>ERZ827043.236-NODE-236-length-72851-cov-10.796362_pt1 | contig 72851 bp, 66 predicted proteins | sample MGYA00519923_ERZ827043 | MGnify/ENA primary metagenome ERZ827043 (study PRJEB31778, sample SAMEA3449251) | human gut metagenome | biome: human gut; feature: human-associated habitat; material: faeces | place: United Kingdom | collected 2010/2012 ... | reverse complement strand
TCTTTTTCCCCTATTATACCAAATAGCTCGCATATTTGCGAGACTTCTTTGACAGACTGAGAACTTCCATCATCGATGGAAGTTCTGTTTGGCATGCCCGACAGAATTCGAACCTGCGCCCTTCAGAGTCGGAGTTATGCGGTCGTACACGAATCGAGCGTATTTTGGCAGGTTTTCATGTATGACGTACAAAATATGGCGGTATGTAAGACAGCTTTGAACCGTTGCGGCGCAATAGTTCATAGCTGTTTTCTCTGTCACAGAGAGAATAGTAGTCAAATAGTAGTCTGAACAGATCAAAGGTCATGATGCACGGTTCAGCAGCGTTACCTTGTCGATAAACTCTTTCATGTCCTCCATGTAGGTATACGGGGCGTATTCGGAATAGATTTCCGGTGAGTCCAGAATGACGATCTGCACTCCATCTGCCCTCAAAGCCTCCAGCGTCCCCGGCAAACAGCGAGCCTCATTTGGAGTTTTGCAGAGATAGGCAATGCATCCCTGCTGATCAAATATTTTTGCACCAACATATATTTTTCTGTCACCCTTCCGTGTCCACTTTTATAATAGCATCAAATCGACCTCGTCAAACTCATCGCGTCTGCACGAGAATGAAATCCACACAGAATTTTTATTCATGAGAATATAGTTCACAGGCACACACTCCCTAAGCTTTACTGAATCGCCTATATTTTATCACGTATCCCGCCAAGTCACAAGCCGTGAATGATACCATTACTTCTACATTCTATTCAGTCCTTCCGCACAAGCTGCGCAGACGCCTAAGAAAAACAAACAATGCTTTATAGAGTGTGTCAAAGAACATGTATACAATAGAAGTTACGGGAAGGAAGATACGGTGAAAGAAACTATGAAACGGTGTCCTTCACACAACCGTCACGCGCGCCGCGCCGGTGTTCAGCTCATCCGGCAGTTGGGCATTCGTGATGATGTGATCCGCCTCGCACAGCGGCATCAGCATATACGCGCCGGGCTTCAGGAACTTCGACTTGTCGCAGAGGAACACCTTCTTGTCCGCCTGCTGTAAGGCGCGGCGGCGCAGGGCGTTTGCCCGCGCGCTGTAATCGGCGATCCACGATCCAGGCGTTATCGCCGAGGAGGAGTAGAACATGATGTCGATGCCGAAGTGCGTGATGAGTTCCTCCGCCTCGTACCCGTAAAAGCTCATCGTGTCATAGCACGTCTCTCCGCCGAGGCAGATGGTGGGGACGCGGTACTTCGCCGCGAGCTGCAAAACGGAGATGTTGTTGGTGACGACAGTGATGTTCTTGTAAGCGCTCATCTGGTCGATGATGTGCAGCGTCGTGGTAGATTCGTCCATGAACACCATGCAGTTGTCGCGCAGCAGTTTTGCAGCTGCCTTATCGAGCTTGAGCTTTTCCTGAGGGTTGACGCCCATGCGGAAAACCGCAGGGCCTCCATCCATATCGCTCAAGCGCGGCACCACACCGCCGTGGCTGCGCACCACGAGTCCAAGATCCTGCATTGTGTTCAGATCGCGCCGCACCGTCGGCATGCTGACAAAGAGCTCTTTACTGAGGCTGTCCACGCTTGCATAGCCGCGTTCCGCCAATATATTCATAATTTTTTCGTACCGCTCGTTTTTCACTGCTATCCCTGCCTTAAGCTGATCGTTTTTGATCGTTTCTCAATATTAGCGCCAAATCTTGCAGAAGTCAAGTATTGTGAGTATAATACGGTTTAGCTATTTTGATGAAAAATGCCGCCGCAAGGCGCGTGAAATATATATTTTTGATGCAAATTTGTCAAAGTGTTGGAAACCGCACGTTAAACCCACGTGCGCTGGAAAAGTTCATATACGAAAGGCAAAAGAGAATATGGATAACGTAAGACTGATCGCGTTTGACCTGGACGGCACGCTCACTCAGCACAAGACGAAGCTTGCCCAGCCCAATCTCGGTGTTCTGGACGCACTGCGCGCAAAGTACAAGCTTCTGATGGTCGGTGCGGGGATGTGCAGCCGCATATTCAGTCAAATGAACGGCTACCCCATAGATATTATCGGCAATTATGGAATGCAGTTCTGCACATATAACGCCGCGACAGGTAAGCTTGACCATGTTTTTGATGAACACGCCCCCTGTGACCGCGCCAGCGTCGAGGCTCGCTTGACCGCGCTGAGGGAGCGCTTCGGGTATACGGTGTTCAAGGGCAATAATGTAGAGTATCACGACTCCGGCTGCGTCACGTTCCCGCTGCTCGGCACCGCGGCGGACATTGCCGACAAGCTTGCCTTCGACCCGGATCGCGCAAAGCGCAAGCCGATGTATCCCGTCGTGCGCGACGCTTTCCCCGATTATACGGTGTTCATCGGCGGGTCGTCGTCGTTCGACCTCGCGCCCTTCCCGTACAATAAATATTACGCGCTCGACCGCTACTGCGCCGAGTATGGCTATGACCATTCCGAGGTCGTCTATGTCGGCGATGATTACGGTCCCGGCGGCAACGACGAGGCGGTCTACCGCTCCGACTTCCGCTTTATCCGTGTGGATGATTACACCCGCTTCAGTGAGTATATGAAAGAGTTTCTTTGAAGAGGAGCGTCGAACGATGGTTATAGACTGCAGCAAGTACGCCGGAAAATGCGCCTGCGGGCGCGTGCATACCATGGAGACCCGCGCCGCGGTGATAGAGCCGGGCTGCCTTTTTGAGTTTGAGAAGTACATGGCGCAGTTCGGTGTCACGGGTAAGCGCTGCGCGCTCTACGGTGAAAACTCCTATGCCGCCACGGCGGACAGGCATCCGCGTGCCGGGCAGAAGATCGTGCTTGACCCGACTGGGCTGCACGCGAACGAGATATCCACGGCGGAGGTGCTCGCGAAGCTTGAGGGCGATGTGGAAGTCATTGTCGCCGTCGGCAGCGGCACAATTCACGACATCGCGCGCTTCTGCGCGCACGAGCGCGGCATACGCTTCGTCTCCTGCCCGACAGGCGCGAGCGTGGACGGCTTTTGCAGCACCGTCGCGGCAATGACGTGGTACGGCTTCAAAAAGACGCTGCCCGCCGTCGCGCCGGAGATAGTGCTGGCAGACACGGAGATCATCAAGAACGCTCCCATGGAGCTCGTGCGCAGCGGCGTGGGAGACATTATGGCGAAGTATACCGCCCTTGCCGACTGGAAAATGGCGCACGTCCTCACTAATGAGTTGCTTTGTGAAAAAATTTATAGTATAATGCAGGATGCCGCCGACACAGTCATGCAGAGCGTCCCCGGCATTGCCCGCGGCGAGGAGAGCGCCTACGCCGATGTGACCTATGCGCTCATCATGAGCGGCATCGCAATGCAGATGATGGGCAACTCCCGCCCCGCCTCCGGCGCGGAGCATCATATATCCCACATGATAGAGATGGAGCCCGAAGCATTCCCGGTAAAGTTTCCCGCCATGCACGGAGAGAAGACCGGCGTCGGCTCGCTCATTGCGGTGCGCGAATATAAGCGCCTTGCAAAGATAGAGGACATCACCCCGCACATAACCGACTACGCCCCTATACCGGAGGAGCACTTTCGCAAGTTCTTCGGCGAGCGGCTGGCGGATTCGCTGATAAAAGAAAACGAAAATGACTGCCTTGCAAAGGTGAGCCGCGAAAATCTCAGCGCGAGCTGGGGCGAGCTGCGGCATATAATTGACGAGCTCCCGACTGAGGAGTACCTTTACGGGCTTTTGGAGATGCTGGACGCGAAGCGCGACCTTGCTTCCATCGGTGTGGAGGAGAGCGAGCTTTCCGTACTGCTGAAAAATTCACCCCTTGTGCGCAATCGTCTGACGCTTATGAGAACGCGCCGGATGATGAATATATGCGAAATCGAGTAATATACAACAAATGTAAAGGAGAGAGCACAAGTGAGTGAAGAGATCATCATAAAACACGCTCTTAAAAAGTACGGTGACAATGTCATCATTCCCAATTTGAGCCTTGACATTAGAGAGGGCGAGTTTTTCACGCTGCTTGGTCCCTCCGGCTGCGGCAAGACCACACTTCTGAGAATGATCGCGGGCTTCAACAGCATCGAGGGCGGCGACTTCTTCTTCGGTGAGAAGCGCATAAACGACCTTGACCCTGCCAAGCGCAACATTGGCATGGTCTTCCAGAACTACGCCATCTTCCCGCACTATACCGTCAGAAAAAACGTTGAGTTCGGCCTGAAAAACAAGAAGTTCCCCAAGGACAAGATAAAGACCCAGTCCGAGAAGTTCATGCAGCTCATGCAGATCGACCAGTACGCCGACCGTATGCCTGAGCGCCTTTCCGGCGGTCAGCAGCAGCGCGTCGCACTCGCACGCGCACTGTGCATCGAGCCGGACGTTCTGCTGATGGATGAGCCTTTGTCCAACCTTGACGCGAAGCTGCGTGTTGAGATGCGCACGGTCATCAAGAACATCCAGCACAGTGTCGGCATCACCACCGTGTATGTCACGCATGACCAGGAGGAGGCCATGGCGGTCTCCGACCGTATCGCCGTCATGAACGCCGGCGTCATCCAGCATGTCGGCACGCCCAAGAGCATCTACCAGCGCCCGGCAAACCTCTTCGTTGCCACGTTTATCGGCCGCTCCAACGTGATAAAGGGCAAGCTCGTCGTCGACGGCGGCAAGACCTATCTTGAAACGCTCTCAGGCTACCGCGCCGAGATACATACCGTCCGTCCCGAGCAGCAGAAAGAGCAGGAGATCACCCTGTCCGTGCGTCCGGAAGAATTTCTGCTCGACCGTGACAGCACAGAGGGCATCTCCGCCATCGTGGATGACTGCGTGTTCCTCGGGCTGAACACCCACTACTTTGTGCACCTGTCCTCCGGCGAGGAGGTCGAGATAATTCAGGAGTCCTCCATCGACAGCATTATCGAGCCGGGGAGCGAGATAAAGCTGAAAATAAACACGGATAAAGTCAACCTCTTCACTGCCGACGGCGAGGAGAACATACTCACCGGCGTGTGCAATGACTGCGCGAAGGCATAACGGAGGGGCAGGCTATGGTCAAAAAACGTTTTGACGGGTGGCTGATCGTCTCTGCGCTGCTGCTGGTGTTGTTCATCGCGGTGCTCGTTTACCCGATGTTCGGCGTCATCAAGCAGGCAGTCATCATGCCCGACGGCAGCTTCTCGTGGGAGCAGTTCCACAAGTTTTTCAGCAACAGCTACTATGTGGACACCATTTATAACTCCTTCAAGATCACCATTTTCGTCACGGTGCTCACGCTCGTGATTGGTATTCCGTTTGCGTATTTTTATGCATTCTACCGCCTCAAGGGCGCGAAGATTCTCTTCGTCGTCAGCATACTCTGTTGCATGTCAGCCCCGTTTTTGGGCGCGTATTCGTGGGTCATGCTGCTTGGACGTAGCGGTGTCATCACAAAGTTTTTCAAAACCGCCCTCGGCATCACCTTGCCCAGCATCTACGGCTTCGGCGGCATCGCCCTGTCGCAGACGCTCAAGTTCTTCCCGCTCGTGTTCATCTACATGAACGGTGCTTTCAAGAGCATTGACAACACCCTCATGGAGGCCTCGGCGAACATGGGCTGCACCGGTGTGAAGCGCCTTTTCAACATCGTGCTGCATCTCACCATGCCCACCATCCTTGCCGCGACACTCATGGTGTTCATGCAGGCGTTTGCCGACTTCGGTACGCCGACCATCCTCGGCGAGGGCTTCAAGACCTTCCCGGTTCTGCTTTATAACGAGTACCTCGGTGAAAACGGCGCGAACTACAACTTTGCCGCCGCGCTTGCCATTATCGCTGTCATCGTCACCGCCGTGATATTCTTCCTCCAGAAGTGGGCGACAGGGCGCTTCAAATTCTCTATCAACACCCTGCACCCCGTGGAGAAAAAGGACGCGAAGGGACTCGGCGGCTTCCTCATGCATCTGTACTGCTATCTTCTCTGCGCCGTTGCGATCCTCCCGCAGATATATATCATTTATCTCAGCTTCCGCAACAGCAAAGGCTCGCTCTTCGGCGTGGGGTACTCTCTTGTCAACTACCAGAGCGCGCTGAAGAAAAAGCTCGTGCTCGCCTCGAGCAACACTCTCGTCATGGGCATCATCGCCCTTGCAGTCATCATCGTCATCGCGGTCGTGCTCGCATACCTTGTTGTGCGCCGCAACAACGCGCTCAACCACTCGCTTGACACTATCGCTATGCTCCCCTACATCATGCCCGGCGCCGTCATCGGCATCGCACTGCTCATCGCCTACGGCTCCAAGCCCATTGCCCTCACCGGCACAATGGCCATCATGATCATGTCCTTTGCGATACGCCGTATGCCGTACACGATACGCTCGGCAACAGCGACATTAATGCAGATCCCGATAAGCATAGAAGAGGCGGCGATAAGCCTCGGCGCGTCGAAGCTGAAAACTTTCGTGAAGATAACCGTGCCCATGATGTCAAACGGTATCCTCTCCGGCGCGATCCTCAGCTGGGTCGCCATCGTGACAGAGCTGTCGAGCTCGGTCATACTTTACAGCAACAAGACCACCACCCTCACCATGCAGGCGTATATCTACATCGGACGCGGCGAATACGGCACGGCAGCAGCATTTGCGGCCATCCTCACCGTCATCACCGCACTGAGCCTCTTCCTCTACATGGCGATAAGCAAGTCCGAGGACGATATACAGCTCTGATCCTTCGGCACACGACTGCCCAATAGATGCAAATGCATCCGGGAATATATCAAAAAAAGGAGAACCAAAATGAAGAAAATCCTAGCACTCGTACTGGCGCTTTGCATGATCTTTGCACTGTGCGCCTGCGGACAGTCCGCAGCACCTGCCGAACAGCCCGCTAAGAATGAAGCCCCCGCTGCTGACGGAGCGGCTCCCGCCGAAGACGCGGCAGTCGAGGAAGACCTGGGCGACACCCTCGTCCTCTACTCCTCCATGACCGAAGCCGACCTTGATGCTCTCAAGACCTGCTTCAACGAAGTGTACCCCGACATCGAGATCGAGGTCATCTCCGGCTCCGCCGGTGAGTTCACCGCGAAGATTCAGGCCGAAGCCGGCAACCCCCAGGGCGACGTTACTTGGGGTGGCCTTGCTGACTCCGACGGCGACAAGTACGCCGAGATATTCGAAGCATGGGTCTCTGACAACGACGACGAGCAGATGGAAGGCTACAGCACCCCCAACGGCTTTTACAGCATGGATCACCTCTCCACCGTTTGCTTCTGCGTCAACACCGAGCTTGAGAAGGAACTCGGTCTGAACATCCAGTCCTACGAAGACCTCCTCGATCCCGCACTCAAGGGCAAGATCGTCTTCTCCGATCCCAACAGCTCCTCCGCTGCATGGAACAACCTCTGCAACATCTTCTCCGTTTACGGCATCGACACCGATGAGGCATGGGACTACATCGACGCTCTCCTTGAGAACATGGTCGTTGTTGAGAAGTCTTCCGTCTGCTTCAACTCCGTCTCTGACGGTGAGTACGTTGTCGGCCTGACCTACGAGGACGGCGCGATCAAGCTCAACCAGAGCGCAGCCGAGCTCGGCACTGAGGCTGTCACCGAGGTTCGCTACCCCTCCAACGGCACTTCCGCCTCTGCTTTCGGTGTTGCGATCGTCAAGGGTGCTCCCCACATGGCAGCTGCAAAGGCTTTCGTCAACTGGGTCACCTCCGCTGAGGGTCAGAGCGCCATGGCAGAGTACATGCAGGGCACTCTCCGCTTCACCAACGCCAACTACACCTCTCCCGAGAACGCATGGCTCAAGGCGTCCGGCGACATCGCCTGGGTCACCCGTGATGTCCCCACTCTGACTGCACAGAAGGCTGACCTTCTTGCCAAGTGGAACGAGCACCTCGCCGCCGTTCAGGGCTGATAGGCAAAGCTGTAATATCTGACTGACATAAGCCCGCTTTATGCGGGCTTATGTTTTAAAAACCGCCGTGCGGTGACTTCCGCCGGCGCTCACCGTGAGCGTGAACGCCGCCGGAAATCACCTGAAAGGGGAGATAATATGAAAATGTACAACACACCGCAGGAGCTCTCAAAATACCTCAACATAAAGTTGGAGTGCGACTGCGGCCGGACGCATTATGTGCCCATAAAGGGCGTGGAAATAGGTGCGGACGCGATCGAGCGCCTGCCGCACTATGTGAAGAGTCTGGGCTATGCCCATCCGCTCGTTCTCTGTGACGAGATAACCTACAAGATCGCGGGCGCGCGCTGCATGGAGCTTATGCAGACGGCTGGCATCGCTGCGGCAGAGCATACGTTAACGCACCTTGGCTTTGACGAGGCGACACTCGGCGAGATCGTGATAAATAAGCCCGACGACTGCGACCTCATTATCGGCGTCGGAACAGGGTCGATAACCGACATGACGCGCTATTCCAGCTTCAAGCTCAAGCTGCCGTGCTTCACTGTCGCCACCGGCGCACCGATGGACGGCTTTGCCGCTTCCATCGGCATCATGAATGTCAACAACCTCAAGGCCACCATGCCCGCCCACTGCACCGAGGTCATCATCGGTGACACTGATATCCTCAAGACCGCGCCTTACCGCATGACCGTCGCGGGCTTCGGCGACCTCATCGGCAAGCTCACCTGCCTCAATGACTGGGAGCTTGCGCGGATAATAAACAGGGAGCATTACTGCCATAATATCGTCACGCTCGTGCGCGAATGTGTAGCGGATGTAATGAAGGAGGCCCCGAAGATAAAGCAGCGCGACCCGGAGACACTCGGAAGCGTCATGCGCGGGCTCGTCCTCTCGGGCGCCGCCATCAGCCTTTACGGCGATTCCCGCCCCGCTTCCGGTGCGGAGCACCATATGTCCCACTATTGGGAGACGATACTTGAGCAGCGCGGTATCCGCCCCGCGATGCACGGCGAGCAGGTCGCCGTGGGGACGGTGCTGGTGCTGATGCTCATCGAGGAGCTGCTCAAGGAAAATATAGACTTCGACGCGGCGCGCGAGAGTGCGCGCGCTTACAACTCCGCGGCATGGGAGCTGGAGATACGCGCCCACTACGGTGCAGCGGCAGACGAGGTCATTGCCTTGGAGCAGAAAGCAGGCAAAAACAATATTGAAGGCCGTCTCGCGCGTATCGACAGCATGCAGCGCAGCTGGGATGCGGTGCGCGTTCAGCTTGAGACCCTGCCGGAGAGTTCCTCCGTGCGCGCGCTTCTGCGGGACATCGGCTGTCCCTGCACCCCGGCAGACATCGGCGTGGACGATGAACTGCTTATGGACACGTTCCGTTACTGCAAGGAGATACGCGCACGCTACACCGTCTTCCAGACCGTGTACGACCTCGGGCTCACCGATAAGCTCGCTGCGCGGGTGATAGAGAAGGCGAACAGCACCGATTGAGAAGAAAAGGAGAGGCAATATGCTTGAAAAGCTGAAAGAGGAAGTTCTTCGGGCAAATCTTCTGCTGCCGAAGTATGGCCTTGTGACATTCACATGGGGCAACGTCTCCGGTATCGACCGGGAAAGCGGGCTTGTCGTGATAAAGCCGTCGGGCGTGCCGTATGACGGCATGACGACGGAGGACATGGTCGTGGTCGACCTTAACGGTACGCGCGTTGAGGGCAAATGGAAGCCGTCAAGCGACACCCCCACGCATGTGGAGCTTTACAAGGCGTTCCCCAAGTGCGGCGGCATCGTCCATACGCACTCCCGCTGGGCGACTACGTTCGCTCAGGCTGGGCGCAATATTCCCGCCATGGGCACGACGCACGGGGATTATTTCTATGGTGACATCCCCTGCACCCGCCTCATGACGCCCGATGAGATCGCGGGCGAATACGAAAAGGAGACCGGCAAGGTCATCATCGAAACCTTTGCCTGCACCGACCCCGCCGCTGTTCCCGGCGTCGTGGTGCATTCGCACGGTCCGTTCGCTTGGGGCAAGGGTGCCTTGGAGGCGGTGCACAACGCCGTTGTGATGGAGGAGGTCGCCTTCATGGACTGGCACACCATGATGCTCAACCCCGACAGCGGACACATGCAGCAGGAGCTTCTGGACAAGCACTATCTCCGCAAGCACGGCAAAAACGCCTACTACGGCCAGAACTGAAAGGTAAAGCTAAAAAAGCATCAAGGCGTGAGCGGCATACCGCCCACGCCTTGATTGCCTATCAAAACGACCGCTTGAGATTTTATAGTTTCCTGTAAGAACATCAAGCCTCTCTACACGGAAGACCCCACAATGTTCAGCTCCTGCATATTAGCGGAGTTTTTATCGTTTCTCAGCGTGTATATGCTCGTCCCGTCCGCATGGGCAAGCTGCCCCGCGAGTGCTTTGTCATGCTCAGCCTCACTTTTCCGTTTGTCTTGGAGCTGATGAAGATGCAGTTTCTGCTGCTCTGTCACAGAACACTATCACTCGCGTCCTTCCGCCCTTGGTGCAGGTATAGAGAACAAGGTCATAGCCGCTGTTCAGGACGGTATCAACCGCATCCGGGCTCAGCGTTTCGAGCTTCTCAACGCAATAGGTGCTGACGATGCCCTCCATGTCTGTAAAAAGGACTGTTTCTCCTTCGGACAGCTCCCTCAGCTTGCCGAAGTGCGTGTCATAATTGTGCGCAGCGATAACAAGGTCGTCCGTGTAGACCGAACCGAGTTGTCGGCATGGAGCCAGCTGGAGCTTGTCATAGTCCCAATCGGACATAATGGGCAGTTCGAGTCCAAGCGACGGAACGGAGAGATATCCGATGTAGTCGTTTCCGTCAACGGTAACTACCGGCATTTCCGGTATAGGCGTGGGCGGCGGAGCATTCCCCGCCTGAGGATCATGTTCAGTCGGCAGCGGGGTGTGTGCAAGTATCTGCGTCTGCACGCTGCCGAGCACGCTGTCCGCCTCCCGACCGGCGCGGCAGCTGTCCAGACGGTTATGGATATAAAGGGACAGTGCCGCCGCAAGCAGCACTGTTCCTATTATTAAAAACGGGCTTGCTCTGCGCTTACGCATTATCGTCCTTCCCGCGTTTAGAGCGTACCACACCGATAACGACCAGTGCAATGCCGATCCCGCCTAAGACGAAGATGGGCCAGTTGAGCTGCCCTGTCTGGATAAGGCTGCCGGGGCGGTAGGTGTTGGTCACGGTCACATAATAGGTCTCATAATCGTTGGTGAAATTGCTCGTATAGCTGACACGGTAGCGGTAGGGCTTCGGGCTTTCGTTTATCTCCCACGTATTGTCACCGTCAAACAGCAGCCCCGGCCATGTGTATGTCCATTCGTTGCGGGCATTGAGCGTGACCGTGTCATACACCCTGCCGTTGTGCAGCAGCTGGATCTTCACGGATGTAGGCCTGCTTTTGTAGCCGTCATCGTCCCAGACCTTCTTTACCGTAAGCTCCTTGAATCCGAATGTCGGGTCATAGCTGTTATTGAACACAATCCCGTCTGCTTTGGGAGCGCTCTCGTTTTCTCTGATCGTCGGCACGGCGGTGAGTCTGCCGTTATCGTCGTATGAAACGCTGACCGTGACGCGCCAGATGCGCGCGTCGTAGCGCATGTTCGTAAGCGTGCTGTACTGCGCGAGCTGCCTCACGGTATAGCGGTACACGCCGGGCTCATTATATGCTATGGAAAATACGTCCGCAGCCTTAAAGGGATCGGTCTTGGCGTCATCGCTGTAGGTTCGCGCCGGGTTCAGCGGCATGGGGTTGCTGGGCTCGACAGCCTCAATGACGACGCCGTAAACTGTTGGCCGGGGTATTCCCCCGGTGCGGTTTATCTCAAGCGGGATGCTTGCAGAGCCGGAGTCGGCAGCCGCAGCGCTCGCCGCCCCCGGCAGTAAATTCACGCACAGCAGCACAAGCAGGGCCGCGGCAAACAGCTTATATATTCTCATTTTCATGGATCATCCTCCTACCTGTGTTTCCGTTGTATATGGCGTCATGTATGCAAGAACTATGGTGCGCGCGTCCGTGTACTCCGAGGAGCAGGTGGACAGGGCGATGATCTGCGGGCTATCCGCACCGCGCGCGGCTTCGACGGTATCGGGGCGGAGATGTACGGCCTCAGCTTCGGCAAAGTCGAGCAGGCCGCCTATATCAGTCTGCCGCATATGCGTATCGAAGATCATGCCCTCTGCGGCGGGAACCAGCATACAGGCAAAGATCTCAAGCTTATAGCTCCGGTCGGGCAGGATAAGCGCTCCCGCGGAATTTTCGCCGAAGAACTTCCCGTCCTTGTATTTGTCCAGATCGCCGAACATCCTGCCGTTGTCCATGTGGTGACCGTAGACAAGGGCGTAGGCGTCGTGGAAGGTGTTGTCGCAGCGCGAGTCAAGGAAGATGCTTCCCGCCAAGGCGAAGCTCCCGTACACATCGGTGTTGATGTAGCTGAGGTTATCCTCCCCTTGAAGGATGGGATAATCTATCCTTGTGCCGTCCAGCGTCAGCCATGCGCAAACGTCCCCGTTGACGGCAAGAAGCTCCTCAAAGGACGCGCCGTTATCCTCCTGCGCACCTGGCTTCGGCTTAAGGCTGAGAAGCTCCGACATCACGTTGTCTGCGGTGGAATAGACCTGAGCGTTGTCCCACAGCGCATAGGCAGAGTAGCTGCCCGCGGTTATCAGGAAAAGCACCGCAGCGGCGCTCAGCAGTGCGTTTGCCGCCTTGACCAGAATTCTTACAGCTTTCATGCTGTCCTCCGTAATCTGCCTGCAGCGGCGGCGTGGCAGAGCACTATGCCGCCGCTGCAGGGCTTAAGGTACACCGGGTCGCGTACCGCTTTGTATCAGTCCTCCGCTCCGCGCCGCCTGCGGACAACCATGGCCACCGCGACGCCGAGAACGGCAGCCAGTATCAGCACGTAGGGCAGAGAGTCGAGCATGACGCCGGTGTCGACAGCGCTATTCTTTACATTCGTAAAGGCTGCGGTCTGCTCTGCTGCGCTGATCCTGCCGGTCTCGTTGGTGCTGGTGGTCGTGTATCCGTCAGCCGCCATCTCGATCACCATGTAGTCAACATCATAAGGGAGATTGGCGATGGATATGGTATCTCCGTGCTTGAGCATGAACTTGGTTTCTTCGCTGAGCTTGATGGTCTTGGGGTTCTGCGCGTATGAGCCTCCGGAGACTGCGAAGGTTTCAGGATAGGTCATGCCGCTCCTTCCGGACAGGAGAACCGTGAATTCAAAATACTTATTCTTATCGCCCATGTTGCCGGTCACGGTTTTGCTGATCTTCAGCGTGCCGGCGGAATAGGTGTTTTCAAAGGTGTCGGATTTATCCGCCCCTTCGCTTTCGGTATGTACCGCCGCGACGCGCAGCTTGCCGTCGTCTCCGTTAATGACGGTGACAACCAGCCTGATTGCATTGCCGTAATATGCAACGCCCGCGGTGGTGCCGGCCTTTTCTATGAGAGTGTACTCATAAATGCCGACGCTGTCATATTGCGGCAGCGTGACGGTAATAGTGCCGGACGCAGCGGGGTCGGCAGCGGCTCCTTCCTCAAAACCCGCGCCGGTGATCGCTCCCAGTGCGGGAGCGGACTGCGCGTCCCCGTCTATGACCCGCCCGCCGCCGCTCTGCTCAAGGGTAAATGTTTCGGCAGGGCTGCTACCTGCGCCGATGAGCTTATAGTCCTTCCTAATGGTGATCGACGTCATGTCGGTGTAGATGGGATTATCGGTGGGTGGATTATCTCCCTCCGCGTCTGCGGCAAACGCGGGCACGTTTATGCCGATCAAAAGCATTAGAACAAGGGTAAATGCGAAAGCTTTTTTAAGGTTCTTCATTTTTATTCCTCCCGAAATAATATTGCTTCTTTTTGCACCGAGACTCGGCGGCTCACAGCGAGCGCCGACGGATCACGGTTATTACCTTGGCTTCCACGTCGTCCAGCGCTATCGCGCCGAAATCGCGGCTGTCTTGACTCTGTGTCCTGTAATCGCCGAGAATAAAGACGCAGCCGTCCGGGACGGTATATGGGTAGCCCAATCCCTCCTCGGGGTAGGTAGGGTACATTATCTCCCCGGCCTGCGCAGTACCGTTTACAAGGAGCGTGCCGCTCCCGTCGATGGTGATGACGTCGGAGGCACGACCAAGCACGCGGCCTGTGCGCCTTTCGCCCTCTGCAGTATAGACGACGACATCGTTCTTGCTGAAGTCTCTTTGCAGCCGGTAGCCTATCAGCAGGTCGCCGTCCTTGACTGCAGGGAACATGTCGTTCCCCGGGGCCTGCGCAAGCAGAAAGACCCGTGAGAAGAACAGATAAGCGAACAGCAGAAGTACAGCGGTGCGCGCTGCAAGGCTGACTGCGTCTGCGACAGTCTCCGCATTGGCGCGGCGGGCGCGGATTATCTGTGCGCAGGTCTGCGGTTTGTCATTTGCCGTAGCCGTCACCCCTTTCTGCTCTCACCAGATACTCGGCAAAGCGGCGCGACAGCTCGCTGTACTTGGCGTCCGCCTGAGCCAGCTCCCCCTTGTACTTGGTAACGCTCATACCTGCGGACCTTGCGAATGCCTCAATAAGCGCATCGTATCTGGCACGCTCGGCTCTCAATGCCGCTTCGTATATTTCGTTCAGCTCGGCAAGTTTTTTCCAGAGCTGAACCTCGTTTATTCCGCCGATAAGTGTTCTCTTGAATCTGATCGTACGAAACCACTCGAGCAGTCTCTCATGCTCCCGGTTCACGGGCTTCGTATCTTCTCCGACCCCCGGACGCGCTTCGCCGGGCTTGGCCGGACTTTTTTTTCTGCCATACCAGTTCTGCCTTCCCTTCCGTTATTCCTCGCGGTTCTTTCTGCAGCGGCGGATAAGGAATACCGCGCTGCCCGCAGCGGCGGCCAGCAGTATAAGCACATAGGGCAGAGAATCGAGCGCAACGCCGGTATCAGGATTCACATCCTTGAAGTTTGTGAACACAACCGCATTGCCGTTTTCCGAGACGGTGAACTCCGCTGTCCTGCCGTTCTGCTTGTCTGCCCCATCGATTTGATACGAGGTAGTGTATCCGCTTTGCGAACAGTCCTGCTCCGTCACGGTCACTGTGCTGCCGAGGGGAACATTTTCAATTGTATACTCATCGTTGTGCTTGAGCGTAAACTCAACCGTGGCTGCATCGCCGATTTTATAGGTGAAGCCGAATTCTCTGTCCCGGTCTCCCAGCGCTCCGGCAACAAGCTTTTCGATCCTGACGGCTGCGGCAGACTCCTCCCACTGTCCGTACAGCACGGTGTTTTCGTTAACTGTAATCACATCCCCGGGCCCGTATCTGGTTCCGGTTCCGTCGGTGTTTGTGTTCCAGCCCGTAAACCTGAGCACGGTTCCGTCCGTGCAGTTAACGGTTGTCCCGACGGCTATCCCGTTTGTGCCGACCATTGCCGTGCCGACCGTCGCCGTCAGCGGCTTGCCGCCTGTGACCGTATTGGGAACATTTATGTTCTCCACTTTCTTTCCGTCCGGGAGATTTGCGTCATAGCTGAGGGTGATCTGCTCCTTCGCTTTAACATAGAAGTCTATATGCCAGCCCTTGTCCTGGCTGCTCGTCTGAAGCTTCACGACATAGGGGATAATCTCATAGTCGGCTGCATTAAAGCCGCTTTTTATCTGTGTCCCGTCAGCAGCGCAGCAGTCAGAGTAGTTGTTGTTTACCAGCTGTCTCAGGAGCGCCGCATAGTCGATGCCAATAAGCACTGCCTTGGTCTGTGCTCCTGAAACATCTGCCACGCCTGCTGTATTCGTGTCGTTTATGCTTGCCGTCGCCGCCGCTATGAATGCTTCGATATCAATTAAAGTCTTCGGATTCGTCGAGTATGTACCGCCGGAAGCCCACGTTCTTCCGTTGTGGAAATAATATGCGCCGCTGATTACCGTCGGCTCTCCGGGGAGCGTCCGGGAGTCCTTGATAACGGCGATATACACCGGGTAATCGCTGCCCTTCTCGGCGGCCTCCCTTATAATGTCGTTCTGCGTCTTGACTATTATGGTGACGGCTCTACTGTTATTGCCGCTGCCGCACTGCACAACAGCCGTTGCTCCCGCCTGTGCGTCGGAGCTTATCTCAACGTAAGCGTAGTGCTTTCCGTTCACGTTTGTGGTTTTGGGGAAATAGTGCTTTTCACCGCCGCTCACGGTATATCCGCTGAACCCATCACCCGGCGTGCCGGAAAAGCTCCACGTAAGCCATCCTCTATAATTCCGCTCGAATCTGATCACCGTGCCGGGCGCGGCATAGATCGTCTTCCCGCCTGATGTGCCCTGATCCATATCCACAAGCGCGGTATGATACCAGTCATCCGGGGAAAGCTCCGTCTTGCCGCTGAGGACATAGAAGGTGGAAAAGCTGCCGGTAGAGAAGGTCAGGACTCCGCCGTCCGCCTGCGCGGACAGCTCCTCCGCAGCGGAAACCGCCGCAGCTCTCAGGCGCATGGGCGCACCCGCCGCGCCATGCACATGCACGACACGGACGATGTCGCCAAGCTCAAGCCCGGACACGCTGATGCTCACCATCCCGTCCGTCGGCTGGAGACTGTTCCCGTCCTCATCGATAAGCGTTATATCGAACGCATAGACCGTATAGCTTTCTCCGATGTCCTCCCCGAGCAGAGAACCCACCGCAGCGCGCAGAGACTCCTGTCCGTCCTCAAGCGCGATAACGGAAAGCCACGCCGCGCGCTCGGGCAGCGCACCCTGAGCCGTGAAGCCGTACTGTCCAGACGCCGCGCTCAGGCTCTGCGGCGCTTCGGCACTCTCTTCCTCTTCGTTTTCATTCTCTATGCCGGCCTCATCGCCGCCGTCTTCAGGCTTCGGCTCTTCGGCGGGCTGCTTGTTCTCAGGCTCCTCTTCATTGTCCTCACCGATTACGGGAGACTGCGGCGCAGGCGGCTCTTCACTGACAGCGGGAACCTCCGCCGCGACGAAGCGCCCATACAGCTCAACCGTTGCCGATGCCTCAAACGCAGCGACCGTACCGAAGCCGGTGAACTCCATTCCGTCGGCGGTGAACCACCCGGCGAAGCTGTGCCCGTCAAGGACGGGGTCGTCAGGCCTTGTGAGAGTCTCCCCGCTGCCGACCGTCACGCACCTGTACTGCGCACCGTTGACAAGGAACACATAGGTCAGCACCGCCGCAGCCGGCTCCTCCTCGGGCGGCTGTATCTCCTCTGTTAGCTCCGCAGCATAGGCGGACACGAACAGACTTCCCAGCAGGACAAGCGCAATGCACAGCGCAAGGGTACGCTTTATCAAAGCGCTTCCTGCAAACAAATTTCCGAACTTCATAGTTTACCCTCCTGCCGTTTCCAATGATATCCGACAGCGCCGCGCCTCGCGGCGCACTTTCCGACGCAATGTTTGCCTGCTCAGACCCGCCGTCGCGATGCGGAAAAATCCCTGCCTTGTAAATACTCCCGTCTTGCCGAAGCTCCGGGGCGGAGTTCTTAACAAAACCATTTGCTTTAGTTATGAGTCTACCCCCCACATTTGTTTATATTATATTATGTACTTTCCTGCGAGTCTGTGACTGAGTCTCATTATCGGGAGTGTTTGCGCGTTCCGTTTCAAAAAAAATTTCGGTTCTATAATAAATGTTGGGGCCAGGCTCATCGCCTGACCCCAACATTTATTATAGAACCAATATTCCCGGCGCTTCCGCGCAGGCTGTTATCCCGAAGGCAGGATGACGGTGTTCGCGTCATAGTCCGCCGTATGGCGAAGCACATCGTTCGTGCGGGCAATTTTATCCGATAGGCTTTCGATGAATTTCCGGAGCAGCTTCACGCCGATGACAGGGTCTGTCTCCATCAGGGAGTTGAGCTTCGCCTTGCTTATGCACAGCAGCTCCGTAAACTCCACGGCGGTGCCGCTGAGACGGAAAATATTCCGCGACAGGCAGCTCTCGCCGATGAAGTGTCCCGCATGCAGCAGAGCAATCTCCGTCGGTGCGGAGCTGATGTTGCTCTCGCGGTTCGCGATCAGCCGCACCTTGCCCTTGAGGACGATGCAGACCTCCTCGTTATAGTCTCCGCTTGAAAAAACCGACTCATTCTTATAGTAAGTTTTTACATGGCAATATCCGCTGAGCGTGTCCAGCTCGGCTTGGGTGAAGCTGTCAAGCGTCGGCAGCTTCCTGATGGTCTGGAGTATTTCGTCACGGCTCAGCTCCCGGCGGTGCTCCTTATCCAGCCGTATCTCCGGGGCGGACATATTGTGCCTTTCAAGCACGGCGCGCACCGCGTAGCGCTCCCTGCGCACAAGCTTTATTACGCTCTCCCATGCCCTCTGCGTTTCAAGATAGGCGGCAAATGCATCAAAGTCCGGCTTTGCGTCGTGCTTTGAAATGTAGATATTGCGCAGAGCCTCTGCGCTGGCTTCGCTGTCCCCGACGGCGAGGTACTGCGCGGACAGCATCATGCTGCTCCTGTATATTTTTTCCTCCAGATCGGCCTTCAGGAAAGCTCCGGGGTAGGGGTCGAAGTCCTCCGGATAGACCATTATCAGGTTGCTGGTCTTGCACTGTGAGGTCATTTTTGCTTTCTGGTAGATGAAACGGTATATATCCTCGCGCACGCGCATCCATTGCGGATGCGTTTTTGGCTGCGGCAGGTGCTTTATTGACAAGGTGTTGTCAAGGAAAAAGCTGAAGCCGAACATGCGGCTGTTTATGACATAGTCGACGTCCTCGCCGCGCGGGACGAGCGGGTCAAAGGGTACACACTCGAAAAGCTCACGGTGCAGCGTCATCGCCCCGCCGAATGCAAACGGCGTGCGCTTGAGTCTCGGCCCGCTCCCGATGATTCTGTCAAAGGCCTCCCCCTTGCTCCCGAAGCGATCCCAATACGTCATCCACGGCTCGGGCTTCACATCGTCGTAGTACTGGTTTTTGCTGTTCAGGTAGTATCCGGCCACTCCGTGGACGACATCGCCGTATACTCGCCGCCCGATAAACTCCATCGCTCGCTGGACATAATCGTCCATCTCAAACACCTCATCGTCGTCAATGAGCAGTGCCGCGTCCGCCGTCAGAATGGAGGCAGCAAGCAGGCACACGTTGCGCACATTGGCATACCCGTACATGGACAGCAGCCGCAGCGCTCTTTCGTCCAGCCCCGCGCCGCGCAGTATGCCGGCTATCTCCCGCAGATCGCCCGCCGTAAAGAGGTAGGTTTCCGCGCCCAGTCCGGACCTTAAGACGATGCGCCTGACCTGCGCCAGCGCTGCCTCCTCCACATCCTCCGTTGTCGGGCAGACAAGGATAACAAGCTTGAAGTCCTTTTCCCGGAAGCGCTTCATGCTCACAAGAGTGCGCTCAAGCGTTCCCTCCTGATCCACCGGCGTCGGGTGGTCGTATATCGCGTCGCCCTCCTGCCATGGCTCGCCGCTCCGGCGCGACCAGTAGGTGGGGATAACCATCGTTTTTCTCATCTGCCGCCTTAACTCCTTATATAATTCTTTTCAAAAAACGGCTCAGCGGTTCCTGAGCCTGCGCGGAATGGACAGCGTTGACGCATACAGCTGCTCAAGCTTGATAACAAACAGCCGCTGCGTGAAGCGCTCCTTTACATAGCGGGATATTTCCGCCCTTCTGCGGGGATCCTCATGGCTGCGCAGCAGCTCCTCAAGTATCGCACCGCAGAGCATGTCCTCATTATCAACGGGGACAAGCGCGCCCACCTCACTGTTTATGAACTCAGGCAGGCCGCCCTCGTTTGAAGCAACGACAGGCAGGCCGCACGCCATCGCCTCGAGCGCGACAAGTCCGAAAGGCTCCTTGCGCGACGGCACGGCAAGCACGTCGGCCGTGCTGTACAGCCTGCGCAGCTCCTCCTGCTCCCTGTGGCCGAGGAAAAACACTCCCTTCAGGCCGAGCGAGTCCTTGAGCGCTTCAAGTTTTTTCCGCTCATCGCCGCTGCCGACGATAAGGGTTATGATCTTCCCCTTTTCCAGACGTTCATACTGCTTTGCCGCCCTGAGCAATGTATCCGCGCCCTTGAACGCCGTCAGCTTCCCTACGAAGAGGACTATCTGTTCACCGTTATAATTGATGCCGAGAGAGGACATCAGCTCCTCCCGGTTTGCGTCCACGGGGAAGAACACATCCTCGTTGTAGCCGTTGTGCAAAAGCACCGTTCTCTCCACCGTCTCCGGAAACCGGCAATGCAGCGCGCGCATATTGTCTCCTGAAACCGCGATGATCTTTTCGCAGCGCTTTGCCGCCAGCTCCGCAAAGCCCTGAAACTCCGGCCATTTCTCACAGCCCATGAGATCCGTGCCGTGCGTTGTGATGACGGTCGGTATCCCGTGCTGCGCCGACAGCCACGCAAGGCACCATACGTGCTGCGCATGTATAAGCTCCGGCTTAAATTCATCTATTGCCTGCATTATGGCCGTGTCAAACGCCGTCAGATACTGCGCAAGCTCGCCGCCGTCCAGATCGCCGAAGGTGGTCACGCTCCTCGGATGGGTCGTGAAGCATGGGAAATTAAACGGCAGCGCGTCCTTGCGTGGGACGTACCGGGAGAAGCGAACATATCTCATGCTCACGCCGGGAATCTCCTGCGGAACTTCGTTTTCTGGGAAAACAACGCACACCTGATGCCCCCGCATGGCAAGGTGCACGGCTATGTTCTTTGTGTATGTGCCGCTGCCGGAGCCGTCGAGCGGGAAGTGATTGACAAGCATTATTCTCATGTTCCGTACCGCCTTTCCATAAATTCCTGCCATGCCTTCGCCGTGTTGAAATACTGGTTTACCATGCTCTCAAGGCAGCCCTCCGCCGCTCTCGCAATCTGCGGCAGCTCCATAAACCGCTCGTCCTTAGTGTACTCACACAGTCCGCGTGCTCCCATTTCAAGCTGCTTCAGTCTCCATGTGTATTCCGATGAGGAGCAGCCCTCGCGCCAGCGCAGAAAAACATTCCTGCCTATCCATCCTGTGCAGGCGTAGAAAAACCTGTCGCGCACGCGCCGGCTTTCCCGGAGATCCGGCAGGACGGGGTAGTTGCCATAGGTATCGTGAAAGATGTGCACGTCGATATCCATGCAGCTCAGGTGCCCATGCTCTGCGGCAATTCCCATGAAAGTATCCTCTCCGCGCGCAAGAAACGGCTGTCCGTTATAGAAATAGTGCGGGGAGAAGAACGGCGGAAGCTTAGGGAATGCATCCATTTTTATTCCGAGGTTGCCCCCGAGGAGCTTGTTTGTCCACTTTTGCCTCGGTATGGCGGATTTCTGGATGGTCAGGCATTTATGGAAAAAGCCGTCCTTCCAGAACAGAGACATCTCGTCCTTATGCAGCCCATACAGGAGCGCGTCCATGCCGTTGAAGTGCGCGGGTGGAAGAATGTTGTAGCCGGAATAATCGCTCGTTGTGATGTCCACCCCGCGGGCAATGCCTCTCGCGTGGCTGCCCACAAAATCCACATCGTCAAACCACAGCCTTCCCTCCCGGTTCTTTCTAAGAACTCTCGGCTGCACGTCGGAATCAACGAAGATGAGCAGATCGATATCCTCAAACAGTGCCTCCATGAGCACATGGTTCCGGTTAAAGCCGTAAGGTATCAGTCCATGCTCTGACAAAAGCTCGGAATACAGCAGGGCATCCACTGACTTATCGCTGACGCCCAGCTTGTTGAATTCTCCGTATGCGCGGCGGTAATTGTGAAGCTCTATCAGTGATACCTTTGTCCGTTCCTCCAAGGCAAACAGCGCCGAGCGGCTCATACTGTGCGAGTACACGACAATCACCCGGTCAATTTGATGGCCGTATGTTTCCGCATTGTCCAGAAAGTCTATGAGCGGATGTGCGGAAATGAAGTCCCGGACTATCATCCCCAGTGCAATTTTCATATTCTTCCTCCCCTCTGTCGATCAATGGTATTAAAAGACCGCACAAGTCCTTTCGGCAGTGTCGGGACTTGAGCGGCCTTTGTCGGTAAAACGAAGGTTGTTGTATGAACCGGTCAAGAACACTGAGGTTGATCGGACTTTTTCATATAAGAAAACTTCAAATAGTCAATTAAAAGAACCGCAGGCTCTTTTCGAAAGCCAAGTAAAGGGCTAAGCATAAACACGGGGAGGTGTGAACTGTAGGAGAGACTTGGATATATGAGGTGAAGCATAGATCCAGAAGGCCTGCGGTTCCATGGAAGATACTCTGTTTGTGAGAAATACAGGCAGTGTAACACTTACAGCCCCCGATTCTCGACTGGCTGTCAGAGTCCGCAATGCAGTCGTCAGCCGCAAACTTATATACTCCCATATATAATATACACTGCATTTTACAAAAAGTCCGTGACCGGGTCACGGTCACGGACTAAATAAAGAGCCCCAATATCTATTTGCACATCAATGCACGGAGCGCCGGTATGTCAATAAGCCGCACCGCGCCGCGACGCTGCTCAACAAGACCCTCGGCGGCAAACATTTTAATCCGCCTTGCCACGACCTCCCTTACAGAGCTTGTCTGCTGGGCTATCTGGTCATGCGTCATGTACAGCTCCGTCAAACCAGTACGGTCATGCTCCCGGACAAAAAAGGCGGCAAGACGCTGCTCAAAGCTCATAAAAAGCACTTCCTGCATCGCCGGCATTACCCTTGAAAAGCGCTCGGCTAAGAGCTCATACATAAAGCAGCGGAAATGAACATTGCTCTTCATCAAGGTGTGGACGGTTTCGACGCTTACGGCTAAAAGCTCGCACTCCGTATCTGCGGTAAGGTAGGTGTCAAAGGTTATCTGGTTGAATGCTGTTGAAGCGGAAAGCACGCACAGCTCACCGGAGTGCAGCCGGAAAAGGCTGATCTCACGCCCCTGTGCGGAAATAACGCTCACCCTTATGCAGCCTCTCAGAATGTAGCACTGTCCAAACCCGCCGTGTATATGCTCTCCCTGTTCAAAGCGGCGGAAAAACGCCCCCTTTGCGATAAGCTCCCTTTGCCCCTCATTAAGCTCCCGCCAATAAGGAAGCATCGGCAACAGGCTTTTGATTTTCTCCATGCTGCCCCTCCTCACCTAAGTGTTGTCGGGTTTTTGAAATATACCGCTTTACGGCAGTGATGAATCAGCTGCGTTCCGCCGACAACGGCAGCTCCATCCCCAAGCACTGATCGATCGCCCATTTCTGGCAATCCGGGCATATCCCCTCAAAAAGAAGGTAGTGTCTGCTGACAATGTAATCTGTTGCATCCGCCGCTTCAAGATCAAGCTTCCTTTGGTAGTCGACCGGAGCGTTGCTCAGCTTTCCGCAGTTTGTGCACAGAATGTGGTAGTGCGGATGAACAATATGGTCGAACCGCTCCGGGCCTGTCTGACCGACGCGGACCACTTCTCCCTGCGCCTGCAAAGCGCGCAGATTCCGGTAAACCGCAGCCCGGCTTACGCTGTCTGCCTGCGCCCTGACGTAGAAATATATCTGCTCGGCGGTCGGGTGGTCATCACGCTCTTTCAGCGTTTCCAATATCAGCCTTCTATGCATCAAGTCATCCAGACGCACCATAGCAAAGCAAGCTCCTTTCGGCAGTATTAATATTGAGACCGAATCTCAATACTACTTTACCATGTTTGTCTTTCTGCGTCAATGCATGTTTTAGCTTTTGCATTACAAAACAAATATTTGCCTACTGTATAGACGCAATCACGGCATGTGCCGTGATTGCGAACGTGGCATTAGGCAGAGTCATGCTTGTTGACACCTGACTTGCTATATTATATAATAATATAGTTTTTTGAATATTTACATTGAAAGTTCAGGTAATGACAGTGAAGCAGCACAGAGACACACGCCAGCGCAAATTGATTCTTGATGCTGTCCGCAGGCATACGGATCATCCGAGCGCGGATCAGATATTTATAGAGGTCAGGAGTACTGACAGTAAGATCAGCCGCGGGACGGTATACCGCAATCTTAATTATCTTGCGGACGCAGGCGAGATCACACATGTCCGTGTCCCCGGTGCCGATCGCTATGAAATCCGGACAGATTTCCACTATCACCTTTACTGCACCGGCTGCGGCACGGTGAGAAACGTGCCGCTTGAGTATCACCATGATGCGGACAGGGATGTTGCCGAAGCTTCCGGATACACAGTATTCCGGCACAGGACAGTGTTTGAGGGTCTTTGCCCCAAATGTCAGGAGCGGAAGCGGGGGCTCACCGCACCCGAAACGGCGCTCCACGATGTATAATTGCTGCTCCCTAAAGCAACTCAATAAGCTCCGCTTCCGGGCGCAGACCTACTGACAGATCAACAAGACGTCCTTTTTTGAACAGCATCACCGTAGGGATGTCTCTCACTCCGCGCCGGAGTGCAAACATAGGATCTTCGTCCACATTGAATTTGCATACCTTTACTCGGCCAGCTTCAAGCACGGATATTCTTGACAGCAGCGCCTCCACTCCCCTCCCTGCCTTGCTCCAGGAGGCGCAGAAGCCGACAAGCACAGGAATATCCGAGCAGAGCACCTCTTCGTCAAAATTGACCGGGTTCAGCTTAACAAGTCTGTTAATACACATATTTCCCTCCTTTGCCCGTATATGCGGGGCAGGGCCTTCCGAATACAACGACAATTCCTACCGCAATAAGCTTACTCTTTTTCTTTTGATTTCTCCGTGACAAAGTCACATATCACAAAGGATTATTTTGCTATAATAATACTGCGCAGCCGCGTCCTGACCTTTCTCCGGTTGATGCAGGTTCTCCTCTCTGTTATTTTGTGTATACCCCCATTCGTTAGGAGGTGGCACTGTTGAAAAAGCAAAGGGATCTCATGGTTCACGCCAGTCGGCATGTTTCTCCTGCGCGGATCTGGCTCCTTATTATTATCGTTCTGGTATTCTCCGGCATTGTGTTTTCTTCCTGCACCAGAGAAATCATAGATGCTCTGCGCATACTGATGTAGTGCGTTATACATGACCGGCACTTCAAAAAATAAACGGCGGATAAGCTTACCATGCTTGTCCGCCGTTTATGCCGCTGCTGCACCCAGCCCGCCGTATCCGAAATACCGTCCGGCTCAGCAGCCGCTATTATTTTTCCGGCAGTATTCATTTTTGGTTCGTCATGCTCCGTTTGCATTTTCTGCGCGCAGGCACAGAGTGACAATAGCAACACCGGCGCCATCAATAGTGCGAACACTCGTCTGGGTGTTATTTTCGTAGCCGCTCCTTTCAGAATTTCCCGCTTCGGCCGGAACCGCCGCCGCCGGATTCGCTGTGACTGCTTCCGCCGCTGGAGGAGCTGCGCTCGATCTTTCTGCTGGAGGTCGTCTTATGGGTAAAACAATCTGTTTGTTCCGTAAGGCGGAGTCCCGCGGAGACGTAGGCGTTCGCGGTTGCTTTTTCTGATACATTTTCCATTTTCTGCCATATCACAGCGATGATCGCGGCTGCTGCCAGCAGAGAAAGGCCGATCACGATAAGGATCGGAAAGAACAAGCTCGCCCGGACGGGCTTTCCTGCGGAAGCCTTTTCCAGATAGACGCTGCATTCTTTGACGTAATCTTCAAAGCCGCCGTACCAGTCGTTCTCACCGAAATTGTCGAGGAAGACCTTTTCCAGCTTCTCCTGACCATAGCTGTTGAACGCATACTCGCAGCGTGAGCCGTAGCAGAACATTGCCCAGTCGCGGTCATCCATGCTGAGCAGGAGCATGATCCCGTCGCGGTTCGGTCCCTCGCCCATGGTGTATTCGTGGTAGATGGTGTAGGTCGCCTTATAGACGCCTTCAGAATGGAAGTCCCGATAGTCCTCCACGGTTACGATGTAAACGCCGACACCATACTTTTTGGATACTCTTTCCGCCATCTTTTCCAATAGCATATTTTCGTTTTCGCTGAGAAGTCCGGCCGCGTCTGTCACATAAGGAAGCTGTGCACCTGTCTGCTCAGCCGCAGCCACACTCACGCAGGATACAAGCGCAAGCAGAAACGCCAACAGGAAACAGCATATTCTTTTTTTCATATCTCAACTCTCCCTAGCGTACCATAAGCATCAGCGCTGTCACGCTGATGGCAATGAGCGGTGCCGCGATCGCCGCAAACAGGCCAATTACCCGCTTTGTGCTGACGGGAAGGTTGCCTACCAGCTTGCCCGTCTGACCGTTCATTGCAAAGAGGAAGTCCTTGTCCTCCCATTTTGTGTTCAGAATCCAGACAGGGAGCAGCGCGTAATGCACCTTGCCGCGCTTCAAGTGGATATCCCGGTTCGTTTCATTGCAGGAAGTGTAGCCCGAAACCGTGCTCTCCAGCGCACTCAGCAGCGAGCCGGCGCAGCGCTTGTCCGCCCGCTCCCGGCTGTCTTCGACGCTGACATCATATTTGTCCGCCAGAAATCCGGGCAGATATGCCGTGGAAAACGGCTTGAGCTCTGCGTAATCGTACGGTTCGATGGAGTCCATGTAATCATCCGGCATTTTGCTCGACGCGTCCACCGGGATCTTTTCAAAGGCAATGGAGCCTGCGCGTCGCACATCATAGTGGCTTGTCTCCGTGATCTCATAATCTCCCGAGGTGTAGGTATGTACAGTGGTAGCATGGAATTGCGCACTTCCGCTGGCCTCGCCGTCGTACATCCAGAAAGGTACATACACACCCTTGATCTCCTCCAGATGGTTGGCTTTGGAGAAGGTCGATGGCAGCAGAGGCTTTTTGAGATAGTGCTTCTTCAATGCCTTGATGGCGTCCTCCTTGCTCAGCTTGAAGGGAAGCACAAAGTCGGGCTTCAAAATGCCGGTGAACTGCCCCGGAATCACTGACGGATTTCCGCAGTATGGGCAGGAGGTGGCTGCGGTCGTCGCGTCGCAAAGCAACTCCGCACCACACGACGGGCAGCAATATGCTTTCATGCTACTTGTGTCCGCGCCCCAGTCATCACTCAGGCCGGAAGCGTCCCAGTCAGAGCCGTCTGCGGCAGTCTGTTGTTCTTCCGCTTCGGCAGATTTTTGAGCCGCTTCCGTTTCTTCCTGCTTCTGCGCCGCTTCCGCCGCTTTTGCTTCTTTTTCCGCGTAGAACGATTCAATTTCTGCGATATCGAAGCTTGAGCCGCAGTAATCGCACTCCAGCCTGCCGGATTCTCCTACAAAATGGAGCGGTCCCGTACAGGCAGGACATTGATAATTTGTGATTCGTGTTGCCATGTTTATGACCATTCCTTTCCGCTGCGCTACAAGGCACCAAAGGGAAATGAAACGCGATGCTTCTATCGCAGCTTGTAAAATTTGTTAGAATATGCTTGAGGAAGCAGGCACACTGCAGAGCACGTGAAGGAGAGTAGGCCCAGCCTTGCGTTGTACTGAATGATTATGTTTGCCGGATGCTCTTTCAAGCGCCAATGAGTAGGGCTTTGCACTCTGTAACCTTATCTTTGGAGAGACGGACTACTTCAATCTTTCGGTGAGCGTCCAGTCCCTGCCTGTTCCATCAAATTCTGTTTTGAGGGGATGTGTTATGTTCAAAATCGTTTACCCAATATGCTGTGGGATGGATGTCCACAAGACCTCCGTTTTTCCGCAAACAGCCGGATTCTCCCGCTCCAAAATGGGGCGGGAGCCGGTTTTCATATAAATTCTCAGAAGGACGCCGCCCTTACCGGAATGTCATGTTGTTGAGAATGATGTCGGGCATCGTTCCCGGGACGCAGTCCATATTCCGAAGGCCGATGGAGAGGGCGCGGTTGTCGTCAAGCTGCGCCACGTACTCGATCCAATCATAGCCGATGTTTCTGTAGGTGCGCCCATGGAAGGTGATGCCGCCGATCACGCGGTCTTCAATATCCTGATAGTTTTCGAAGTTGTCTTTGTAGTAATCGAATTTTTCAACGTTCTCTCTTACCTCGAACCGGATGGCGCCGGCACCAAACGCTGTGGGATCGTCGTTTTCCACCAAGCTGCGCTTTCCATCATCGTACGACCAGCCGGATACCGGGATCTTCGTCATGATCTTGACCTTCACATCGTCTTGTGCAAACTGGGCAACCTCCACGGAGAAGTCCTTCATCTCGGCATTTGCAGACGCTGCCTTGTTTGCCTCCGCGGCTTCTGCTTTGACGATGTCAAGATACCTCGCAATGGCCTCCTTGCCGGAGAAGCCGCTGGTGTTGTACGCACTTACCGTATAAACGCCCGACTCGTTCTCCTTGAAATTGACGTAGATGAAATGGGAGCCGTCGTCCTCAGAGATCCATTTGTAGTAGCGGTAGTTTGCCTTCATATGGTCGCTGTATTCTTCCTTGACGAACTGGCCTTCCACGCCGAAGTAGGCAGCGATATCATCGTAAGTAGCGTCAAAAATATTATTATTGACCTCGTTCATCCAGACGTAGCCCTTCTGTACCTGCTCCTCGGTCACGATGCCGTCGCCGCCGGATACGTTCGCGGCGGTGGGCGCAGCAGGCGCGTCCGCCGAGTTGGAAGAGACGGCCTCGCCGCCGACCACATCCGGCATGGAGCTGCCGGACTCCACGAGCGGGAGATACCAGTCGTCATAGTAATAGGGGATATCGTCAGGATAGTCGGCAGCAAAGTCATCCCAGAGCTGCCCCCACGGGCGCAGATAAACCTCGTAGTAAAACTCATCGTCGCCGTCTTCGTACCAGCCCTCAATGCAGATCATGTTTTCAACATCGGGGAAACGGCTGTTGATCGCGGGATCGATGATCCAGTCGGCATGCTCCAAAGGCAAATTCGTGAAGTAGCCGCTCTCCGACATCACGGTACCGTGCTCTCCGACACCGGCGCTGTTCAGCGTGACTGACGCCTGCAACATCGGATCCGCTCTCGAGTAGTCCTCGTCCCAGATCGTGACGGTGCCCGTATAATCCGAGCCGATGTCGATGACAGCGCAGGCGTCCCACCACTGTCCCGACATGCTCTCGTAAGCGCCCGAGCAGCCGGTCATCGTCCACCAGCCATACCACGCGCCGTTCCACCAGTCAAGCAGCGCATCACCCGTCGGAGCGGGAAGGGTGGTGTCTGTGCTGCCCGTCGAATCGGCGGACGCTTCCCGGCTGAGCGTGGCAGGGTCAATGGTGATCGTGCCTTTTTTCTTACCGAACAGCTGCTCAAAGGTCGCCTCGACCTTGGCAGCAGTGTCCTTGAGCACATAAGCTGTTTTAACCTCAAGCGTCGTACCCGGAGCAATTTCCGTAAACTGGCCTTCTATCACGGTTTCAAAGGTGTCGTAGTCGGTAAAAACATTTGCAACTTCCAGTTCTACGCCGTTTTGCATAACTGTTTCATCGACGCTCCAAAGATACGACGCATTCTCCTTGCCGTTGTTTGTGAAGTCCAGTGTCAGAACAATTGCATAATTTCCGTCCGAATCCTCCATGATGCACGCGCCCTTGTAGAGCAGCTCATAGTCACCGAGCTTGATTAAATTGGAGTCTTTCGTCGTCTCCTTGCCGCAGGCGGCGAGACTGAGCAGCATCAGCGCCGCAATAAGCAGGCATAGAAGCTTGGTCTTCGTCTGTTTCATAATTCTCTCCCAATATTCTTTAGGAATGCACAAATCTACTGATCACCAGAAAGTAAAATGCGATCCCGGTGAAAAATACAAGTGCATACCTGAGACCGGTTGCTTTCATCATTTCTTTACACGCTGAATAAGGTTCCCGTCCTTGTCGGTAAACTTGCCGCAGAGGATCTTGATAAAGTCGACAAGGTATCCGATGCCAAACAGGCCGGCCGTCAGCGTATAAAGAATACCCGTGCCGATCTTGCCGACATAGTAGCGGTGGACGCCAAGCCCGCCAAGGAAGAGGCAAAGCAGGAACGTTGTCGTCCATTCCTTCGTTTCGACCGGAACCTCCGGCGCGACATAGTCCTCTACTTCCTCACCGTTCAAAATCTTCCTCACGGTTTCAGTCACGGTGTCGATATAGCTGCCGCGCTCCGTTGCAAGACCGACTGTCGCACCCTTGAGGCCCTTGCGCAGTACGCTGTTCTTATCAACGCGCATACCGCCAACCGACATCTTGGCCTCCGTAATGACCGGCTGGATCCGGATGTGCGTGCCGTCCTTGAGGAAAAGCCAGAGACCAACGTCCACATTCGGTTCTTTCTCGAACGAGATGCGTTGACCGGGAATGCCGCCCTTGATCTGGAAAGGCATCTGGAATGCTGTCCTGCTGGCATTGAGCTTCTCCATGATCTCCTCGAGTGTGGTGGAATAGGAAAGATTAAATTCACGGGGACTGGTCGCGAATGCGACGTCTTTCATGCTGCCTGTAAGGTTATCCATAACGTTTTCTCCTTTCTAAAGTCCGGTGGGTGGATGATACGTATTGGCTTCTTATGCGGCTTACTTTTTTGCAAAAGTGCCGCTGATGCCGTAGCCAGAGTTCTCATTCATGGTAAGGCCTCTGCCGTCCACGGAGAACGTGTAAGTAGATGGTTCGCTCCATGCCTCCAGCAGGTCTTTCCAAAGCATATCGATCGTACCCGCGAGATGAGCCAGCGATACCGGATGCATCGGTCAGATGAGCGCTTCTTTCAGGATTTTTTTCATCTCTCACCCATCCTTTCAAAGCGTGTCGATCACGCCCGCAAGATACTTAGGCGACACCGATGCGTAAATAAAATTATCGACCAACTGATCTTTGACAGCCTGCCGCACCTCAGAGGCAAGCAATTCATCCGCGTTCTCGTCCACCAGAAGCAGAACCTTGCAGGCCCAACCGAGCTGTTTTACCTCACTGCAGAGCCTGAGCCGCTCGCTCAGCTTCCAGATGCCTTGGCGGATGACCTCCATCACCAACACATTGGCACGGCAGGTTCGGCACAGGGCAAGCGTTTCCTCCGGCTTTGAAGAACGGTAGACAAGAAAATCCGGGTCGCATCCCGAAAGCGACTGCATGACCGCTTCCGCCAGAAGTCCGCCTTTCATATCCAGCACAATCCTTCGCATCTGTACTTTTCCACCGCCTTCCTCTTCTTTTGCATGCTTCATTTGTATTTTAGCCGTTATCGCTCCCTTCTGCCCCCGCCGATTGGATAGGGTTTGCAATTATTTTTTGTTCAAAGGTCATCGTTTGGCTCGATTCTCTCAGCGAAGGGGGAAAACCGTGTTGCCTTTTTCTGTCCGCATGATATACTATCCATACGAATGTGCAGAGTTGGGAGGCATGCGGCATGAGCAAAGCGATAAAAAAGAGTCTCTTGTATGCACTGGGCGTGTTGGCGCTCATCGCGTTTGCCATGTGGCTCCGATATGCAAGCCGGCATTTTTTTCATTCTCCGGTTGTCAGCCACCTGCGAAGCGGGATCTATGTGTTTTTGTTCAGCGCGTGGTGCTACTCCCTATGGATCCGCATCGTGCAGACGCAGGTGCGGCGCTATCTGCTGGCAATCTCGGTGCTGATGGTGCTGTGGATTCTTCTGCGCTCAATCAAATTTTCCATTGAAAACACGGAGGCAGAGCGCTGGCTGTGGTATTTTTACTATTTCCCGATGCTGTTCATCCCCATGCTGTCGGTCTTCGTTTCCCGGTCGCTGGGCAAGGGAGAGGATTTTCGGATACCGCGATGGACCAAGATTCTGTATTTTCCAACGCTATTGCTGCTTTTGCTCGTTCTGACCAATGATCTGCACCAGCAGGTGTTTTCCTTCCCGACCGGCGTTTTATCGGATCGGGAGTATCGGTATGAGGGCGGCTATTTTTTTGTGCTGGGTTGGGCAGCCCTGTGCGCGGGGTTCGCGTTGCTTTCGATGGTGAAAAACTGCCGCATCCCGCGCAGTAGGAGAATTCGCTGGCTGCCGCTGGTTCCGCTTGCGCTTTCGTTGGCCTATGCTTGCGCGTATGTTAAAAAGGTCTATTGGGTCTGGGTTCTCGCGGGCGATATGACGGTATCGCAGTGCCTGATCTTTGCGAGCATCCTTGAATGCTGCATTCAATGCGGGTTGATTCAGTCCAACCTCGGATACGACGAACTTTTTGAGGCAACGAGTTTGCCTGTCCAGATTACGGATTCTGCATTTTGCTCCCAATATGTGTCTGTTGCCATGCAGGGAACTTTGCCGCAAAGCGAGCTGCGGCAGATGCAGCAGGATACCGTCCATCTGGGCGACGATACGCTTTTGAAACGGCACAAGCTGCGCCGCGGCTGGGTATTCTGGAAGGAGGACATCTCCGCGCTGAATCAGATCCGTAAGGCGCTGGAGCTGACAAGGGATGAGCTGCGTGATACCGGTGACGTTTTGGCAGTGGAAAATGCACAGCGCGCAAGATGGCTGAAGCTGACAGAGGAAAACCGCCTGTATGACATGATGGAGGCGCAAACCGCCCGGCAGATCGCGATGCTGCGGGATCTGCTGGCTAACTTGCAGAAAACAGAGGATCCGGACAGAGCCAGACACCTGCTCGGGCAGGTCATCATCATCGGGACCTACATCAAGCGTAGAAGCAACCTGATTTTTGTCGGCATGCAGCGCGGTGCAATCAGCGTGCAGGAGCTTCGGCTGTGCCTCAATGAATCTTCCGAGAATATCAGTGTCTATGGTGCCGACTGCAAGACGATTATCAAGGGGGAAGGTCAGCTTACCGTCGAACAGGCGACACAGGTCTACGACCTGTTTGAGGCGGTCGTGGAGACGGTACTGGAATCGCTGCGTGCGCTGCTGATCTCCATAGAGGTTGGTAGATGGGTAGAGGTTGCGCTCTGTGTTTCAGCGGCGGAGCCGCTCTGCGGGCTGCATGCGCGGTTTCCAGGTCTGGAATGGGAGCAGGATGAGGACGGACTGCAATATGTGACGCAGAAGCTGGAACGATCTATGGGGGTAAAGGCGCATGGACAGGATTAAGGAAAGTTTCGACAGTCTGCCCATCGCGGCCTGCTTCTTCGATAAAAACGGCGTGGTGCGGCTCATCAACCGCCGGATGCTTGCCATTGCAAAGTGGCTGCGAAAAGGCGGCATACAGTCGCTTGCAGAGATGCAGAGCGCCCTGCAAGCGCCGCCCGCAAATGTGTGCTGTTTGGATCTGCGCCTTCGGATTTACCGCTTTCCGGACGGGAAGGTGCTGCGCTTTGCGCAGGAGCAGATCGCAACAAAAGCGGGCGTCCGCTATACGCAGATCACTGCCGCAGACGTTACGGAGCTGATCCGGGAGCAGAACCAGCTGAAAGAGGAAAATGCGAAGCTGGCGGAGGCGAATGAGCGGCTTCGGCTGCTGCTTGTGCAGATGCCGGAGATCATCCGGGAGGAAGAGACGCTGGCGATGAAGCTGCGTGTACACGATGACATTGGGCACAGTATTCTCGCAGCGCGCCGTGTGCTGCTCCAGCACACGGACCTGAAGGAACTTCGTGCAAACGCGGCGCTGTGGGAACAGTCGATTTCAGTGCTTTACCGCTCCAGCCAGATATCGGTGCAATCCGAACCGCTGGAGGCGGCGAAAAAACGAGCGGAAGAGCTAGGCGTTAGAGTTCTGCTGACAGGGGATGAGCCGCAAAAGAAGTGGATGCGCGCACTGAGCGCACTGGCGATCTGCGAATGTGCGGCGAACTGTGTCCGTCACGCAGACGGCACAGAATTGTATGTGTGCTTTTGGCAGAAGCCGGACTGCGTGGAGGTTTCCCTGACCAACAACGGCGCGGTGCCAAAGGAAAAGATCACAGAGGGCGGAGGCCTTTCCATGCTGCGTCAACGTATAGAAGAAGCAGGCGGCAAAATGGAGGTTTGGAGCAGCCCTCGCTTTAAGCTGATAATCAGTTTGCCGGAACAGGAAGGAGCAGCACATGAGAGTGATGATCGTTGAAGACCAGACCATGATCCGCAGTCTGCTGGAAAGCTATTTCCGTGCCGAGGACGGATACCGGATCACGGCGTCCATCCCCGGCGCAAAGCAGGCGGTTGAGGTGTGCCGGACAAGCTCCGTCGATCTGATTTTAATGGATGTGCAAACGGAGAACCGCGAGAACGGCCTGACTGCCGTTCGCCAGATCAAAGCCATACAGCCGAAGAGCAAAATTATTGTTGTGACCTCGCTGATCGACTGCGCGGTTCTGGACGAGGCAAAGAGGGCCGGGGCCGACAGCCTGTGGTATAAGGACTCTATGCAGAAGCGTTTGATGGATGTTGTCCGACAAACGATGGCGGGGGAACATATTTTTCCGGACGCGCCCCCGACGGTTGAGATCGGCATGGCAAAAAGCACGGAATTTACAAAGACGGAATTGAAAGTTCTGCGGCATCTGATGCGGGGCTTGTCTTACACGCGCATCGCAGCGGAGATGGGCTGCGAGATGTCGACGGTCAAATTCCATGTGGCAAACATGCTGCAAAAAACAGGGTTTGAAAACAAGCTCCAGCTTGCTCTGGCGGTCAGCGACATCAAGCTGATTGCCGATCTGGCAGAAGCGTGATGAGATTCTCTGCGTGTCTCCCACGGTTGTCTCATGTGAAACGCCCGTCAAATCCTGACTTGATATGTTTTTCCGGCTCCGCTTGCAGGCTCTTGACTGTTGGCAGTTTTTTCAGCGCCAGATTGTCAAACGCATTTTTCGCCGCCTTGTGGATGATGATGTCGCTCTCATACGCTTGCCAATAATCCAACAATTATGCTTGAATTTTTCATGCAGTTGTGTTATCGTTAGAAATGTCAGTATATATGACATTTTAATTGTTAAGGTTTGCCCTATGTCACTTGAAGAAATAAGAGAAAACAATATACGTCTCGTCACAAACAATGCACTGAACTGCTTTATAAAAAAAGGAATAAATAAAACCACGCTGTCTGAAATTGCTGCAGCTTCTGGCTTAACCGAGCGTTCAATATACCGGTATTACAGTTCAAAAGAAGATTTGATCATCGCATCGACATTTTGTTACTGGGAGCGCGTAAAAGCCCATATATACAAAGAACTCGAGCAGAAAGCTTTTGACACGCTGACTGGAATCGAACAAATAAGCATCATCCTTAAAAGCTATTCGGATATGCTGTTTGTAGATCCGGAAGGGATTCGTTTCTCACTGGATGCAGAGGTTGCTTTGTATCAGGTCGGTAAGAACAGCCATGTTATCAACCGCCCACCCGAGCGTTTTGAGAGCTATACAGGGCCGCTGTCTATAGCAATACGTAAGGGACTGGCTGATGGTACAGTCTCTCCTAACGCCAATATAAAACAGCTTTATTACAACGCTTACGACTCAATTCTTGGTATGATGCAGCGCCTCACTGTCGGCGTACCAAGTGTAAATGAGCTTGACGCCTGCACTCGGTTACATGCCATGTGCGATATGTTCACGCGCGAGTTTGCCACAGGAAATGTTTAACTATATGGTCGGAATATTCAAATTTGATTCCGGCCTTTCATATAGCAGTAAATGTCAGTATGTATGACATTTATATGCATATTCATTCTGATTTCTAAATCTCCGCAATAATCAGCACGCCGTGTACGCTGATTTAAATAAAATTTTATAACCAAAAAGGAGAGAATCAATGAATCCCAAGTATGAAGCCCTGTTTACGCCTTGGAAGGTCGGCAATGTTGAGGTCAAGAACCGCATCGTCCAGTGCTCCATGGGCGGCACGTCCCTGTTCGGCTGGATGGAGCCGAGCCACCTCGATAAAGAAGCAGCATACTTCCTGCTTAACCGCGCGCAGGACGGCGTCGGCCTGATCCTGCCCGGCATGCAGTGCATCAAGGACGCCATCGGCGGCCGCTGGCTGTACCAGAACGAGAAGATGTTCAAGGATCTCAAGAAGTATATGGAGGAGTTCCATAAGACCGGCGCAAAGCTGTTCATCCAGCTCGCCGCGGGCATGGGCCGCTCCATGGCTATCACAAAGCCGATGATCCTTCTGCTCCAGCACCCGGTGCTCGGCAAGCTCGCCAGCCCCGTTGCCGACCTTGACTATATCACCGCCTCCGCCTCGGCCACGCCGAACCGCTGGTACGATGAGGTCAAGTCCCGCCCCATGACCATCAAGGAAATTCACGATCAGGTCGAAGCCTTTGCGAAGACCTCCAAGCTCCTCAAGGAAGCCGGGGTCGACGGTGTCGAAATTCACGCTGTCCATGAGGGCTACCTGCTCGACCAGTTCACCATTTCCAACATGAACTACCGTACCGACGAGTACGGCGGATCTTTCGAGAACCGCTACCGCTTCCCGGTCGAGATCGTTCAGGCCATCAAGCGCGAGTGCGGCAGTGACTTCCCTGTTTCCCTGCGCTACTCCGTTGTCTCCAAGACCAAGGACTGGGGCAAGGGCGCAATGCCTTATGAGGAGGACTTCAAGGAGTTCGGCCGTGACATGGAGGAATCCGAGAAGGCCGTCAAGTACCTTGAGGACGCCGGCTACGATATGTTCAACTGCGACAACGGCACCTACGACGCATGGTACTGGGCGCATCCGCCTCAGTACATGCCCGATAACTGCAACCTCAGCTATGTCGAGCATATAAAGAACTATACCTCCAAGCCCGTCGTCTGCGCAGGCCGTATGGATCCGGTCAAGGCGGCAGAAGAGATCGCTGCAGGCAAGCTCGACGCTGTCGCTATCGCGCGCCAGAACCTTGTTGACCATGAGTGGATCCACAAGATCCTCGAAGGCCGCGAGGACGAGATCAAGCCCTGCATCCGCTGCCATAACGGCTGCTTCAATATGGCAAAGTTTGCCGGTACGCCGAACATCCAGCACCTTGGGGACTCTCTGCATCTTGCCCGCTGCGCCCTGAACCCGACCACTATGCAGCACAACAAGTACAAGATCGTCCCGACCAAGAGCCCGAAGAAGGTCGCCGTCATCGGCGGCGGCATCGGCGGCATGGAGTGCGCACTTGTCCTCAAGCAGCGCGGCCATATCCCCGTGCTCTTTGAAAAGAGCGGTGAGCTGGGCGGCCTGTTCCTGACTGCCTCCGCCATGACCTTCAAGGAGAACGACAAGGAGCTTATACGTTGGTACAGGAGAGAGATTGAGAAGTCCGGCATCGAAGTCCACCTCAATACCGAGGTCAACGATCTCGGCACTCTGCGCGGCTATGACGATATCATCGTCGCTACCGGCTCCGTTCCCAGAACTATGCCCGGCATAAAGGGCTTTGAGAAGGCGCTCACCTTCACGCAGATACTCAAGGAGAAGCACGAGCTTGGCGATAAGGTTCTCTTCATCGGCGGCGGCCAATCCTCCTGCGAGGCGGCATATGACCTGCTGCTCAACTACGGCAAGCACCCCATCATTGTCGAGTACGCAAACGACCTCGTTGCCGCTCAGGCGACCTGCCTTGCCAACACCTCCTACCTGCGTGACGCGATGGAGTACCACAAGGTTCCCGTCTACCTGCACAGCACTGTCACCGAGATCACCGACAAGGGCTGCACCGTCAAGAACGTCCAGACCGGCGAGACCTTCTTCGTCGAGTGCGACAACGTCGTCAACGGCATCGGCTTTGTCCCGACTCCGGTCGGCGGACGCACTGCCTCCCGCAAGGTCAAGGGCAAGGAGACCATCTTCCGTGTCGGCGACTGTGTCGCTATCGGCAATCTCCGCACCGTTATCTGGCGCGCTTGGGACGTCTGCATGAAGATCTGATTTGGCAGCAATATCAATAAACAAGGGATGGCCATAGGTCATCCCTTGTTTATTTGAATCGTTTAATAAAATTGTCATAGCAGACAAATCGCCGAAAACGCGGGGACTGAAATTTCGTCAGCCTGCAAAAAGTGAAAAAAGACTCTTGACATATCAAAACCGCGCGGCTATAATGACGCCATCAACAGAACAGTTGTAGTAAACCTGTGACGGAGAGTAGTAACCCGGCATAACCATTGTACAGAGAACCGTGGGTGGTGTGATCACGGTCGTATGGCGCGGGGCGAATGGACTTCGGAGGGCGGTTTGAAAGGGCTCTGCCCGAGTAGATGCCGACGGAAACCTGTACCGTTATCTTTCAGGGCGCGTATGATGGTACGCGTAAGCGAGAGGGCGTTTTCAAAGAACGTCAATTTGGGTGGTATCGCAGGAGTGTGCAGCTCTTGTCCCATGTGTGTGGGACGGGGGTTGTTTTTTTATATCCATGCTCCGAAACAAGGCCGTCGGCAGCGGCCCCTCCATCGCCGCCCAGAATCAAATCAAGGCTAAAAAGCCAAATGGAGGAAACAACCATGAAAAAGACAAATATCATCCGTAAAGTGGTCGCCGGTGTTCTCGCCGCTGTAATGTGCCTCGCTCTCGCGGCCTGCGGCAGCGAAGCCGCAGCCCCCGCAGCCGATACGGCAGCGGACTCTCAGGCAAAGACGACTTACACGATCGGCCTGTGCAACTACGTTGACGACGCATCCCTCAACCAGATCGTTGACAATATCCAGACCCGCCTTGCCGAGATAGGCGAAGAGAAGGGCGTGGAGTTCAACGTTCTCTACGATAACTGCAATGCCGACGCAAGCATTATGGAGCAGATCATTTTCGACTACCTCGCCGATAAGGTAGACCTCATGATCGGCGTCGCAACGCCTGTCGCGATGCGCATGCAGACCGCGACCGAGGACAGCCGGACTCCCGTCGTGTTCTCCGCTGTGTCCGACCCCGTCGGTGCGGGACTCGTTGAATCCCTCGAAGCCCCCGGCGCGAACGTCACCGGCACCTCCGACTATCTCGATACCGACGCGATAATGAACCTCATCTTCGCCCTTGACCCCGATGCTGAGACCATCGGCCTGCTCTACGACCAGGGACAGGATTCCTCCGCAGCTCCCATTGCAAAAGCTAAGGAATACCTCGATAACAAGGGCGTCAAGTACATCGAGCGCACCGGCACCACGACCGACGAGGTCATGCTCGCCGCCGACGCACTGGTCGCCGACAAGGTCGACGCCGTCTTTACCCCGACCGACAACACCATCATGACCGCCGAGCTTGCGATTTATGAGACCTTCGCCAAGGCAGGCATCCCGCAGTACACCGGCGCTGACTCCTTCGCCCTCAACGGCGCGTTCCTCGGCTACGGCGTTGACTACGCAAACCTCGGCGTTGAGACCGCGAACATGGTAGCGCAGATCCTCCTCGAGGGAGCCGAACCCGCATCCACCCCGGTAATGACCTTCGATAACGGCACCGCAACCATAAACACCGATATCTGCGCCGAGCTCGGCTATGACTACGCAGACGTCGAAGCCGCATTCACCTCCCTCTGCTCCCGCATCGTGACCCTCACCACCGCCGAGAGCTTTGACGACATTAAGTAATATACACTGCAGCATATCAAACGCGCAGACCCGGCTCAACGCTGAGTCTGCGCACAGTTAGAAAAAGAGGACAAGTATGGACATTTCAACTATCCTGTCTCTCGGACAGACCGCGCTTGAGCTGGGGCTTATCTGCTCGCTGACGGTGCTGGCGCTGTTTTTGAGCTATACGATGCTGAACGTGTGCGACCTGTCGACCGACGGCTGCTTCACTCTCGGCGCGGCAGTCGGCGCGGCTGTTGCAATCGCCGGGCACCCGTGGCTCTCGCTCGGCGCGGCAATGATAGCCGGTATCTGCTCCGGCTTCATCGTGGCGATACTTCAGACGCGCATGGGCGTGAACAGTCTGCTTGCCGGCATCATCGTGAACACCGCGCTCTATTCCATAAACATAGCGGTCATGGGCGGCTCGTCACTCCTGAACCTCAACAAGACCGACACGGTGTTCTCACTGCTTAAATCCGCCCTCTCCGGCACACCCTTTGCCGGGGGCTATAAACTCATCGTTTCAGGCGCGGCGGTGCTCCTCGCACTCGTGTTCATCGCGCTTTTCCTGCGCACCCGCCTCGGTCTCGCTATCCGCGCGACCGGAAATAACCCGGACATGGTGCGCTCCTCGTCCGTGAACCCCGCGTTCACGACGACGGTCGGCCTCTGCGCGGCAAACGCCCTCACCGGCCTTTCCGGCTGCCTGATGGCGCAGTCCCAGAAAGCTGTTGACATTAACCTCGGCACCGGCATGGTCACGATAGCTCTGGCCTCGCTCCTCATCGGCGGCACGGTCATGGGCCGCGGCGGCGTGTTCAAGCGCGCTGTCGGCGTGGTGCTCGGCTCAGCGATCTTCCGCCTTGTCTATACCGTTGCGCTGCGGCTCAATATGCCGGCGTTCATGCTCAAGCTCGTCTCATCGGTAATCGTCATTCTGGCGATCTCTGTGCCGTACCACAAAACGCGTCTGCCGATGCTGCGCCGCAGAATGGCGCACGCCAGAGGGAAAGGGGGCGAGGGCGCATGCTGAAGCTCAGCCATATTTCAAAGACCTTTAACCCCGGCACCGTGAATGAAAAGACCGCCATACCCGATCTCTCGCTCGAACTCGAACGCGGCGACTTTGTCACGATCATCGGCGCAAACGGCGCGGGAAAGTCCACGCTCTTTAACGCCATCTGCGGCAGCTTCCTCACGGACAGCGGCAGCATCATCCTCGACGGGGAGGACATCACTTTCCAGCCGGAGCATAAGCGCGCAAAGCGGATAGGCCGGCTCTTTCAGGACCCGATGCGCGGCACTGCTCCGGGCATGACGATAGAAGAAAACCTCGCCCTCGCCGCGGGACGCGGCGGGTGGTTTGCGCACATCACCAAGGCTGACCGCGATCTGTTCCGTGACAGGCTCGCTCAGCTCGACATGGGTCTTGAGGACAGACTGCGCCAGCCGGTCGGGCTGCTCTCAGGCGGCCAGCGCCAGGCGCTGACGCTCGTCATGGCGACGATCGTCCCGCCGAAGCTCCTCCTGCTTGACGAGCACACCGCAGCTCTCGACCCCGGCACGGCGGAGAATGTGCTGGAGCTCACGCGCAGGGTAGTGAGCGAAGAAAAGCTCACCTGCATGATGATCACGCATAACATGCAGTCCGCGCTCGAGCTCGGCAGCCGCACCCTCATGATGGATTCCGGCAGGATAATTCTCGACGTCGGCGGCGCGGAGCGCAGCGGGCTTACTGTAAACGACCTCCTTGCGCGCTTCAGAGCGGGCGTCGGCAAGGCGCTCGACAACGACCGGATGCTGCTTTCGTGATATCTTGCGGACATGTTTTTCACCCCCACTGCATATATATGCTATGGGGGTGAAAGCTATATGTCGTATGAACAGAGCAGGAGCGAGGTGCAGCGCAGCCATACGCTCAGCATGGAGAACCGGGATAAGCTGAGTCTTACCGGAGTGGAGGACGTCAGTGGATTTGATGAGAGCCTCGTCGTTCTCACAACGAGCATGGGCGAGCTCACTGTGCGCGGCGAGGGGCTGCACATCGAGCGCATCGATCTGGATTCCGGGCAGCTCGAGGTGCGCGGCAAGGTGCAGGAACTGAGCTACGACGAGAGCGCACCGAAAGGCACGCTGTGGTCGCGCCTGTTCGGCGGCTGACGTGGGACAGAGCATTGAAGGGCAGGCGCTGGAGCTGCTTGCCTTCCTGCTTGGCGGAGTGCTGCTCGGGCTTGTGTATGATATGCTCCGCCCGATAAGGCGCGCGGCGGGCCGGGGCGGGGGAGCACTGGACGTGCTCTTCTGCGCGGCAGGCGGCGCGCTGTTCTTCCTGCTTGCCATGCGCTCCGAGAGCGGAAGGATGGGCACGTGGTCGCTGGCCGCAGCAGCCGTCGGATTCTGCATGTATATGCACACTTTGAGCGCCGTCCTGCTGCCCGTGTTCGCCGCGGTCGATGCCGCGGCGGTACGAGCTGCGCAGGGGTGTAAAAAAGTAATAAAAAAATTTTGTAAATATGCAAAAAGTATCTTTCAAAAATCGCGCGAATGTTTTATTATAAAGCATAAGCAGAAAGTGGATTGACATGAACACAAGAGACACGCTGATATGTATCGTCCTGATATCGCTGACGCTGTATGCCTGCGCAAGCGTGGCAGCGGTCGGCGGGGAGCTTCGCGCGGCGGCAGCCGTGCAGCAGGAGCTGAGTGTTGAGCTTGAAGAGCAGACGGCAGATAATGCCGCGCTGCGGGAAAAGCTCGAAGCGGGGCTGAGTGATGAAGAATTTGAGCGTTTAGCGCGTGAGCGGCTGGGTCTTGTCAAGCCGGGAGATAAAATATTTTATTTTACAACAGACAGAGAGGGGTAAACATGGAGCTGACGGTCGGTGAAGTGCTGGAAGGGAAAGTCACGGGTATCGCCAAATTCGGCGCGTTTGTCGCGCTCGACGGGGGCAGGAGCGGCCTTGTACATATTTCGGAGGTGGCCAACACCTATGTCAGTGACGTAAACGAATATCTCAAGGTAGGCCAGACCGTGAAGGTCAAGGTCATCGGGATAAGCGACGAGGGGCGTATCAACCTCTCCATAAAGCGCGCGCTTGAGCCGCAGAAGCCGGAGAGCGCCCCGCGCAGCCGGGACGCGCAGCCGAAGCGCGAAAAACCTGCGCGTACGCCGGTGCCTCCTGCGGCATCGACGAGCGGGAACATGGACTTTGAGGACAGACTCAAGAAGTTCATGCAGGAGTCTGACAGCAGGATCGCCGACAACCGCATGTACTCCGAGCACCGCCAGCGCACCCGCAGGAAATAAATATGAAAAAATGACTGCACCATTCGGTACAGTCATTTTTTTACATATCGACAGCCTTGATGCTCATCCTGTGCAGCTCGCACATGGTCTCGTGTATCGTCTCCGCTGCGTTCAGCGGCACGGCATCCGCAATGGCGGCGGACATCTCAGCACGCCGCTCGGGCTGCGCCAGCAGCTCGAGGCAGCAGGCAGCCAGCTCTTCCGGAGTGGCGGCGGTGACGGCGGCCCCGGCTTTCGTAAAAAAGTCGAGATTATATTCCTCCACCGCGGCTATCGCGTCTATCAGCACCATGGGCAGAGCTTTTGCCGCAGCTTCAGTGACGCTTATCCCGCCGGGCTTTGTCAGATAGAGATCGGCGCTGTCGAGCAGCAGGGAAACGTTCTTCTCAAAGCCGAGGATGTGGATGTTTGCCTGACCCGCATAGCGCGAGGCGAGATGCCGGTGCAGCTTCTCATTTGCCCCGCACACGACCGTCAGCTCCTGCTCATACGTCATTGTCTCCGCGAGCGTTTCGGTCAGTTCCTTTAATGGGCCGCAGCCGATGCTGCCTGTCATTGCGACAAGGTGCTGATGCGAAGGCTCAATGCCGAAGCTGCGCTTTGCCTCAGCTTTTGGCGTGCGTGTGTAGAACTCCGGGCGTATCGGTATCCCGGAGGGGACTATAAGCTCCGGCCTTATTCCGCCGGAAACGAAATCCCCGGCAAGGGAGGGAGCCGGGATGAAGCAGCGCCCGAGGCGGCTGTCGCCCACGCTCGGGCTGCACGTGTAGTCCGTCGCGACAAAGGCCGTACACAGTGTCGGATCGTAAAGCTCCAGTATCTTCGTCACCATCAGCGCCGGGAAGAGATGCACGCATATGACCGTGTCGTACCCGCCGTCCCGGATATGCTCGTACAGCGGCAGTGCGGCTTTGGCGAACATTTCGTATAGCCTTGAGCTTTCATGGAACATGTCCGGGTGGTTCTCGGAGAACCTGTAGCCCGACTGATAGAGCTTCGGCGTGTGCCGGTACATGAATGTGTGCCCGCTCGTTATCAGCTTCTGCGCGCCCTCGGAGAGGAAGTGCAGCGCCTCGCATATATCGCACTCCTCGCCGCGGCTGAGGAACTCCTCCGCGATAGCCTTGGCGCAGGAGTTGTGCCCCTCGCCGGTGTCGCAGCTCAGTATAAGCGTTTTCATTTCTGTCGCAGGCCCTCCTGCTTCTTCATTCCGTCCTCAAGGCGCAGCAGCCTTGGTCGGTTGTAGCGCTGTATGATGATGTACGGGAGATTTCCCGCAAGGAAGTATACTATTGAAATTATCCAGCCCCACGCTCCGCCGACGATGAACACCGCGCCGAAGCCGAGAATGCTCAGCAGCACATGAATAAACTCCGCAACGCAGGTCTCCTGAAGCATCCGCGGCAGACGGCTGCCGTAATCGGCGGTCATCTTCTTCGGAGGGATGAGCTTCGGCAGTATGCGGCTCATGTCCGGAAGAGTGTTCTGCCACTGCTTGACGCGCAGCTTTTTGTAAAGCCCCGCCTCGAAGTCCAGCGGCTTATATGGAAACGCGCGGCTGTTGAACCAGCCCTTCGGGAGAATGCGCCCGAGCAGGAACGAGAACACGCCCAATACAATATAGTAGATCACGCAGTACAGAAGCTTCATCTTTATCCCCTCATTGACCAAAGGCATGGCTTATTTTTCCCAATATAAAAACCTTAAAGTTTTCTTTGCAACTGTACTTCAATTAAAGCTCAAGGATTGTTGACCTTCACCATCTGACCATTCTGCGAATGACTGCACTATTAAGACATTCTTTAGAAAACACGGTAGATTTTTACGACACAGTTTGCTATAATGTTAAAAGGTTAAAAGAATATAAAACCTGTCCGATAAAATTGAAAGGGGATTTTTCACATGGGTCTTATTCGTGCAGCACTTGGAGCAGCCGGCGGTGTCGTCGGTGATCAGTGGAAAGAATATTTTTACTGCGAGGCGCTTGATAATGACGTCCTCGTCGTAAAGGGCAGCAAGAGAGTTTCGGGCCGTTCCTCCAACCGCGGCGGTACGGACAATATCATCTCCAACGGCTCTGTCGTTGCCGTTGCGGACGGTCAGTGCATGATAATCGTCGAGCAGGGCAAGATCGCCGAGCTCTGCGCCGAGCCGGGCGAGTTTGTCTATGACAGCTCCACCGAGCCCTCCATCTTCAGCGGCAGTCTCGGCACCAGCATCGAGGAAGTTTTCAAGAACATCGGCAAGCGCTTCACCTTCGGCGGCGAAGCCCCCAAGGATCAGCGCGTGTATTACTTCAACACCAAGGAGCTCGTCGGCAATAAGTACGGCACTCCCTCTCCCGTGCCCTTCCGCGTTGTGGATCAGCGCGCCGGTATAGACATCGATATCGCTATCCGCTGCTTCGGCGAGTACAGCTACCGTATCTGCAACCCGATCCTGTTCTACACCAACGTCTGCGGCAATGTCTCCTCCGAGTACACCCGCGATAATATCGACGGCCAGCTCAAGACCGAGCTTCTCACCGCTCTTCAGCCCGCCTTCGCCAAGATCTCCGATATGGGCATCCGCTATAGCTCCCTGCCTGGCCACACTATGGAGATCGCCCAGGCGCTCAACGAGGTCCTCAGCCCCAAGTGGAGCGACCTGCGCGGCATCGAGGTCGTGTCCTTCGGCGTGTCCAGCGTCAAGGCCAGCGAAGAAGACGAGGCCATGCTCAAGGAGATGCAGCGTACCGCGGCCTACCGCGACCCCGGCCTTGCTGCGGCGAACCTCTCTGCGGCTCAGGCTCAGGCGATGCGCGATGCTGCCAAGAACTCCGGCGGCGCGGCAGTCGGCTTTATGGGCATGAACATGGCTTCCCAGATGGGCGGCGTGAACGCGCAGAATCTCTATCAGATGGCCGGTCAGTATCAGCAGCCTGCCCAGCAGCAGGCAGCACCCGCGGCGAGCGCAGCGGGTACGTGGAAGTGCCCAAAGTGCGGCGCCTCCGCAAGCGGCAAGTTCTGCCCCGAATGCGGCGCAAAGAAGCCCGAGGACGGTAAGTGGACCTGCTCCTGCGGCGCTGTCAACACCGGCAAGTTCTGCTCCGAGTGCGGCGCGAAGAAACCGGGGACTATAAAATATAAGTGCGACAAGTGCGGCTGGGAGCCGAAGGATCCCACCAAGCCCCCGAAGTTCTGCCCTGAGTGCGGCGATCCGTTCGACACCGACGATGTCGTCGGCTGAGGTAAGGAGCCATGGCTGACCAAGTAACAAATTACCAGTGCCCGGCCTGTACAGGCCCGCTGCACTATGACGGCGCGAGCGGTAAGCTCAAGTGCGACTATTGCGGCAGCCTGTATGAGGTCGCCGAGATAGAGGCGCTGTATAAAGACAAGGACGCGGCAGCGGCGGCAGCCTCGGCGAAGGCGGAGGAAAAAACCGCGGACGGAGATTGGGAATATTCGGACAACGGCTGGGGCGAGGACGCGGCGCATATGCGCAGCTACAATTGCCCGAGCTGCGGCGCGGAGCTTATCTGTGACGATACCACCGCCGCGACGAGCTGCCCCTACTGCGGCAATCCCAGCATTGTCCCCGGCCAGTTCACCGATACGCTCAGGCCGGACTATGTCATTCCCTTCAAGCTCGATAAGAACGCCGCGAAGGCTGCCCTTAAGAAGTTCTATAACGGCAAAAAGCTGCTGCCCAAGGGCTTTGCTTCCGATAACCATATCGAGGAGCTCAAGGGCGTGTATGTTCCCTTCTGGCTCTATGACGGCAGCGCCTATGCGGATGTGCGCTACCACGCCACGCGCGTACATAGCTATACCGAGGGCAACGACCGCGTGACGCGCACCGAGCATTACGGCGTCCGCCGCGCGGGCACCGTGCAGTTTGAACGTATCCCTGTCGACGCATCTGAGAAAATGCCCGATGAGTATATGGACGCTGTTGAGCCCTATAATTATGATGAGCTCAAGCCTTTCTCCACGGCCTATCTGCCGGGCTACCTTGCGGATAAATACGATGTGAGCGCCGATGAATGCTCAAAGCGCGCCGATGAGCGCGCTGTCAACACCGCCGTCAGCCTCATGGCCGAGAGCGTCATGGGCTATACCACCTGCGTTGAGGAGAACAAGAATGTCAGCGTCCGCCGCGGCAAAGTGAGCTATGCCCTCATGCCCGTCTGGATGCTCAGCACCAAGTGGAACGGGAAGAACTATCTCTTTGCCATGAACGGCCAGACCGGCCGCCTGATAGGCGACCTGCCTATATCCAAGGGCAAGTTCTTCGCGTGGTTTGCCGGCATAGCCGTGCCGCTTATGGCGGTCATGGCGCTGCTGTTCGGCTGAGGAGGGGAGAGCGGATATGAAGAAAAGATTTGTTCTCGCCATGGTTCTCTGCATCGCGCTCTGCCTCGCCTTTGGCGGCGCGGCCTATGCGTCGTCCGGCGGCTCCCCCGGCTATGTCACCGATACGGTGGGGCTGCTGACGCAGGAAGAGCAGCGGGAGCTTGAGACTACCGCTGCGCAGCTTGCCGAAAGCTACGGCTGCGGTGTGTATGTAATTATCGTCGAGGATTACACCGATTATACAAACGGCGGCATTGAGGACTTTTCCGAAGCCATGTTCGATCAATATGGCCTTGGCCTTGGGGATGACCGCAACTGCCTGCTGCTCTCGCTGAGCATGAGCGAGCGGGACTATGACCTTGATGCGCACGGCAGCATCGCAAACCGCGCCTTTACCGACTACGGCAAGGAGCAGCTCGCGCAGGAGTTCATTGATGACTTCCGCTATGATAACTGGTTCGACGGCTTCAGGGATTATATGAGCACCGCCGGGCAGTATCTTGAGGCTGCCGAAAACGGAACGCCTGTCGACATTTACAGTGACGACGAAATTGACCCCGCCGTTTCCGCCGGGGTGAATATCCTCTTCATCGTTGTCATACCCTGCCTGATCTCGCTTGCAGTGTGCGGCATCTTCGCTGCGCAGATGAAGACGGCCAGACGCCAGACCGGTGCAAGGGGCTACATAAGCCACGGCGGCGTGGATATGCGTGTCACGCAGGATCAGTTCCTCTACCATACCGAAACCCGCCAGCCGATCCCGCAGAATAACAATAACAGCGGCGGCGGTACGACCGTCAATTCCGCCGGCCATTCCCACAGCAGCGGCAAATTCTGATGATTCTATAAAACAACCGGCCTGATGCAAACGCATCAGGCCGGTTTGTTATCAGCTGTGTGAATACCGAAGGACATATTCCTTCGGGGTGCAGCCGTGGGTCTTCTTGAACACCTGTATGAAATACGAGGCGTTGGTGAATCCGCATTCATATGCCGTAGCCGAAGTGCTTTCGCCGGAAATAAGCAGGCGCGCGGCGTTTGATATGCGCACCTGATTGAGATACTGCACATATGTCATATTCGTTTTTGACTTGAACCAGCTGCAAAAATAGCTGCGGCTCATACCGACAAGCTTTGCCGCCATATCGATGCTGATCTGCATGGAATAGTTTTCGCCCGACCATGCGATCAGCTTTTTCAGCTCCGCGTTTGAATGCTCGGCAAGAGCACCGTGGATGTGCTCTTTTTCTCTCAGCGAACAGCACAGCTCTTCCATTATGGAGATGAGCGTTCTGCAGCATGCAAAACAGTTCCCGTCGTTTTCGATGAGCTGCTGAAAATACGGATACAGTCTGTCGTACTCCGGGAAAGAATTGACCAGCTCCGACACCTTTATGTTCACTTTCTCCAGCATGGCCGGGAAGTTTATCATTCCGTTCATGTAAGGTATGGAGATCTGCATGACCTGCACGGTCCCGCCGGGAGAAAAGCTGGTCGAATGTATTATATCCGGCGGGATGACAAAGGCGGCGCGCTCTTCGGAATGCAGCTGAAAGACCTTCTGGTCTATGGATATCTTCCCGGACACACTGTCGCACAGCAGGATCTCTATCGTGTATTTTGAGTAGTGCGGCGGGGCAAAGTCCTCGGCTTCGAGCTGCTTGACCCGTATGAAGTAAGGGCTGTCCTGCGTAAACTCAAACTCTTCAACAAATGATTTCGGTGGACGGCTGCCGTACATTATTCTTTTTGAAGTATTGCTTGCCATGCCAAATCACCCCTATGCTATCATGAATGTCACTATATCAGAATTGCACAAAAAAGCAATATATTTTTAGCAATAATGTGAAATACTTAGATTATTTTCTCTTTTACCGTAATATTCTTATATAATCCACAAATTTACTTGATTGTTTTTGCCCCAACCGCATGATATCATTTTCCACGATAGGAAAACAAAGCTGCGGCATGCCGCACGGCTTATACAGTAATGGAGGCAGAATGAATAAAAAAATCATTGCATTCGGAGAAATAATGCTCAGGCTCAATCCGCATGAATACTACAGGTTCTCACAGGCAGACGATTTTGCCGCGACCTACACCGGTGCTGAAGCGAATGTCTGCGCCGCGCTCAGTCTGTATGGCTGCAGCACGGAGTTTGTCACCGCGGTTCCGGATAATGACATTGCGGACTGCGCGCTCCAGACCATGAAAAAGTACGGCGTCGGCGTGTCCCATGTGCAGCGCAGGGGGCCGCGGCTTGGCGTATATTATCTTGAAAAGGGTGCATCCCAGCGTCCGTCAAAGGTGATATATGACCGGCGCTTTTCGTCCTTTTCCTATGCGCAGCCGGAGGACTTTGACTGGGACGAGATCCTGCGCGGTGCCGATTGGTTCCATTTTACCGGGATAACCCCTCCCCTTGGCGACCGGCTTCCCGAGATATGTGAAGAGGCATGCCTTGCGGCGAAGCGCAGCGGCGTGAAGATATCCATCGACCTGAACTACAGAAAGTCCCTTTGGAACACCGAAGAGGCTCAGGCGGTGATGACGAAGCTCGCCGGGTATGCCGATGTGATCTTCGGCAACGAGGAGGATGCGGAAAAGTGCCTCGGAATATCCGCCGGCTGCTCGGATGTGATACAGGGCAGACTTGAGCATGCCGGATATGAAGCCTCCGCGAGGAAGGTCGCCGAGCGCTTCGGCTGCGAGAAGGTCGTATACACTCTGCGCACCAGCATATCTGCGTCGGACAATAAATTTCAGGGCATGATATACAGCGGCGGAGAAACGATTTTCTCCAGGTCGTACGATATGCATATCGTTGACCGTGTCGGCGGCGGAGACTCGTTCGCGGCGGCCGCGATCTTTTCCATGCTGCGTGGTGACGATGCCGCGACGGTGGTCGAGTTCGCGACGGCGGCGTCGTGCCTCAAGCACAGCATAATGCAGGACTATAATTTGTCAACGGTAAAGGAGATCGAAGCGCTTATGAACGGCGACGGCTCCGGACGTGTACAAAGATAAGGAGGGACATGTAATGAAAATCACAGGAATCAAGGCAATTCCGGTTCGGTGGCAGGAGATGGGCTATGAAATATGGGATTCGCAGAGCCGCTTTTCCGGACGCCAGGCGGTCCTCATCAGGGTCGAGACCGATGAGGGGATCGTCGGATGGGGAGAATCCGCGTTCTTCGGCGGTCCGCTCGAGGTGATCAAGGTCATTGTCGAAAAGGAACTGATCCCTTTCTTCATGGGTAAGGATCCCTTCATGATCGAACAGCTCTGGGAGACGGCGTACAATACCTGCGTGAAGAACGGCAGGCGCGGCGCGGTCGTTGCTGCGCTCAGCGGAATAGACATCGCTCTTTGGGACATAAAGGGCAAGGCCTGTTCTCTGCCGGTGTACAAGCTGCTCGGCGGCTGCCGCGATGCTGTTGAGGGCTATGCGAGCGCGGGCTTTTATGCCGATGGCAAGGACGCCGCAGCGCTTGCGGAGGAGATGCTCTCGTATAAGGAGCTTGGCTACAGAACGATGAAGCTTAAGGTCGGCTGGCTGGATAAGTTTACCGATCTTGACAGGGTGCTTGCCGTGAAGGAAGCGATCGGACTTGAAACTCCGCTGGCCATTGATGCGAACAATAATTGGGATCTCAATACGGCCAAGTGGTTCGCGTATAAGCTCAGAGACATGAACATCGCATGGATCGAGGAGCCGCTTGCCATAGAGAGCATTGATGCTTCTGCCGAGCTGTGCCGCTGGTCGTGCATACCCATCGGCGGCTATGAGCAGGAGACGACGAAATTCGGCTTTGCTCCGCTGATCGCGAAGCGTGCTGTGAACATTGTCCAGCCGGATGTTATCTGGTCCGGCGGCTTTACCGAAGTGCGCAAGATCGCCGCAATGGCGGAGACCGCCGGAATGATCTGCATGCCGCATTCGTTTTCCACCGGCATCTGCCTTGCCGCAAACCTCCAGTTCCTCGCGTCCGTTCAGCACGGTATGCTGGAAATGGATCAGAATTTCAACCCCCTGCGTGACGAGCTTATCTGCGGCGGCATAGACATAGATGAACACAGCATGGTGCACATGCCCGAGCTTCCCGGTCTTGGCGTTGAGATAGACGAGGACGTCATCGCCAGATACACTGTAGAACTGTGAGGTGCCTGATGAACGATCTGGTCAGGGAATTGGAGAGGTCCAAAATCGTTGCGATAGTGAGGGGCACCTTCGGTGATGATTTGATAAAACTCGCCCGGGCGCTCAATGCCGGCGGGATACGCTTCCTCGAGGTCACATTTGTGCAGAACGCGGATGACTGCATCGAGCGCACCGCTGCGGCGATACGCTCGCTTACGGAAGCCGTACCGGAGGATATGCACATCGGCGCCGGGACCGTGCTCACTGCTGAGCAGGTGCAGGCAGCCCATGCTGCGGGCGCACAGTATATAATTTCCCCGAACTTGAATGAGCGCGTGATACGGCGCACGAAGGAGCTCGGATTGGTGTCTATTCCCGGTGCGATGACGCCGAGCGAAATATGCACCGCGCACGAGCTGGGTGCGGACATAGTAAAGCTTTTCCCGTTCGGTGATCTCGGCATCAAATATGTCAAGGATATACGTGCACCGCTCAGTCATATAAAGCTGATGGCAACGGCCGGCATAAACGAAGAAAACCTCGGCGAGGCGCTTGACGCCGGGTTCTGCTCAGCCGGAGTGAGCGGAAGGCTTACCGATAAAAAGCTTATCGCCGAAGGAAATTTTGCTGAGCTTACGAGGCGTGCCGCCGTGTTTACGGCGATCGCCGGCAGCAGATGACAAGGGGGAAGCGGTATGATGAAACTAATAGAAGCTGTGCGGAAGGCTCTTGACAGGGTTGTGCCGCGCATAGCCGGATGGCTGTTTCTCATCTGTGTGCTTTCAACCTTTTTAGGTACAATGAACCGCACCGTGGGTCTGAAGCTGAACACCTCATGGGTCGAAGAGGTTTCGATCTTTACCATGGTCTGGTGTACGATACTTCTGATAGGTCTTCTTATCAGAAAGGGCATGCACACTCAGTTCACCCTTCTTGCCGATAAGCTCAAAGGCAAGGTCTTTGCGGTCTGGAGGCTCATCATAATGCTGATCGAGGCTGCCGTTCTCGTCATTCTCCTGATCGGCGGTGTGCAGCTGACTGCAAACGGCAGCCGGATGCTGATGTCGGCACTGCCGCTGACGATGTTCTGGGCGTATCTCAGCGTCCCGGTAGGCGCGGCGCTTGCGCTGCTTGAGCTGGCAATGATGTTCATTGAGGAAAGCTTCGCCCTATTCGGCAATGAAAGGAGTACGGACAGATGACGATATCCCTTACCGTTTTCGTGATCCTCTTTTTCTTCATCATTCTCGGCGTACCGGTCGCCATGTGCATCGGCATTGCAGGCATTGCCGGAATATACATTTTTAATATCAATATGTCGTTTTCGACTATTGCCTCCAAGTTTTTTTCAGGAGTGAATTCCTATACGCTGCTGGCGATCCCGTTCTTTATTTTCGCCGGAGAGGTAATGAACAAGGCCGGCATCACAAAAAAGGTGCTTGATCTTGCCGATGCCTTCGTCGGCTCGCTCAAGGGCGGGCTTACCTATGTCAGCGTAGTGGCCGCAATGTTTATGGCCACGATATCCGGTTCCGGTTCGGCCTGCGCAGCCGCCCTCGGCACCAGCCTTATTCCCGAAATGGAGGAGCGCGGCTACAGCCGTGAGTACGCTGTTGCGCTCACCACCTGCGCAAACGTTGTCGGCCCCATTATCCCGCCGAGCTCCGTGTTTATCCTCTATGCCTTTTATACGGGCGAGAGCGTTATCCGGCTTTTCATCGGCGGCGTTCTTCCCGGCGTCTGCATCGGGATCGCCCTTATGGCGGTGGGCAGAATAATCTGTAAGGTAAAGGGCTATCATGACGTTCCCGAGAAATTTTCATGGAAGAAAGTCGGAAAAGCCCTCTCACGCGGCTGGGTCGCGCTGTTTGTTCCTGCCTTCCTGTTCATTTCCATCGTTGCCGGCTGGTGTACCGCGACTGAGGCCGGTGCTCTCGTCTGCATCATGGCGCTGATCGTTGGCGTAGGCTACGGCAATATACGCAGCTTCAGGGAGCTGATGGATATCGCGATAAGCTCCGCCAAGTCCACATGCATCATCTATGCCCTGCTTGCGTTTTCCGGCATCTTCTCCACGATACTTGTCCGTGCGCATTTTACTGAGCTTATAAGCGCGCTCATCACTTCCGTCGCGACTACGCAGGCCGGAGTACTGCTGATAATAATCGCGTTTATGTTTTTCCTCGGCATGTTTGTTGACGTCACCCCTATGGTCACGATGTTTGCGGTGGCCTTTTCCACCGTCGCCATTTCGGTCGGAGTTGACTCGCTCCACTTCGGCGTGCTCTTTGTCGTCATTGTCATGGTCGGCGCACTGACGCCTCCCGTCGGCTCTATCCTCTTTGTTGCGACGACAATAGGCAAGACCTCCATGGTGAAGGTCATACCCATTCTTATCCCGCTGCTGATGACCGTTGTGGCCGTTACGATACTGCTCATTTTCATTCCGGAGCTGTGTACGTTCCTTCCCAATCTGCTGCTGGGATAGCGCATTGAGCCTTCCACGGTGAACCGTGAGGTATATAAATAAAAATTTTTATGGAGGATCAGATCATGAAAAGAACACTGTGCGTTCTGCTTGCGGCCCTTATGATGCTTTCTGTGGCAGCCTGCGGACAGCAGAACACCCCCCAGCCGGCGCCCGCTGAAAACGCCGCCGGAACGCCTGTCGCAGCTGACAGCGCCGTCAGCTACGACAAGGTAACCATCACCGCGTCAAACTTCAACGCTCAGGAGTCCTCATACGGCAAGGCTATGGACGCCTTCAAGCAGTATGTGGAAGAAAAGTCCGGCGGTGCTGTTACCGTCGATGTCTATCATGCCGGTGCTCTCGGCTCCGAAAAAGAATGCGCCGAGGGTGTTTTTGAAGGCTCGATAGACCTGATGTTCTCGGGTACCGGCGGCATCGGCAACTACATCCCCGCGACCGCCGCGATCGAATGCTGGTTCGTTATCAAGGATATCGAGTCCATGCAGAAAGTCATTGCCGCTCTTGATGAGGATCTCAACAAGGCCTTTGACGATGCGGGCTTTGTGTTCCTTGGCTGCTTCTATGACGGCCCCAGAAATATGTGCAGCACCAAGGAGGTGCACACTATCAATGATCTGAAGGGTCTGAAATGGCGCGTTCCCACTTCCGTTATCTACACCAAGAGCGCTGAGGCGCTCGGCGCGTCCGCCATCGCAATGCCCCTCGGCGAGGTCTACACCTCGCTGCAGACCGGCGCTGTCGATGCTCTCGAGGGCACACTGGACAGTATTGTCACCTACAAGTATTATGAGCAGGCGGATTACATCATTGAGACCGCGCATACCTATCAGCCGCTCTTTATGTTCTATAACAAGGCAAACTTCAGCTCCCTCAACGCCGACACGCAGGCTCTCATCAGAGAAGGCCTTGCTTATGCCGAGGGAATACAGCTTGAGCTGTGGGCTGAGAACAACGCGACCCAGCGTGCGTTCCTTGAAGAAAACGGCATGACCTTCATCAGCCTCGAAGACAGAGATGAGTGGGTCAAGGCTGTGGATGCGACCTCGCGTGAGTACTGCGAAAGCTGCGGAGAGCTTGGCATGAAGGTCTATGAGACCATCAATGCCATCGCGGCGGAATAAAAGCGAAAGATAAACAACAACAGAGAAAGCCGTTCCGAGAACGGCTTTCTCTGTTGTTGTCGTTTTATGCTTATTTACATTATCCCGGATTTTTCCTTACTCTCGGCGATGAGCCTGTTCAGCGGCTTTGCCGGGTAGTAGACCAGCAGGCCGAATATCGCAAAGCCCACGCACATCAGCAGCAAGATCACCGCGCACCTGAGATAGGTGTGGCCGTAGAAGCCGCCGATGGTTTCGCGTATCATGTCCATTCCGTAGTGGAACGGCATGAAGTTATAGAGCTTCTGGAAGAACTCCGGCAGAACGTGCACCGGGTAGGAGCCGCCGGAACCTGCGACCTGGATGACCATGATTATGACCGCGATCGCCATGCCGATGTTGTCGAGCGCGTAGACCAGCGCATAGTTCATCGCCATGAAGTTGAGCGAGCATATACAGCAGGCGAGGATCAGCAGCAGGGGATTGACACTCTGCATTCCTACATAGAACATACAGCCCAGCGCGGTTATTATCGCCTGCGCCAGCACAATGCCGTTAAACAGCATCTTTCGCCCGAAGTAGCGCTCGAGCGGATTGCAGGTCAGGTACTCCGGATATTTCACTGGTACCTTTATCATCGTCGCGGACAGGAGGGAGCCGACAAACAGCGCCAGCATTATATAATACGGAGCCATTGCCGAGCCGTAATCCTTTATCTCGTATACGACCACGGTGTTGAGTTCGACCGGGGACGCGAGATAATCTGAGAGACTGTCGGGGTTATTCTCGAGTATCTCGACAAGCTCATTGAAAGCATCACTGCTGGTAAAGCGGCGGATATCGTCGGAGATCTGCTTGAGATATATCCTGACGGTGTTCGTCAGCGCGATGGAATCGGAGAGCGTGCCCTGCATGCTGCCGATGGCGTCACCGTAGCCGCCGATGGTCTGGGATATGCCGAACATCTTATCCGCGTAGCCGGACAGAAGGTCACGCACGGTGGTGAGCACTGCTTCGGCGTTGCCTGCATGATCCTGAAGGAAGCCGTTGAGGGAGTTGTTAATGGTTATCGCTGCGGTGTAAAGCGCCTCTCTCACCTTGTCAAGGATATCCAGCATCTCATCCATCGTGCCGGTGCCGGTCTCGATGAGGTTATACAGGTTATCCAGCCTATCCAGTGCCGAGTCAATGGAGGCCGAGGTGTTGGGATATTTATCCTTGAACTGGTTGAGGCTGTCCTCAAGCGCCGTGATGGAATCGAGTATATCCTGCTTCGCCTGAGCGGAAGACGTCCAGTTTGCTGCCCGGAGCCTGAGCGCGTCCGTCTGTGTCTTGAGCGATAGGAGCGCCGCATAGTTCGATTCGAGCAGCCCGCCGACGCCGATATTCGAGTACTGCGTGGCTATCACAGCGTCTATCTCGTCGAGCATCGAGGTCGTGTCTGTGATGCAGAGGTCGCGCCCCGTTTCGCTTCCGATGTCCGCAACGTCGAGCTGGTACTGTTCGGCTACGGCACACAGGACATCGAGGGAGGGAATAATCGTCTGAGCGCTCTGCGCCTCGATGATGAAGTTATCTATAAGCGGCGTGAGCGCAGCGAGTGCGGATTCGGTGCTGTCACCGGCATCCTCGCCGGCTGCTGCCGTGTCCGCCTCGTTCTGAAGCACGGAGCACCACGATGCCGTCTCATCGGACAGCTCCTGCGCCAGAGAATTGAGCGTGTTGAGCGAGCGGTCTATCTCATCCTGGATCGTGAGCGCGTCGGCAAGGCAGTCCGCAGCGTTCTGCAGGCAAGCCGCCGCAGCGTCGCGGTCGGTCTCTATCGTGTCGACATAGCCCAGAGTTTCATCAACGTAAGATGCCGCGTTATTGAGCAGTGCCGCCTGCTCCGGGGAGACGGACTGGGCCGCCACGGTGAGGATATCCGCGCTCAGCGAAGAGAGCGAGTCGCGCAGCGAATCCTTGCGCACAGCGTCCGTCCCGCCGGTCTGTATCTTATCGAGCAGATCCTTGTACTGAGAGTCGATCTTCGTGAGTATCTCGTCCGTACCGTCGCTGAAATCGTTCATCGAACCGGCAAAATTGATGATCGTCGTATTTGCCGCGTCGGCCGTCGCCGCGGAGGATTCCATCACCTCGCCGAGGTCGTAGATCGTCAGCTGCGCCGCGTCGAGAAGATTGTCCATGTTCCCGGTAAGGTCGCGCAGTGCAGCGAGCAGCGCGGATATCTGCTCAAGGCTGTCGCACGCGCTGTCAAGCCCGCTTGTCAGCCCATTGGAAACATCATCGGCCTCGACACCGAAAGCGCGCAGCACTGAGCTTATCGTGTTTATCGCGTCCGCCGCTTTCTCAACGACGGTGTTGTTCACCTGCTCCTGAACGGCGGTCTTTGCCTTGTTCGTTATCTTCGGCGCAATCGCGTTTTTCTTTTCGTTTTCGTAGTATTCTATCTGCGGGTGGCGGAGGTCGTTATCAAGCAGGCTTATGAAGTCCCGCGTGAAGTCCTTCGACACAATGAGCGCAGCGTAATAGTCACCGGAGTATACGCCCTCGAGCGCCTGCTGCCTGTCGTCGACGAACACCCAGCCGAGCTGGTGGTTCGCGGCCAGACCGTCCATAACGAGCGTGCCTATGTTCAGCTCCATGCCCATGAGCTTTGCGCCGCGGTCCTCATTTGCCACCGCGACCTTTATGTTCGAGGTGGACGCCTCGCCGTAGGGATCCCAGTTCGACAGGATATTGAACCACGCATACAGACACGGCACGAGGCACAGCCCTATAATGACCACCGACGCCACGACGCTGTTGGATATGCGCCGGAAGTCGGCACGGAAAATACCGAAAATATTCTTCATACCTTCACCACATCCTCCGCGTCCTCAGTTTCACTGCCGGCAGGCTCCGCGAATCCATCCGTCTCTGCCTCCTGCGCAGGTTCAGCAGCCGATGCCGCCTCAGCGGCTTCTTCCGCGGCCTCTGCAAGCTCTGTCTCCAGCGCTTCCACCGCTGCCGCTTCCTCCTCCGGAAGCTCCTCAAAGATGAACGGCGCTTCGACTATGGGTTCGGCGGCCTCTTCCGCGGCGGCCTCCGCTTCCGCAGCTTCTTCGGAAGCCTCACCGCTATCATCGGAAGCATCACCGTTTGCCAGCTTTTCTTTCAGCTTATGCAGCGGCAGCTGACTGCGGCGCTCCTGAGCGGCGAGCCGCAGTTCCTCGATGTCGATCTCCGGCAGCTCGATCTCCGGCATGAGCGGATCATCCGGAAGCTCGCTTTCCATACCGGTGATCGCCTCGAGCCGCTTCTGGATACCGTGGTCGACGTATTCCAGCGCGATGAGAAACGCCGCTAACACAAAGGTCGAAACTATCCACAGCACGAGGAAAATGCCTTTCGAGCCCTGCGTCAGGAACATGACCACCATGAACAGCAGCGGCACGATCACGAGCATTTTCAGCCCCTGACGTATGCCGACCTTTATGAGCTCATGCAGGCGCTTTACTTCGTCAAGCAGCCTGTCATACAGCTGATGGTATTTGTCGCGTTCATTCATTGCCCGGCACCTCTGGAATAAATGTAAAGTTGAGTATCATCAGAACAGCTCCGTCTCCTCAAGCTTTTCCTCCATGAAGTGGTTGAGCCCGCTGAAAGGCTTGCTCACCAACAGCCCTATGACCAGTCCTATGACCGCGAAGATCATCAGCAGCCCGAGCTTCTGCAGGTACTGCATACCGTAAAGCCCGCAGATGCACTCGCGCATCATGTCTATCGCGTAGGGGAACGGGAAGAGAATGTATATCCTGCGGTTGAACTCCGGCAGCAGCTCAACGGGGAAAGTGCCGCTCGAGCCCGCGATCTGGAGCACCATGACTATGACGACGACCGCCTTGCCGACGTCGCCGAAAGAATAGGTCAGCGCGTAGATCAGCAGGCTGAAGGTCAGGCTCGTGAAGAAGCCCGTGAGGTACAGCAGCCCCGGATGCAGGCACTGTATTTTCAGTATGTACAGGTCGCCCGCGATGATTATGAGCGCCTGAAGCTGGCTCATAATGAAGAAGAGGAGATACCGCCCGAAGAACAGCTCTGTGCGCGTGGGATCGACGAGGTTGTCGGTGCGCGCGTGCGGCTTGAGTATCGCAACGAGGATAACGCAGCCGACCCATATTGCCAGCACCGAGTAGAACGGCGCCATGGCAGAGCCGTAGTTATCGATGGTGTAGACCTTGTTGACCGAGGTCTGGACCATCTCAGAGAAATATTCGCTGTAGACCTCGGGACTTGCGCCGAGGATATCGACGAGCGCGTCGACGTAGTCCTGCGTGTCGATAGTGTCGAGCATACGCAGCTTGTTTGCGATGTTCGCGCCGACCTGATGAAGGATGGGACGCGCGGTATCGAGCGTATCCTGAAGAGATTTGAGCGTCGCGTTCGATGCCTCGATCAGCAGTGCAGCGTCGCTTGCAAGGCCGCGCATCTTGACGAGCGTGTCGGAAGCCTGACCGATGGTCACAGCAATGTCGTCACGCAGCCCCTGAGCCGTGGGTATCAGCTCCGCCGCATGATTTATGAGGTCGGTCAGCAGGTCGTTCACCTGCGTGATGTCAAAGCCTGTGCCGCCCGCGGCGATCTGCGTGAAGTAATTCTGAAGCCGCTCGCACAGGTAGGCCGTTTCCTCCACGGCGGAGATAGTTATCTGGTCAAAGGTCCCATCCTGCTTTATCGCGTCCGCCCATGCATTGAGCGTGTCGGCAATCTCCCCCATGGCCTCAGCCGCGCTCGATGCGCTTATCTCGAGGTTCGCGCCGGGGATAGTGCCCTGAATGAAGTTCTTGTAATCCTCAAGCGCCTTCATGGCCTTTTCGTATGCGTTGTATATCGCGATGTTTATATCCGTGATGGAAGAGTTGGGGAAGGTGGAACTGCCTATCGTATTGAGAAGCTCTTCGAGCTTTGAGGAATCTATCGTCGGGATGGACACGCCGCTGCTGTTCCCGGAGGCCGCCGCGAAAGCGTCTATCGTACGCACGCAGGAGTTGATGGTCGTCTTGGTGTCGTCAAGCACTGTCGCCAGCGAAACGGCTTCATCATCCGTGAGCGTTGCAGCGATCTCGTTGCCCTGCTTCATTATCGCGTTGACGACGACCTCGAGATACGCCTCACTGACGGTGCGGCGCACGGAGTCTACCGCCGTGTCGGTTATCTTGGTGGCGACGGCGTTTTTCTTCGCGTTCTCGTAATAGGTCAGGGAGGGCTTGCCGGTCCACTTCGTGAGCATGTTGAACATCTTATAGGAGAAGTCCGCATCGATAACGACCGAGGCGTAGTATTCCCCGCTGTAGACTCCGTCGATGGCCTGCTGTGACGAGTCGCAGACGACCCAGTTTATCGAGGTCGCCTCGCGCAGATCATCCACGATGTTCTGCCCCATGTTGACATACTCGCCGTCCTCAATGCAGCCCTCATCACCGGAGTACAGGCCGATGGATATGTTGCCCGTATTCCCGTAGGGATCCCAGTTGGAGTATATGTTCAGCCAGGCATAGAGGCTGGGCAGTATGGTTATCGCCACAGCGACCGCCATCGCAAAAAAGCAGCGGCTGAGCGATTTTATATCGGTTTTGAAAACCGTCCAGATGTTGCGCATAATTCCTCCGTATTCCCATAAAAACTAATAGAATACATAAAAATGACATCGTACACTACATTATATAACGTGGTCGACGCTAAATCAAGAGACAGAGCGGCACGGAATGCCTTAAATTAAACAAAGTCCGGCCATCGCCCGAGCTCACAGTATGCCACAAAAGATTAAGGAATTAATTAAGAAAGCTTTAATAAATATAACAGACTGTGCATCACACGCAAATTGACCGGATCAGGCGCGGTGCACCGCGCCTGATCCGAACATTTTGTTGTAAAAAGCCCGGAAATATGATATCCTATATAATACTGTAATTATGCCTATTGGAAGGAAGGGTCGTGCCTTGTACCGCAGATATGTAAAAAGACTGCTCGATATAATCCTCTCCGCCGCCGGCACGGTGGTGCTCTCTCCGCTGTTTCTCATTATTGCCGCGGCGATAAAGATCGAGGATCCAGGTCCTGTATTCTTCTGCCAGAAGCGCATCGGCATACATAAGACGACCTTTAATATTATGAAATTCCGCTCCATGCGCGTCGATACCCCGCGCGATATGCCCACGCATCTGCTCAGCGATCCGCAGCGCTGGATCACGAAGATCGGCGGCTTCCTGCGAAAGACGAGCCTTGACGAGCTTCCGCAGATCCTCCAGATACTCTCCGGAAAAATGAGCATCGTCGGCCCGCGCCCCGCACTCTGGAACCAGTACGACCTTATTGCCGAGCGCGATAAGTACGGCGCGAACGACGTCACCCCCGGCCTCACCGGCTGGGCGCAGGTCATGGGACGCGATGAGCTCGAAATAGAGGACAAGGCGCGCTATGACGGGGAGTATGCCCAGAACATCAGCTTTGCCTTTGACGTGAAAATTTTCTTTATGACCATCGGCAGCGTCCTGCGCCATAAGGGCGTCGTCGAGGGCGGCACAGGAGAAATGAAAAAGGAGAAAAAACAATGATTGCTGTCACCGGAATTACCGGACATTCCGGAAAGTTCTTTCTTAAACAGCTTGTTGATAATAATTATCCCGGCGCTCTGCGCTGCCTTGTGCGCGAAAGCTCCGATACCTCCGCGCTCGACGCTTCGGGGCTCAATATAGAGAAGTTCCGCGGCAGCATCGATTCCGACGCCGACCTTGAGCGTTTTGTCAGCGGCGCGGATACCGTCGTGCATATCGCCGGTATTATGAAGACCCCGCGCCTGCTTGCCGCGATAGAGCGTGCCGGCGGCGTGAAGCATGTCGTCCTTGTGCACACCACCGGTATTTACTCAAAATATAAAATGGCTTCTGCCGGGTACAAAGCCGTTGAGGAGGATATGCAGCAGTACCTTGACCGCGGCATGAACATCACCATCATTCGCCCCACGATGATCTTCGGCGACCTGTGCGACCATAACATTTCAAAGTTCATCCGTATGGTCGATAAGCTCCCCATCATGCCGGAGATTGACTACGGCGCCGGCCCCATCCAGCCCGTGAACGCGCGCGACCTCGGCCAGGCCTATTATAAGGCCGCCATGCATGAGCAGCTGCCGCAGCTTGAGTATATCTGCTCGGGCGAGCGCCCGCTCACGGTGCATGAGCTTTGCGCGCTGATAGGGGAGTATCTCGGGAAAAAGACGCGCTTTGTGAGCTTTCACATGGGCTTCGGCGTTTTCCTTGCCAAGGTGCTCAAGGCTGTGACCTTCGGGAAGAAGGACTATGTCGAAAAAATGCTGCGCCTCGGCGAGGACCGCAGCTTCAGCCATGAAGCTGCTTCGCGGGATTTCGGATATGTGCCCGACAGCTTCAATGAGGGACTCAAACGGGAAGTCGAGGAATACATGAAGCATGGAAAGTAAGAAGATACTTATCCTTTCAAACCATTTTATCACTCTCTATAACTTCCGGCGGGAGCTTATCGCCCGCCTCATTTCGCACGGCCATAAGGTCTATATCTCCATGCCCGAGGATGAGCGCAACGGGTATTTCGCGCAGCTCGGCTGTGAGATCATCGTCACGCCCATGTCCCGCCGCGGCATGAACCCCGCGCAGGATATATCCCTGCTGCACCGGTATAAGCGCATCATGCGCGAGGTGCAGCCTGATATCATTTTCAGCTATACCATAAAGCCGAATATCTACGGCACTATGGCCTCGAACGCCCTGCACTATAAGCAGGTCTGCAACGTCACCGGCACCGGCGCGACTTTCCTGCACGAGAACCTGCTTGCAAAGTTGGTGCGCGTGCTCTACCGCCATTCAATGAAATATGCCTATAAGGTCTTTTTCCAGAACTCCGGCGACCGGGACTATTTTATCCGTCACCATATGGTGCGTGATAACTGGGACATGCTCCCCGGCTCCGGTGTGAACCTTGAGCAGCACGCCTTTTCTCCCATGCCAGAGGGCGGCACTGTCGGCTTCATTTATATCGGCCGCGTCATGGCCGTCAAGGGCGTCGAGCAGTTTATGGACTGCGCCCGCGCCATACGCCGGGAGCACCCGGAGACGCGCTTTTACATGGCCGGCTTCATCGAGGAGGAGCGCTATAAGGCGCTCGTCGATGAGTATGTCAGGGATGGCTCGATAGAATACCTCGGCTTCCGCAAGGATATAGACGAGTGGATAAAGAAGTGCTGCTGCACCGTCCTGCCCTCGCTCGGCGGTGAGGGTGTGCCGAATGTCCTGCTCGAGTCCGCCGCCTCTGGCCGCGCCTGCATCGCGACGCGCATCCCCGGCTCCATCGATACGATCGACGACGGCGTCACCGGTTACATCTATACCCCCGGCAGCACTGAGGAGCTTATCTTGCGCGTCGAGAGTTTCCTCGCGCTCTCACCCGATGAGCGCGCCGCGATGGGGCGCGCGGGCAGAGCCAAGATGGAGAAAGAATTTGACCGCGAGATCGTTATCGAGAAATATATCCGGGAGGTCGAACAATGAACAGATATCTCCGCGCCCTTGTTGTTGTGCCTGTCGGCGCACTGAAGATGGGCTTTGCAAAGCTTTTTCATCCAAAGTCCTTTCATGGCCCTGCCCTCTGCATGGTCTCCCCGCACAGTGAAATTACGCTCAACGGCGGCAGACTCTCCATCGGCTCGGGCTTCAAGATGCGCGACGGTGCAAAGCTCCGTGTGCGAAAGGGAGCCGAGTGCGTCCTCGGCAAAAATGTCTCCCTCAACTCCAATGATATGATCGTCTGCCATGAGAAGATTATCCTCGGCGATAATATCCAGCTTTCGCCGAATGTTCAGATCTACGACCATGACCATGACTACCGTGCTGAGGGCGGGCTTGCCGCAATGAAGTATAAGACTGCGCCCGTCGAGATCGGCAATAACGTCTGGATCGGCGCAAACTGCGTCATCCTGCGCGGCACGAAGATCGGCGATAACTGCGTTGTCGCTGCCGGCAGCGTCATAAAGGGCGAGTTCCCGGCTAATACCCTTATCTATCAGAAGCGCGATACCGAGGTAAAGACACGGGAGGTGGGCGTCTGATGGTGCGCATCCTGCAAATGATCGGCAGCCTGAACGTCGGCGGCTCGCAGACGATGATCCTGAACCTTTATCGCAACATCGACCGCGAGAAGATACAGTTCGATTTTGTACTCGACCACCCCAATGAGCGGTACTTTGCTGCCGATGCCGAAGCTCTCGGTGCGCGGATATATAACCTGCCGGGCTTTACCGGCTTCAATGCCCATGAGGTCAAAACGGCGTGGGACTCTTTTCTTACCGCACACCCGGAGTATAAGGTGCTCCATTCCCATGTCCGCAGCTATGCTTCGCTCTATCTTCCCGTTGCCAAAAAGCATGGGCTCAAGACTATCATCCACAGCCACAACACCTCGAACGGCTCCGGTGTCTCTTCTGTCGTGAAGCAACTCATGCAGAAGCCGTTGAGAAATCAGGCGGATGTGCTCATGGCCTGCTCGCGCGAAGCGGGGGAGTGGCTTTTCGGCAAGGAGGCCTGCGAACGGGATAATTATATTTTTCTGCCGAACGCCGTCGATACCCGGCGCTTCCGCCTGCCGGAGAGTGTGCGCGAGAAATACCGTGCCGAACTCGGCCTGACTGATAAGCTCGTTACCGGCCATGTCGGCCGCTTCCAGCCCGCAAAGAACCAGTCCTTCCTGCTCGATGCGTTCAAGCTTGTGCATGATAGAAAACCTGACAGCGCTCTCCTCCTCGTCGGTGACGGCGATCTCCGCGCCGAGTGTGAAGAAAAAGCCGCCGCGCTTGGTCTTTCGGACAGCGTTATCTTTACCGGCAACCGCAGCGACGTGCCGGAGCTTTTGCAGGCGATGGATGTTTTTGCCTTTCCCTCAGTGTGGGAGGGGCTGCCCGTCACGCTTATCGAAGCGCAGGCAGCGGGACTTCCGTGCTATGTGTCTTCCAATGTCAGCGCTGACGCCGACGTCTCCCCGCTGATCGAGCACCTGCCGATAGGCGATGCCGCCATTTGGGCGGATAAGCTGCTGAACGCCCCGCCGCGCCGCGATGTGACGGAGTATATAGTCCGCGCCGGCTTCGATGCGCGCACATCTGCCGAGAAAATGACGGAGCTTTATCTCCGCCTTGCCGGGGAAAAGTGAATATCCAGTACTGCTTTAATATAAAAGCGAAGTGATGATTAAAAATGAAAGTCAATAAAAACACACTGATGTTTTATATAAATACCATCCACGGCGGCGGAGCAGAGCGAGTCATTCTACAATTGGCCTATCGTTTTGCTCAGGCGGGGTACCGCAGCATCCTTGTCACCTCCTTTGTCGATGAGCATGAGTACCCTGTCCCGGAGGGCGTGGAGCGCGTTTCGATAGAAAATGAGCAGATCATCCAGTCTCGGCTCAAGAGAAATTTGTCCCGGATAAAGGCTCTGCGTGCTCTTTGCAGAAAGGAACGGCCAGCGGCTCTCATTTCATTCATGGCCGAGCCGAATTTTAGGTCAATATTGGCCACATTTGGTCTTCCGACCAAGTGCATCGTCTCTGTCAGGAACGACCCGGAGAAGGAGTATGCCGGGCGTCTCGGCCGCCTTGTCGGGAAGCTCCTGCTCCCGATGGCGGGCGGCTGCGTCTTTCAGACCAAACAGGCCAAGGCGTGGTTCCCGAAGCGTCTGCAAAAGAAATCGGCGATTATAATGAATCAGGTTGACAGCCGCTTTTTTGAAACAGAGCTGTCACCGGAGCGCCGCGGCATAGTCACCGCGGGACGCCTGAATGTACAGAAAAATCAGGCGCTTCTTATAAAAGCCTATAGTAAAATAGCCCCAAAGGTTCAGGACGATCTGTTTATCTACGGCGTCGGAGAGCTGCGCGAGGAGATTCTTGCGCTCGCTGCGTCGCTTGGAATATCGGAGCGTGTACACCTGCCCGGCGCGTCGGGGAATATGCCCGAGACGCTCAGCCGTGCAAGGCTCTTTGTCCTGCCCTCGGACTATGAGGGCATGCCGAATGCGCTGCTCGAAGCACTCGCGATGGGGCTTCCCTGCATCGCGACAGACTGCCCCTGCGGCGGACCTGCCATGGTCATTGAACAGGGACGCAACGGCTGGCTTATCCCCGTCGGGGACGAGACGGCGCTTGCCGCGCGGATGCTTTGGGCGCTGCGCAGTCCGGAGCGCTGCGAGACTGTCGGAAACGCCGCGCGTCTGCGCGCGGAAGCGTTCAGACCTGAGAATATCTTTTCCCTCTGGAAGAACTATGTTGAAGGAATAATTGCGAAAAGAGGCTGAAATATGAGCATTGCAGGATTAAAATACTATCTTTCATGCCCAGCGAATATGTTTGATTTTTTTGCCAGCCGCAATATGCTCAACTGGATGTCGGACGAGGCCTTTCTGAAAAGAAAGTTCAAGCTGAGGATGGGCTATGAGCTTGATTTAGATAACCCAAAGACCTTTAACGAAAAGCTCCAGTGGCTGAAGCTCTATGACCGCAACCCCTTGTATACCAAGCTTGTCGACAAATATGAGGTCAGAAAATATATCGCCGAAAAGATAGGCGAAGAGTATCTTATCCCGCTTGTCGGCGGCCCGTGGAACAGCCCGGAAGAGATAGATTTTGACGCGCTGCCCGATCAGTTTGTCCTCAAATGCACCCATGACAGCGGCGGTGTTGTCATCTGCAAGGATAAGTCAAAGCTTGATATCCCCGCCGCAAAGGCAAAGCTGGCAAAACACCTCAAGCGCAACTATTATTGGACGAACCGCGAATGGCCGTATAAGAACGTTCCGCCCCGGATCATCGCCGAAAAATACATGGAGGACGAGACCGGGGAGCTCAGGGATTTCAAATTCCTTTGCTTCAACGGAATAGCGAAAATGATAGAGCTCCATTCTGGAAGATTTGAAAAACATACGCAGGATTTCTATGATGCACAATGGAAAAGACTGGGCATAATTCAGGGTGCTCCAATGGCTGATGAACAAACTCCAAGACCGAAATTTCTTGACGATATGCTGGAAATGTCAAACGAAATATCCAAGAAGTTTCCTCATCTGCGTGTCGACTGGTATGGAATAGAAGGGAAGCTCTATCTGGGAGAACTGACATTGTATGATGGGAGTGGTATGTGCGCATTCGCCCCTAAAGAGTGGGATTCTAAGCTTGGCAGTTGGATAGAACTTCCACACACACACACACACACACAGGCTGGCTCCTGATGTATGATGGCGGTGCGCTTTGGATTCATCAAGAGTTCAGGGCGGAGCAAACCGAACTGAAAGATTATAAGTTTTTCTGCTTCAATGGTACGCCTAAAATGATGTACATATCAAGAGATGCGGCGGCTGCCGTGACAACGGACTTCTTTGACATGGACTTCAATCATCTTCCAATCCGGATGAAAGATCCAAATTCGGCGATACTGCCGCCGAAACCTGAATGTTTTGAAGAAATGCAGCGGATAGCTTCAGTGCTGTCTGAGGGTATTCCTCATGTTCGGACAGACTTTTATTGCGCAAACAGCAAAATCTATTTCGGTGAACTGACTTTCTTTCATAATGGTGGTTTTACAGGAATCAAGCCAGCAGAATGGAATTACAAGGTTGGCAGTTGGATAAAACTCCCCGGGAAAGAGTAAAGGTTTATGAACAATAACATCAAATTCAGCATCATGACGCCGGTGTATAAGGTGGAGCGGTATCTGCCGGAGTGCATCGAGTCGGTGCTGGGACAGACATACGGAAATTTTGAATTCATATTAGTGGACGACGGGTCGCCTGACCACAGCGGCGAGATATGCGAGGAGTACGCAAAAAAAGACAGCCGCATCCGCGTGTTCCATAAGCCCAACGGCGGCCTTATGCACACCCGCCGCTACGCGCTTGAGCGCGCGCAGGGGGACTATTATGTATTTCTTGACTCGGACGATTACCTGAGCCTTGACACGTTGGAAACACTCAGCCGGTACATAAGCGAAACCGGAGTCGACTGCGTCATCTACGGCTTTGAGTGGCTGCGCCCGGAGGGAACGTCACATATTAAGTGCTCTTCTTATGACTGCGGCCGTGTCATAACCGATAAGCGGGAGCTATATAATATCGTCTTTAACGATGAAGCCTATAACTCACTCTGCCGCAAGTGCGCAAAGGCTTCATGCTTTGACGGGCGCGATCACAGCGCGCGGTATCATATCAGGAACGGCGAGGATCTTGTCCAGTCGCTGGAGATCATTGAGAATGCGCGCAGCGCTGTGTTCATTCCCGAGATGCTTTACCGCTACCGCTATAACCCTACAAGCATCACGCACTCCAACAAGTTTGATAATTACAGCGCCGACTTTGAAGTGAACGAAATGGTGCTTGAGTTTCTGAAACGCACCGATGTGCTTAGCTCCGAGGACTTTGACCGGCTCAGAAACAGCAGTCTTGATAAAACGGCTGTTGAGATAAAGCGTATATGCCGCTATGCCTCTACAAGAGAGTACAAACGCTCTGCGATAGCGTCAATCAGGGAAAGCGCGTTTTATGCAGAGTTTCTCAAAGATGGCTACCGGCCTGTCGCTCTGCTTCCAGGACAGTATCAGCCAGACGCGCTGCGGAGAGTGCTCAACAGGCTCACTGCAAAGCTTCTCAAGAAGCGCCGGTATGATGCGATAATAAATATCAACACCCTTCTTTACTGCGCGGCGAAAGCTGTGGGAGCAAGGTGACAGCGAAGGTCAGGGCATGAACAAGGCAAAAGTTATAAAATCACTTATATACAAATTCATAGAGCGCTTTTCGGTCAAGAGCATAGGGCTCGTGATAAGCATAATCCAGGCTCGTCTGCTTGCACCGGAGGTGTTCGGGCAGCTTTCGCTGCTGCTGGTATTTACCGATCTCTCGCTGACGGTCGTTGACGGCGGGCTGAACTCGGCGCTCGTGCAGAGCAAGGAGGTCAAGGAGCGGGATTACTCGACGGTGTTTATAATAACGCTGGGGCTCACGGCGGTGGTGATAGTGCTGCTGTACTTCGCAGCGCCGCTTATCGCCGGCTACTATCAAAGCCCGGCGCTTATAATGCCGCTGCGCATTTACTCGCTGTCGATGTTCTTCAGCGCGTTCAACTCGATACAGGTCGCGCGTATGCAGCGGGAGATGCGCTTTCGCGAGATGATGTATTGCAGCCTTGCCGCGACGCTGACTGCCGGTACGCTCGGCATAGCGATGGCGTATAAGGGCGCGGGGCTCTGGGCGCTGGTGGGTTACTATTTCTCACATATCGCGGTGACCTGCATCGCCATGTTCTGCACGGACAGATGGATCCCGCGCGGGAAGTTCTCAAAGGACAGCGCAAAGCGGCTCTACGGCTTCGGGATAAAGATGCTTGCCTCGTCGATGATAACGACGATATATAACGACATCCGCCCGCTGATAATCGGCAAAAAGTTTTCGACCGCCGACCTCGGCTATTACGAGCGCGGGCAGCGCTTCTCGACGACGGTGTCGCGCAACCTCGATACGGCGGTGCAGTCGGTCATGTTCCCGGTCATGGCACAGGCACAGGACGATAAAAAGCAGGTGCGCGCAATGCTCAGGCGCGCGCAGACAATGGGCGAGTTCGTGATCTTCCCGGCGATGGTCGGTATGTCCGCCGTGGCGGAGCCGATGGTGCGCCTGCTGCTGACGGAAAAATGGATGCCCTGCGTCATATTTGTGCAGGTACTGTGCATCGCAGAAATGCAGACGCCGATAACTTCGGCAAACCTCGTGGCCGTAAAGGCTTTGGGGCGCAGCGATATCCTGATGAAGCAGGAGCTCCTGCGCAGGACGCTGATGATAATCGTGCTGCTCATAACGGTGTTCGTTTTCAACTCGGTCGAGGCGATCGCCTACGGCTTCCTGTTCAGCGCGTGGCTGGATGCGATCATCACCTCCATGCCGGTGAAGCAGCTGCTGGACTACGGCTTTGCCGATCAGGCAAAGGATATGTGGCGCTGCGCGCTGGCGGCGGTGATAATGGGCGCGGCCGTGGCGGCGCTCAACCTGCTGAACATACCGGACGCTGCAAAGCTCGTGATACAGATAATCACCGGCGCGGCAGTGTATGTATCGGCCTGCGCCGCACTCAAGGTCGAAAGCTTTACTTATGTCCTGAATATGCTGAAGAAGCACAAGGACGCCAAGAAAGCGAGCAGCCCGGACGCCGAGTGAAACTCAAAAGGAAAAACGCATGAAGAAATTCGGAGTATGGATACTGAAAGCGATAGCCGGGGGCGTGATCGCGCTGCTGGCGCTCAACGCTTTCGCTATGCTTTACTATAATGTCCCGGTACACTACACGAACCCGGACGGCGCAACGGAATATAAATGGGAGACCTCCACCTTTTACAGCAAGGGCACAGAGGGCTTCGCTTGGGGCGTGACCAATAACGACGGCTTCAATAACCTCCGGGACTATACGCCGGGGGAGAGGATAGACATCCTGCTGATGGGCTCGTCGCACATCGAGGGCTTCAACGTCGCGCAGGATGAAAACGCCGGGGCGGTACTGAACACGCTCTTTGACGGCGAGAAGTACACCTACAACATCGGCACTGCGGGGCACACGATGCTTTACTGCATGAAGCATCTGGCCGCGGCTCTGGATACGTATGAGCCGGGAGAATATGTCGTCATAGAGACGAACACAGTTGATTTTGACCCAGAGGATATCGACGCTGTTCTGAGCGGGACTCTGGCGGATATCCCGTCGCAGTCCGGGGCGCTCGTAACGCTCATGCAGAAGCTGCCGTACCTGCGCCTGCTCTATACCGTGCAGTTCAAGGGAATGGCCGGGGCTGCGGACGCTGATGACACGGAAGCCGCGGAAGCACCGGCGGCACTGCGTGAGCCTGCCGCAGCGCTCTCCCCGCTGCTTGGGATGGCGGCGGATATATGCAGCGCGCGGGGGGTGCAGCCGATCATAGTCTTTGACCCGGCAGTGTATGTTGACGGGCAGGGGAAGGCCTATACCGAGACGGACGCCGGATGCCTTGCGGCGTTTGAGAGCGTCTGCGCGGAGCATGGCATCGTCTTTGTCGACCTGACGGAGGTGTATACCGGCAAATATGCCGAGAGCTGTCAACTGCCCTACGGCTTTGCCAACACAACGCCGGGGGCGGGGCATATGAACAGGGTCGGGCACAGGCTGTTCGCACAGGAGGTATATGAGACGATAAAGGCATTGGAGGAGAAACAGGATGGCATTTAACAGTCTGGGCTTCCTTGCCTTTTTTGCCGCGGTCTGCGCAGCTCTTTCGCTGACGAATATTCCAGCGGTGAAGCGCGCCCTCGGAGATAAGCTTTTTGGTGCGCGCCATGTGCTGCTTATTGCGGCGAACTATGTATTTTACGCGAGCTGGAACTGGAAGTGCTGCTTCCTGCTGCTCGCGCTCACCGTGATCGCCTATGTGAGCGCTGCCAACTGCCGCCGCAGCCGCTTCGCGCTGCATGCGGGCGTTGTGCTGCCGCTCGTGATCCTCGGTGTGTTCAAGTATTTCAATTTCTTCGTCGGCTCCTTCTGTGAGCTTTTCGGCCTTGCGGAGCCGGGAGCGCTGAAGCTGCTGCTGCCGGTCGGCATTTCGTTCTACACTTTCCAGACGCTCAGCTATATTATCGACGTCCACCGCGGGAAGGTCGAGGCGGAGAGAAGCCCTATAAAGCTTGCGCTTTATATCTCGTTTTTCCCACAGCTCGTCTCCGGACCGATCGTGAAGGCGGGGGAGTTTCTGCCGCAGCTCTGTGAGGACAGGAACGTCTCCCTTGTAAATCTCGAAAAGGGTGTGCAGATATTCCTGTTCGGCCTTTTCAAAAAGGTAGTTATCGCGGATAATATCGCTGTTTTCGTAAACGCGGTGTATTCTAACCCCGTGCAGTTCGGCGGCGGAACGGTGCTGCTGGCCGTCGTGGGGTACTCGATACAGCTCTATTGCGACTTCTCCGGTTATTCCGACATGGCCGTCGGCTGTGCGCGCGGCCTTGGCTATGAGCTGCCGAGAAATTTCAACATGCCGTATCTCTCCCGCAGCGTCAAGGAGTTCTGGAAGCGCTGGCACATCAGCCTTTCAACGTGGCTGATGGAGTACCTGTACATACCGCTCGGCGGCAACAGAAAGGGCAAAGTCAGGAATTATGTAAACCTAATGCTGACGATGGTCATAGGCGGCCTGTGGCATGGCGCGGCATGGACCTTCGTCGTGTGGGGCGCTCTGCACGGGCTTGCGCTCTGCGCGCACAGGCTGTGGAGCGCATGGCGCGCAAAAAGCGGGACAGTGGGGGAGAGCCGGGTGTACACGGCGCTGTCCATATTGCTCACCTTCTGCTTTGTCAGCTTCTGCTGGGTGTTCTTCCGCGCGGACAGCTTCGGCACCGCGATGCAGATACTCACGGCGGTGTTCACATGGCAGCGCGGCATGACGCACATCAGCAGCTGGACTTTGTTCGGCGTCCTCGTCACCGCTGCGGCGATGGCGATAGCCTGCATCAGAAGCCGGAAGCTCGGGACAAAGCCGGAGGGGTACTATCCGTTTGTCAGTCTCAGCAGCGTATGGGGGATGGCGCTGTTCTTCGCCGCCATCGGGCTCACGCTCGTGCTTGCCTACACGGGCGAGACTCCGTTTATCTACGCACAGTTCTGAGTTTGAGACGGCGCTGCAAAATGCGGCGCCGTCTTTTAAATATGACTGGAATAAAGCGGCAGTGCTTGTCATATGCTTATACGGGTGATGAAAGTGAAGCACAATATAAAGCTCAAGCAGCTCATCGCGGCCATTGCGCTTCCGCTGGCAGTCGGCGGGCTTGCCGCGTTTCTCACAAAGGACGGCATGAAGCTGTTCGAGACTATGGCGAAGCCGCCGCTCGCGCCGCCGCAATGGCTCTTTCCCGTTGCATGGACGGCGCTGTATATTCTTATGGGCGTCGCGTCGTATCTTATCTGGACGGCGCATGTGTCCGAGGCGCGCAGAGAACGTGCGCTGACGGTGTACGCCCTGCAGCTTGCCGCGAATTTCCTGTGGCCGGTGCTGTTCTTTACGCTTGGGCTGTACTTTGTGTCGTTCCTGTGGCTCATTGTGCTGTGGGTGATGATACTGATCTGCACTGTGCTGTTTCACTATATTTCCAAAACCGCGGGAAAGCTCATGCTCCCGTACATTATATGGACGGCTTTTGCCGGGTATCTGAACCTCGGTATATGGCTCTTAAACCGATGATATAAAGAGGTTGTAAACTAAAAGTTGGGGTACCCGGGTAAACCTGGGCACTCCAACTTTTA
>ERZ827043.229-NODE-229-length-73745-cov-15.995915_pt1 | contig 73745 bp, 69 predicted proteins | sample MGYA00519923_ERZ827043 | MGnify/ENA primary metagenome ERZ827043 (study PRJEB31778, sample SAMEA3449251) | human gut metagenome | biome: human gut; feature: human-associated habitat; material: faeces | place: United Kingdom | collected 2010/2012 ... | reverse complement strand
CTCTTCGAGGCCCATGCTGACCAAGGGTTGCTGCAAGGGAAACAACTATGAACAAAACCTATCACTCGATTTTCCGGATGAACCAAAATTACTCCATGATCGGAAAAAATCCTCCAAAAGGAATGAGCTTCTCAGATTTTATTTGTACTTTCGCCGTGTCATTCGAAGATTTTGCTATACCTGTTTTGCAGCACTAAGGTAGGTAAGAATCTGACATGGCAAAAAGATTTGAGCAGCTTTTTGTTGCTCAGACACTTATAAAAAACACTAACTCACTGTGCTGCAGCTATTAGGAATAACATCAACCTATGCTATACACATTTTCATCAGCACACCTCGCTGCTATACGCGAGGCTCACAACAACCTTAGAACGCTAAGGCATTTAGTCCCCGTACTGGACAAAGATGGCGAACCGTATTATAGCGGCGGTGCGTCTTCCGTCGTGTTCAAGATGAAGGACGAGCAGACCGGGAAGTGCTATGCCCTCAAGTGTTTCACCGAGGAGCAGGAAGGACGCGCGGAGGCATACCGTCTGATAGAAGATGAGTTGAAATTTGTCGATTCACCCCATATCACTTCTGTGAAATATTTGGAAAAGGAGCTCTTTGTCGATAGCGACAGTGAAGACAACGAGCACTCCGTGCTGCTGATGGATTGGATTGAGGGCAAAACTATGGAGGCATACATTAACGCTTACTTTATGGACGGTCACGCTATGGCGATGCTCTACTACCAGTTCTGCAAGATGGTGGATTGGCTTCGTTCGCAGTCATTTGCGCATGGCGACATCAGGCTCGACAACATTATAGTGCGTCCCAATGGAACGCTCACCCTCGTTGACTACGACGACATGTTTTTGCCAGCTATGAAAGGGCGGAAGTCCCCAACGATCAGCACTAAGAACCTCCCCCATCCCCTTCGCACCATAGACGACTTTGGCGAAACGACCGACGATTTTGCCTTGGTCTCCATTGCCCTCTCGCTCAAAGCCATCTCTCTTGACTCGTCTCTGCTTCAGAACTACGGAGCATCCGACCGTTTGCTTTTCGCCCCCTTCGAATATTTTGACTTGAGCATGAGGAATAACTTTGCTCCCCTGCAAGATTTATTAAATGCCGCAGAGGATGAATTTGGTGTAAAATATAGCAAGGATTGGAAAAGACTGCTTAAAGCACCCCAAAATTTAGAAGGCGAGTATTCTATCAGAGAAGGAGCGAAAGTGATTGAGAAAGAAGCTTTTTCCGAATGCAATTCTCTCAAAAGTGTTATCATTCCAAATAGTGTCACAATTATTGAGGAATGGGCTTTTCTAGGCTGTTATTCTCTTAGAAGCATCGATATTCCAGACAGCGTCACTAAAATGGGCGTTAGTGCTTTTAGACACTGCAATTCCCTCAAAAGCGTCAACATTTCAGGCGGTGTGACAAGTATTGGAGATAGCGCTTTTGATAACTGCGAATCTCTCAAGACCATCAACATTCCAGACTCCGTGACAAGTATTGGAGATTTCGCTTTTTCTGATTGCGGATCTCTTAAGAGCGTCAACATTCCAGACTCTGTGACAAGTATTGGAAACTACGCTTTTAGCAATTGTAGCGCTCTCAAAAGTATCAACATTCCTAATAGCATAACAAGGATTGAGGATAACGCTTTCTGCAATTGTAATTCCCTCAAAAGTATCACCATCCCAAATAGCGTAACAAATATTGAGCATGACGCTTTTTCTGGTTGCAGCTCTCTCATGAGCATCCACATTCCAGACTCGGTGACAAGTATTGGACATAACGCTTTTAAAGGTTGTATTTCCCTCAAAAACATCCACATTCCAGACTCGGCGACAAGTATTGGGAGTAACGCTTTTGAGGGATGCGTTTCCCTCAAAAGCATCAACATTCCGAATTCGGTGACAAGCATCGGAATGTGGACTTTTTACTATTGCAAGTCCCTCAAAAGCATCAACATCCCTGACTCTGTGACAACTATTGGGGATAAAGCTTTTAGTTATTGTGAATCCCTCTTAAACATCAACATTCCAAATGGCGTAACGAGTATTGGGGATAGCGCTTTCTCCGATTGCATTTCCCTTATAAGCATTACCATTCCAAGCAGTGTAATAGCCATTGGCATGAACCCTTTTTATGGATGCCCTGCTGATTTAAAGAACGAGTCCAAAGCCTTCATATATGAACACAATGTTTTATTTAACAAAGATAAGACAACACTTATTTCGTATAGAGCAAAAGAAGCGAACTACGTCATTCCTGACAGCGTGACAAGTATTGGAGAATGTGCTTTTTTAGAGTGCAATTCTCTCACAAGTATCATTATTCCAGACAGTGTAACAAGTATTGGGATGTGGGCTTTTGCTCTATGTAATTCCCTAACAAGTATCAACATTCCTGACTCTGTGACAACCATCGGGAATCATGCTTTTTACAATTGTAAATCCCTCACAAGCATCAACATTTCAAATGGCGTGATGAGTATTGGAAGTAATGCTTTTGAGGGATGTGTTTCCCTCAAAAGCATCAAAATTCCAGATTCTGTAACAAGTATTGGGGACTATGCATTTGGGGAATGTGATTCCCTTTCCCCTCAGGTCAAATCCGACATCATTCAACGCTTTGAGGAAAATGTCTTTTAAACATAATGTAATTGAATCGTAAGCGTGGTCCGTCACGCACCTTTGCAACTGGTGAACGGTAATACTCCGTTTTTCAAGCCGCTTTTAACCCCAATCGGTCATTAGAAAACGACCGATTGGGGTTAAATTAGGTTCTTCCGGAAAATGGAGTGATAGGTTTTGTTCATTGTTGTTTCCCTTGCAGCAACCCTTGGTCAGCATGGGCCTCGAAGAGTCGATGTCCCCGCGATGCGTTGTAACTTGTTGTAAAAGTTGTTCAAGTTGTCTTTTATGTGTCCACGTCGAATCACTCCATTTTCCGGAAGAACCTTTTTTTGCTGAGGGGCAAAGAAGCGATCAAGCGCTATGAGATAATTTCGCCGACGAGCTCCGCCCTTTGCTGCTCCAGCATCTCACACCACAAAGTCGACCCTTGCAGTTTGCTGGCAGGGATGTACTCGCGAAACTTCTCGTAGAAATCGATGCCTTTCCCATCGGGAACGCTAAAGTCTTCTTCAGAGATGAGCTCTACCCAGTCCAGCAAGTCGGCATACTTCTCCATCTGTTCGTAGGAAAGATGAAGTTCGGGATTACCCGACAATTCATGCCAGTCCCACTTGTCCTTGAACGCCTCTACCAACTCTGGCGTCAAAACCTCTTCGGTGCCACACGCCGAGAAAATCTTCCAGTTGATGCGCTTGGAGAACTTGCCAACCATAGGGATCGTCCATCGAATGTAGGGGTTTAGCGAAATATCTTTCCAACTCACACGATCCTGATACTTCTCAAGCAGGGGCTCGCTCCACGCAAAACCCAGAGATAGGTCTTTCCACGCTTCCTCGACGAGGATGTTGCGCATGAATTCGTCATTTGTTTTCTGTTCCATCTTCATTGTTTATTCTATCATATTGTTTGACTGTTCGACTGTTCGACTGTTTGTCTGTGCAAAGTTCGGCACAAGATGTGCCAAATAACGACATAGCTATGCAAAAAATGGCAGACCGAGGCACAAAAACACCGAAATAGTTTAAGTTACAATTTGCTCACCTTATTAGTGAGGCGAGCAAAACTATCCAACTTGGCCTTTTCTGTTTTCGCTCGTTTCTCAACATCGGCATGTCGCATTCGAAAACAAAAATGTTAAACGTTAAGATGTAACTACACAGCAAGAGGGAGGCTCCTGCAAACCATTAACGTTTTCACTTTTAGCCTTTTGCTCTATTTTAACACACCATTAAAACGATGCAAATCGTATTAAAACAAGTCGAGACGACCAACAGTTTTCGGACAATTTTGACAAGACATGTGCATCAAAACTGAAAGCATTAAATATTCAGACTGAAAGAATATTTAGTATCCACCCTTATGTCGTTGGGGCTTAAAGCTGTTTACGAGCAAGGAAGCTGCGGTAAAGGCAACTCCTACCCCTACCACACCCGTCCATCCATAATGTTGCCAGAATAGACCTGAAACAAATGTACCGGCAGAACCTCCTAAGAAGTAAATGGTCATATAAACGGTATTGACCCGGTTGATGGCGGATGCGTCAAGAACGACCACGCTGGTCTGATTTGACAAATGGATGCTTTGCATTCCGGCATCTATCAAGAGAATGGCGATTATCATCCACAAGTAACTGTCATTTCCCAAAAATGCCAACAACCATGCAAACAAGATGACGCATCCTCCGACAATGGAGAAGAATCTTGCGCCATACTTTTGGATATATTCGCTGATGAAAACCACCGTAGATGCACCTGCCAATCCACACAAACCGAGTGATCCGATAATATCGTCGCTTGCAAAGAAAGGCTCTTGCTTCAGTCGGAATGCAAGGCAACTCCACAAGGCAAAGAACGAGCCATAAGCCAATGCCGCCCTCAACGACGCGATACGCAAGTACGGGTATTTGAAAAGCAGACGCAACAAAGATTTCATCAGCCCTGCATAACTTTCTTGTGAACGTGCAGGCAACACGGGCAGCATTTTGTGAATCATCAGAAAACACCCGAGCATAAACATGCAAGCCACAAAATAGACAGAACGCCATCCCCATATATCGGCGAGAAAACCACTGAATACCCGTGACCCAAGAATGCCTATGAGCAAACAGGACTGTATAATCCCCACGTTGCGCACCTTGTGGTCCGGAGCTGAATTATACGACACCAACGGAATGAAGAACTGCGGCATGACCGAAGATGCCCCGGCAAGCAAGGATGCGCCCCACACCCAATAGATGTTCGGGGCGAGTGCTATGGCAAGCAAGGCACACGAAGAAACGATGTAATTGGTCAATATCAGTCTCTTTCGTGAAACCAGGTCGCCAAGCGGAATGACAAATACAAGCCCTGCCACATAGCCTATCTGGGTCAATGTCGCCACCATGCTGGCGGAAAAATCGCTTACCGCGAAATCCTTAGCCATGCTGCCCAACAGAGGCTGGTTGTAGTAGCAGTTGGCAACGGAAAGCCCGGTAGCGACTGCCATCAGCGCCAGCAGAGGTGCCGAAATGCCTTGATTCTCCCTCAATTCATACTTCATCTTCTGCCTCCTTTCAATATGACACGATTTTCAATCCTATCAGGGAAGCAATGAGCGTGAATAGGAAGAAAAGACGGATGGGAGAGGCCGGCTCCTTGAAGACGAATATCCCTATCAAGACCGTGCCGACCGCCCCGATACCCGTCCAAATGGCGTATGCCGTTCCCAAAGGTAAAGTCTGAACCGCCTTGGCAAGCAGGGTCATGCTCAATACTGTGGAAGCCAAGAAGCTGCTACCCCACAGATAAAAAGCAAGTCCTGACGCAGCTCTCGCTTTACCCAAGCAGAATGTAAGGCTCACCTCAAACAATCCTGCCAATAATAAGATTATCCAATTCATACCTATGATTTATTAAATTCAGGTGCAAAAGTAAGCAAGTAATCCCTAATGGCTTTTTGCAATTGGTAAAAACTGATTTTACATTTGGCAAAAAACAGCCGTTCATTCCCGTTTCTATGTACAATTTTATAATTTTGCACACCAAATACAACAATGAGTTATGGATATAAAGGAAATTATCAATCAAAGATATGCCATGCCGGATGCGCCTTTGGATAGATTGCGGCAATGCCTGACTGAAGTTTCGTACCCCAAAGGATTCCGCGTGTTGGAAAGCGGCAAGATAGAAAAGGATATCTTTTTCATCAAGAAAGGCATTGTCCGCGCTTACACTTCGGTGGACGGGAAAGAAATTACCTTTTGGGTTGGCAAGGAAGGAGCGACCCTTGTTTCCATGAAAGGATACGTGAACGATGAGCCGGGATATGAAACGATGGAATTGATGGAAGATTCCGCCTTATATGTATTGAAAAGGAAAAAACTGAAAGAGTTGTTTTCGGAAGACTTGCACATCGCCAATTGGGGACGGCGTTATGCGGAGATGGAGCTGCTTGCTACTGAGGAACGACTGATTTCTATGTTGTCCGCTATAGCTTCGGAACGATATAAGGAGCTATTGGAGAAAGAACCAGATTTGTTACAGCGATTGCCGCTGGGAAGTATCGCCACCTATTTAGGCGTAACGCAGGCAAGTCTGAGCCGGATTAGGGCAAAAATCACACGGCCGTAATACTGATCGATAAACTCCGGGAACGAACCTGCTGTAAATTGGAACATTTTTCACAACTGCTGGGGATGAAATACATATTTGTCCACAATAACCACGAACAAATTCTGCTTGAACGGGAAATAATACACCAATCCGGCTTTTGACAGGCCGCAGGCTTTGGGTTTCATCTGGGTTGCTTTCTCACAATTCATTTTGATGAATACCTGTAAGGGCTTTCGCAATATTTCTTCTCGGTTTGTAAAGATACGCATCCGTTTTGTGTCAGTTACGAAGACGCGGAGGCTCTTTTCAAACATTTGTATTTCAGCGTTTTTATCACCGGAATTGGGTGGGTGGATATCCTCCGTTTTCACTTTCAGCCTTTTGCTCTATTTTAATACGCCATTAAAACGATGCAAATCGTTTTAAAATAACTTGAGACAATCAAATGTTTTCGGACAATTTTGACAAGACATGTGAATCAAAACTTCTCACAGTTATTGAGGAGCCGGACACAAAATAGCAAAGCGTCTTATCGAGACTTGCCCCTATTAACGTTTAACGTTTTCTATAACGGGTGATCCCCTGCCCTCCCCCAAATAAATGGATGAACGAAGAACGATCGAAGAATTATCGAGACCCTATCGAGAATCGAACGAGAAGTTATCGAAAAGTAAAACTATAAAGAATCAATCTTTTTTATTCGCTGTCACCGAATAAAAAAAGTGGATTTTATTTTGTACCACCGAATAAAAAACATATCTTTGCAGAAAAAAGCAGAATATGGATAAGGAAATGTTTAGAACGATCATATCTGAGAATCAAGAATATATAGGAAGCATACCATTGGTGGAGCGTCCCCTTGACTTGGAAGAGCATGGCAACTATGTGTTTGTGGGTGTAAGACAGGCTGGAAAGTCCTACTTGTTGTATCAACGTGTGCAGCAATTATTGGCAGAAGGAAACCTTTTGGAGGATATTGTTTATGTAAACTTCGACGACGAGCGTCTGCAAGGGATGGCTGCTACAGACTTCGATCTCATAATTCAAGCCTATCACAGCATGTATAGCGGGCAGCCGATATTCTTCTTTGATGAGATACAGAATGTGAATGGTTGGGCTAACTTTGCACGTCGTCTTGCCAACTTGAAGTATCGTGTTTATGTTACGGGAAGCAATGCCAAGATGCTGAGCCGTGACATAGAGACCGTTTTGGGAGGCAGGTATCTTAGTGTGAATGTCTTTCCGTATAGCTTTAACGAATACCTTACGGCTGTTGGTGTAAACATTGCAGGAGGATGGCAGTATGGCAGGAAGGCTAATGAATTGCAGCGTCATTTCAGAACCTACTTTGAATGGGGAGGCTTCCCGGAATTGGTCAACTTCCGCGAGAAGCGCATCTGGCTCAACAGCTTGTACAACCGCATATTCTTCAATGACCTTATTGTGCGGCATAAGATAAAGAACGAGGATGCCCTGCGTCTGTGTGTGCGTCGTTTGGCAGAAAGCGTGATGCAACCCTGCTCGTTGAACAGATTGAGCAACTTGGTTAAGTCGACTGGTGTTCGATGCAGTGTGTCAACCATTATGGAGTATGTGAGATATTTGCAGGAGTCTTGCCTGTTGATATCATTGGACAACTATGCCTCTAAGTTCACAGAAAAAGAAACGGTGAAGAAGCATTATTTTGTGGACAACGGACTGTTGCACCTCTTCATCAACAACCCAGACACTCTGTTGCTTGAAAACCTATGTGCCATAACATTATATAAGAAGCATGGCAATGACATCTATTATTTCAACCGCAATATTGAGGTTGACTTCTATGTACCCGAAGAGGGTTTGGCAGTTCAAGCCTGTTATAGAATGAGCGATGAGTCTACATTGGAGCGTGAGATAAAAGCCTTGGTAGCCATTAATTCTTTATATCCTCTGAAAAAGGCAATGATTGTGACATACGAGGACGAGGGAGTGATGGAGCGAGATGGGTTGAAAATAGAGATTGTGCCTGTTTGGAAATGGGTGCTAAATGGTGTAACCAAAGCATCACAGAAAACAAGTTAAGACATACTCAAACTATTGAACTGGTCGCAAATTGCGACCAGTTCTCCTTTATCTTGATGTTCTATATTATCTGCCATATTGCTATCTTTTTTTTTGAGATCACAAATTGTGACCTTAAACGTATTGTTACTTATTGTTGTATGCAAAGGTAGTGCTTTTAGCCTTTAAGCCACTATTGCACACCCCCTTTCTTTGAAAAGAACATACAATCAATAGTATTATTGTGATGATTCACGGTCTGGACCCGCGCAAGCACCTCTTTGTAATGGTCGGTTTTGGCGATATACTCCATCATTGGCATATTGGGGCATTCATAACACTACAGTATCTTCAACGCAATGGCGGCGCAAGCCTCAGCATCTGCCAGAGCGTGGTGGTGGTGGGTTAAATCATAGCCGCAGCGTGCGGCGATCACGTCGAGGTTGTGACGACCTTGGGGCCAGACTCGGCGCGAGGCAATACAGGTACAATAGAACGGATAGTCGGGATAGTCCATCTGATAGACGCGGAAGACGGCTTTCAGACAGCTCTCGTCAAAAGCCTTGTTGTGGGCCACGAGGGGGAGGCCCGCTATCATGGGTTCTATCTGCCTCCAAACGTCCGGGAAGACGGGGGCATTCTCCGTATCGGCGGCGCACAGGCCGTGCACCATGCTGCAACGGAAGGTATAATACTCCGGCTCGGGCTTGATGAGCGAGTAGAACTTATCCACTATCTCACCGCCACGCACTATGACTACGCCCACAGAGCAGACCGACGACCGCTCGTAGTTGGCTGTTTCAAAATCTATTGCTGCAAAGTCCTGCATATCAGATGTGTTTATTGATCCGTATGATGCGTTTTTACTTATTAAACGTTTGAACTGCAAAGTTATTGCTTCGACGTGCCCTTTGCGTTCATACCTGTATCATATTTAGGAATTTCTTGCCTTTCGCAGGAGACGCCATTATCAAAGAGTCTTTACAAAATGATTCTCCAATAGAATATAAACGCCTGGCGAAGGGCGTGAATGGCGATGAATGGATTGTGAATGGACTATGAACGGATACGGGACATGATGAACGGATAGTAAACCGATTGTAAACGGTTATGAATAGATTTGCTTTTGACACCGCCATGTCGTATCTTCACACAAGTTCATACAAGATAGAAACTTTCAAAAATCAATACAATGAAACAAGTATTACAGCCTCATCACCGATGCAAAAAAAATGGCAGCAAGCGCTTGCTACCACGTATCGGTCTCGTATCGATCCCGTATCATCCCCGTATCATCCTTCGTTCATCCTTCGTTGCTTCTTTTTTCGTCGTTCTATCGTTCTCGTTTCCAGAAGCGGTAACAATACGGAAACAATACGGAACGATACGTAAACATTGCGGGGTTGATACAAGGACGATAGGAGGAGCAAGGGAGGATCATGGGAGAAGCGATGGGCTACCCGACAAAGAACATCACGATGATCTGAGCTATGATGACGCGGATGAACATGCCGAGGGGATAGACCGTGGCGTAGCTGATGGCGGCGGTATCGCCCCGCAGCGTGTCGTTGGCATAGCCGAGGGCCATGGGATTGGCCATGCTTCCGCAGAGGATGCCACAGATGGTGCCAAAATCAAACTTCTTGGTGCGCAGGGCTATTAGGCCGACGATGACGATGGGGACGAGGGTGAGGACAAAGCCTACTCCCACCCAAAGCAGTCCCTCGGGCCGCATGACAGTGTCGAGAAATCCCTTGCCCGCATCAAGGCCGAGGCAGGCGAGGTAAAGGCTCAGACCCAGTTTGCGGAGCATGAGCGAAGCCGAGCGCGTCGTGTAGCTGACGACGTGGAAGCGCGGCGCGAGGGCTCCCACAAGGATGCCCATCACGATAGGGCCGCCCGCCGTGCCAAGGCGGATAGGGGCGTCCATGCCGGGAAGGCTGATGGGCAGCACGCCGATGGCAAGGCCGAGGAGCATGCCGATAAAGATACTGCTGAGGTTGGGCTCGTTGAGCGTCTTGACCGAATTGCCAAAGAAGTCCTCGGCATGCTTCAGCGCGTCGGGACGGCCGACGACAGTGATATGGTCGCCATACTGCAGTCGCAGGTTGTCGGTAGCCAGGAGCTTGATGTCGCCACGGGTGATGCGACTCACGTTGACGCCATAGGCGTCGCGCAGATGAAACTGCCCGAGTTTGCGGCCGTTGAGGGCCGTGCGCGTGAGGACAAGGGTGCGGCTCTCGACGTTGGCGTCGATGTGGTTCCAGTCGATCTTCGACTTGTTCCAGTCCTTCTGCACCTCCTGGCCGAAGAGCATCTCCATAGCCGTCTCCGCCTCTTTGCTGGTCACGACCAAGACATTGTCGCCCGTATAGAGCTTTGTACTTGCCAAAGGCACAATCGTTTGTCCCTGGCGCCAGATGCGCGAGACGATAAACTTGGCTTGTGTGGCGCGGGCTATCTGGGCCAGCGTCCTCCCCTCCAGGGCTGGATTGACCACCACGTACTGCCCCACGAAGGTATGGTCCTCGTCGCCCTCATGACGGAGTTTGAGATCGTCGGGCTTGACGAAAAACTTTCTGATGAACATCATCGCCAGGATGACACCGAGGACACCCAGCGGATAGGTGACGGCTGTAGCCAAGGCTGCACGTCCGCCTCCCACGCCTGCATGCTCCAAGGCCTGCTGCGCCGCACCAAGGGCCGGCGTATTGGTCGTCGCGCCACAGAGCACACCGATCATATCGCTCATCGGGATGGGCGTGAGGTAGGACAGGACGACGGCCAGTAGCGTCCCGAGGAAGATGACTCCGAGAGACCAGAGATTGAGCGCGGTTCCCTCGGCACGCAGCGAGCCGAAGAAGTTGGGACCGACATGCAGTCCAAGGGCATAGACAAACAGCACAAGGCCGAAAGTCTCGCAGTAGTCAAGCATCTCGTGGTCTATCTCCAGATGCAGACTACCCACGAATATGCCAAAGAAGAACACAAAGGCAATACCCAGAGAAATACCACCGAGTCTGATCTTACCAAGCCACAGACCGATACCACAGATGAGGGCTACGATGATGATGGCCTGAATACTCGACTGGATGTTGAGAAGGGAGCTGAGCCAATCCATATTTTCATTCACTATTTGAGTTTGCAAAATTACGGCTTTCCTACCAACTGACAAAATCGCCCGACGTTTATTTGCACCCCAAAGGTGTTTACTTGACCTAAAACTATCACGTCATATTCAAAATAAACACGATGTGGTTTGCCATTGTCAATTTCTTTTAGTACATTTGCACCGCCATGGAAGAAAAGAAGATACTCGACATCAACACGGTCAACGACTACGTGGACTTCATCGGTGCGCCGAGGCAGCATCCACACATCAACGTCGTGGACCTCTCGGGGCTGCAATCCATCCCCAGAAGCCGCGACCATTACCACATCTACGGCCTGTTGATGCTCGACAATGCCGACAGCACGCTGACCCACGACATCAACCGATCGTCGGAGGGAGGCGGCACGCTGATGTTTAGTGCGCCAGGATGCCTCACCGGTATCGACAACGGCAGCAACGTGAAGCTCAACGGATGGCTTCTCCTCTTCGACCCGACGCTCATCCTCGACACTCCGTTGGGGCGGCGCATCGGCGACTTCCACTATCTGGGCTACGAGCATCAGGACGCCCTGAGACTGACGCCCAGCGAAAGCAGCGCACTGCTGAGCTGCTTCAGCCTGCTGCGGCGCGAACTGCAGCGCTCCGTGATGCCAGACTGCAACAGCGAGCAGGTGATTCTCGACTTTCTCCAGCTCATCCTCGACTACTGCCAAGGCTTCTACAACCGGCAGTTTAAGCAGGACAACACGTCCCACAGTGTCCACCGTCGTCTGCGCCAGGTGCTCGACAACTACTATGAGCACGGACTGCAGTTTAAGCAGGGTGTGCCCAACGTGCGCTATTGCGCTGGAGAGCTCTGCCTCTCGGCCAACTACCTCGGCGACCTGATGAAACAGACGCGGGGCAAGAATGCCGTGACGGCCATCCACGAGTATGTGATGGAGCGCGCCAAGGTGCTGCTGGCCACGGACAAGAGCGTGAGCCACGTGGCCTACGACCTCGGTTTCGACTACCCGCAACATTTCATCCGCCTCTTCAAGAAGTCGTTCCAACTCACCCCCGCTGCCTATCGCCGCAGCCTCTCCTCCCCGCAGATCACAGACGAGGGGACAGAGAGCGACACAGAAAACATTGATTACCAACCATAAAAGTAACAAGACAATGAAAGCAATTCATTCAGACATGGCTCCCGCAGCCATCGGCCCGTACAGCCAGGCCATTCGTACCGGCAACGTAGTGTTCATCAGTGGCCAGCTCCCCATCGACCCCGCCACGGGCAACTTCGCTGAGGGCGGCATCAAGGAGCTCACCCGCCAGAGCCTCAACAACGCCAAGGCTATCCTTGCCGCCGAGGGCCTGACGATGGCCGACGTGGTCAAGACGACGGTTCTCATGGCCGACATGGCCGACTTTGCCGAGATGAACGAGGTGTATGCTGAGTTCTTCCAGGCTCCCTTCCCCGCCCGCTCCGCCTTCGCCGTGAAGACGCTGCCGAAGAACGCGCGCGTGGAGATCGAGTTGATCGCCGAGGCTAAGTAATAACCTCTGCGGACAACCATTCTTACCTGACGAAAGCCGCACCGCCTCTCCTGCTTGACAACATGGAGAGGCCGTGCGGCTTTCTCTTTTTCCAACGGGCCCCTATCGCGGCGCTCTCCTGACAGAGGAATGGCCTTCTACGACAAGACCGCTATCACACTCCGCGCTCTGCCCAGTCGCTGCGGTCGAGGTTGCGGTAGCTGATGGCTTCGGCAAGATGGCTCGGCTGGAGCTGTTCGCTGCCTTCGATGTCGGCGATGGTGCGAGCCACCTTCAAGATGCGATTGTAGGCACGGGCGGAGAGGTTGAGGCGCTCCATCGCCATGCGCAGTAGGCTGATGCCAGCCTCGTCGGGTTCGGCATATTGGTGGATCATGCGCTCGGTCATCTGTGCGTTGCAATGGACGCCGGGAATGTCCTTGTAGCGCAACTCCTGACGCTGGCGAGCCTTGATGACGCGCTCACGGATAGCGGAACTTGGCTCTCCTGGCTGCGCCTTGGAGATATCTTTGAAAGGAACAGGCGTGATCTCGCACTGAATGTCGATGCGGTCGAGCAGCGGTCCTGAGATTTTGTTCATATACCGCTGGATCTGTCCCGGCGAGCACACACAGACATGGGTCGGGTCGCCATAGTAGCCACAGGGGCAGGGATTCATTGAGGCGACGAACATGAAGAAGGCTGGGTAGGTGATGGTGTATTTGGCGCGCGCGATCGTGATCAGACGGTCTTCGAGCGGCTGACGCAAGACTTCGAGGGTATGCTTGTTGAACTCGGGCAACTCGTCGGCGAAGAGCACGCCGTTGTGGGCCAGAGAGATCTCGCCGGGCATGGGATCCACACCGCCTCCGACCAGTGCCACCTGGGAGATGGTGTGGTGCGGACTGCGAAACGGACGCTGCGAGATCAGTCCCTTGCCGGCAGACAACTTGCCCGCAATGGAGTGGATCTGCGTCGTCTCCAGACTCTCCGAGAGCGTCAGAGGAGGCAGTATCGACGGCAAGCGCTTGGCCATCATACTCTTGCCCGATCCTGGCGGACCTATCATCACGAGGTTGTGACCACCCGCGGCAGCCACCTCCAAAGCGCGCTTCACACTCTCCTGTCCACGGACATCGGCGAAATCGAGGTCGAAATCGTACTGCTGTTCGTAGAATTCCTTCCTCGTATCGACCACGCAGGGGCTGAAATCGGCATCGTCGCCCTTGAGGAAGCGAATAACCTCAGTGATACTGCTCATACCATAGACGTCGAGCTGGTTGACCACCGCGGCCTCGTGCTCATTAGCTTTGGGGACAATCAGTCCCTTCATCTGGTCTTTGCGCGCCCGGATGGCAATGGGGAGCACGCCCTTGACGGGCTGCAGCGAACCGTCGAGACTCAGCTCGCCGACGAGCATATAGCTGCCCAGACGGTCGGAGGGAATATCGCCATTGGCCGCAAGGATGGCTACAGCAAGCGGGAGGTCAAATCCACTACCCACCTTTCGGAGACTCGCAGGAGAGAGGTTGGCCGTGATGTCGGCAACGGGAAACTTCAAACCCGTATTGAGCAGAGCTGCCGCAATGCGGTCGCGGCTCTCCCGCACAGCCTCGTCGCCCAGTCCCGTGAGCCGGTAACTGACGCCTCGCGTCAAACTCACCTCGACGGTGATCGTCGTCACCTCCAGTCCATTTACTGCCGCGCTATAAGCCTTGACAAGCATCTTAATTCTTATTTAGTATGAATGATTCGTTTCCAAAAAACGTTTCCGCAACTCCTCATCGCTCAGCGAACGCTGCTTCACGCGTCCATTCTCCACCAAGATATTGTCGGGGAGGTCATGGAGCGACAGGTTGGCCAGCAGCGGACTGTCGAGCATACGACCGTCGCAGACCGTGGGCAGCGTGACGTCAAACTGGCGTAGCAACTTCTCGCAGTCCTTGCGCGTCGCATCGAGACAGATGGTCAGTACCTGCAGGTCGGGATGCTGGCGCTTGGCCTCTTGGACCGCGCGCAGACAACCCAGACTCCTGTAGCTCCACGAAGCCCAAACGATCACTACGCCCTCGCCACTGCGGAAGTCTTGCTGCGTGAACGTCCGGCCGCTGAGGGTGAGGGCCTTAAAGCGGGGCAACGGCTGCCCTATCCTTACCGTTTCGTAGGGAGCCAGCTGCTTTGCGAGCAGGATGAGGTGTCCATTGCGTGGCTGCTCCTTGCGCATGAGGTTGATGAGGCGGCGCGCCTCGGCATAGTCTGGGCGGTCGTTGCGGACGAGGTAGGTGCTGACGAGATAGACTCCCACACGCGAACCGGGATGCTCCTTCACAAAGTCGGCCGTGAGCTTCGGGGCGTCCAAGGGGGAGTTTTTGGCCAGCAACTGCCGAAAATCGGTCATCAGCTCGTTGTCGTCCGTGCCCTCCACCTCCATTTCGCGCAGGTGGGAAGCGTCGGCCTTGACCATCACCTTGCCGCCAGGCTCGGCGAAGATCGGCCGCTCGGAATAGTTGGGGAAGACGAGGACAAGCGTCGAAGGGTCTCGCATCTCCGTCTCATAGACGAAGCGTCCTCCCTGAATGTTGATGGTGTCGAGGCCATCGATGCCCCCGTCAGGACTATAGACCAGCACCTGACCTTGATTTAAATGAAGGAAGCGACCCTCCATCTTAAACCGACCACTCTTGCCCGAGCAGCTGCCGAGCAACAACAATAAAAAGGCGGGAACGGCAAGCCATGTCATCGAGCAAGCCATTCTGATGATACTACGGATGAAAAAAGGATGATGTGTCATCATATTGCTCCATGCTTGTAATGCTATCTTCGGATGGATGGAAGCTGTCCGAAGGAAAGATAAGGAGATGTGCCGCGAGCGGGACTCGAACCCGCACAGCCGTTACTGGCCAAGGGATTTTAAGTCCCTCGTGTCTACCATTCCACCATCACGGCAAACCGTCTGCAAAGTTAACCACAATAATTGAAACTCGCAAACGATTTCTATTGTTTTTTAGTCTGTGGCCCCTTAGGACCCCCGATTTGTCCAGCCTTGCGTCAATAAACTTTCAGCACACCGTAGGGTGTGGGGGCATTGCAGCGGTAGCTTATCAGCAGCGGGACGCCACTTCCCCTCACGAGGTTGCCTCCCGTATTGAGGTTGTAAGCCGCCTTACAGCGCCCACAAGAGGCCACCCCGTCGCCCGTCACGGTCAGCGGATAACTGCGCATGGGCAGGGCGTTGAGGTCGAAGCAGTTGGGACACTCCGCATCATAAGCGTAGAAGACGGGGGGATCGTCCATGCTGCCATAGCCGACGATCAACCCGTGGTTCATGCCGATGCGGTTCTGATTTTCCAGTCGGAGGTCGATGGCATTAAAGATGCTCACCGACGACATCCCCTGGTTGTTCTCAAACGTATAATGGGAAGCACCACCACGCAGGAGATAGCCAATCTTGCAGAAGACTCCCTTGGCCATCGGGTTCATGGCGGTGGCCAGCGTGGCATCCTGGTGCGTGCCGTTGTCGAGGGTCAGATTGCAGTGGTAGTTGCTATACCGATAGCCCGCATCCTCGCCACACGCCGTCAGAACAGCCAGCAAGCCAACCAGGCAAACGGCGCGCCACAGTTTTCTACTCATAGGGTATCATGCTCAGCGCGTCGGCCACCTTCTCTATGCCCTCCTGGAGCGGACCCGCCACCATGCCTTTGGCAAAAAACGGAATGTCGGCATCGATGGTGAGGCGCATCTTCGACGTGGTGTCGCTCGTCGGGAGCACCTGGATCCAAAACTGGAACTTCACGGGCGACTTCTCGCTCTGGAGTTTAATCATCTTCGGTTCCTCGCGCTCTACGATGCGCATCGATACCGCACCGATAGGCGCGATACTGATGCTGATGCCGTCCTGGTCGAAGCTCAGGTCTTTGAGCTTATCCTCGGGGATGCGGTCGCGGACGCGCTCGATGTTGGTGAAGTCGCTGAGCATCCGATAGACGTTCTCCTGCGGATAGGCGATGGCCTTGACACTACTTTCAAACTTACTCATATCCCTCTGGCTTTACTTCTTCCAGTTGGCCGGATCCTTGCGCCACTCGTGGAGCATCGGCACATCCTCCTCCTTGATATAGCCTGTCTCCAGGGCCTTCTCGACGACGTGCGGATAGTCCGTCAGCGTCACGAGCTTGACGCCAGCCTCCTTGAAGGCCTCCTCGGCGATGGGGAATCCATAGGTGAAACTGGCTACCATGCCGACCACCTCAAATCCTGCCTCGCGAAGAGCGGCAACAGCCTTGAGCGAAGAGCCACCCGTAGAGATCAGGTCCTCGACGACCACAACCTTCGCACCTTCGGGAAGACGACCCTCGATCTGATTCTTCATGCCGTGATCCTTCGGTTTCGGACGAACGTAGGCGTAGGGCAGTGCCAGCTCGTCGGCCACCAATACTCCCTGGGCAATGGCACCCGTAGCCACACCGGCCACGGCATCGGCCTCGGGGAAGTGCTCCAGCACGGCGTGGGTCAGCCCCAACTTGACGAAGGAGCGCACGTCGTGGTAGGAGAGCGTCTGACGATTGTCGCAGTAGAACGGCGACTTCCAGCCCGAAGCCCAGGTGAACGGGTCATTGGGCTGCAACTTCACGGCCTTGATGGCAAGCAACTTGCCAGCGAATACTTTCTTCAAATCTTCCATATTTCTTCTATACTATATTTTTTATCCTTTTATTTTAAAGATAATGCCAACGAGCGCAGAACGTCAAGCTTGCTTGTTCGTTATGCCGAGTGCAGCTTATCTTATATTATAAAGATAATGCAAAGATAGCGCAAAAAACTGTAACGGCAAGGAGTTCTTGTATAGTTTTTGCGTCCGTTATCATTTCTTTTATTTTCCCCTCTTACCCAGATGCTTCATGACGTGGGAGCAATACTGGTCGAGCACACGGAGCATGTCGTCGGGCAGATAGTCCAGCGCACGGTCGATGATGCCGGAGGGAATGTCGTAGTAAGCCTCAGCGATAGCTCCCGCAATGTCGGCCTTGGTATCGGTGTCGCCGTCGCAGAGTACGGCCAGGCGGATGGTCTCCTCGAAGTTGTTGGCGTCCAGAAAGCAGCGCAGCGCCATCGGGACGGTCTCCTGGCAGGTGCCGTCGAAATGGCCTTCCGCCCCAATCTTCATCACGTCCTTGAGCGAGGGAATCTCATAGCCGAAAAACTTGCGCACCTTCAGTTCCAAATCTGCCTTCGGAAAGCGCATGTTGCGAAGCCAGAAGATCGCCTCCGCCACACACTGGGCGCCCTTGATGCCTTCGGGATGGTCATGGCTGATCTCAGCACTCTTGCGTGCCTCTTTCTTGACGGTCTGCCAGTCATCAAAGAGCCATCCCACGGCACTCACACGCATGGCCGACCCATTGCCACAGGAGTCCATCGGATGGGCTCCGCCACTGCACACCCACTTCCAGAAGCGGTTGCCATAGCCACCCATCGGATGGGGATAGCGGGCGCACCAGTCGAGCAAAGCCTCGTCATAGGGACGCTCGTTGAGCACGGCATCAGCTACGGCGATAGTGCAAACCGTATCGTCGGTGAAACCACACTTGTCTGTAAACAACTTGAAGTTTTCTTCCGGAGCTGGTCCAAACTCAAATCTTGAACCAACAATATCACCAATAATTGCTCCTAACATAATCGTCTGAGAAAAAGGTTGTGCTTAGATGGTACTCCGGCTGGGAATCGAACCCAGATCAAAGGTTTAGGAAACCTACGTTCTATCCATTGAACTACCAGAGCTTCGGTTTTGGATGGTGCAAAGATAAGCATAAAAAGCCATTCCACCAAGAATCGCCTATACTTTTCCGCTCATTTCTTGCTTTCCCACCCCGTCTCAATCCTCGTCTCAGTCGGCCACAAGATGATAGGAACCACCTGCGTAGGCGCGCACCACCCCTTTCATCTCCAACGAGAAAAGCAGGGCAGTAAGCGGTCCCACACCGACACTCAGACGGACGCAGAGATCGTTGATCTGCAAGTCGTTGCACTTGCGGAGTTCATCGACCACACGCTGCTCCTCGGGCGAGAGGTCGGGAAAGAGCTGTCGCTCGATACCTTTCCGCTTTGCCTCTGTCAGCTTTTGGTCGGTCTGCCAGCCCATAGCCTCCACGAGTTCGTCGGCACAAGTAATCAGTCCTGCTCCGTTGTCGCGAATCAGATGGTTGCAGCCCTCACTGTAGGGGGCGCCAACAGCGCCGGGAAAAGCAAAAACATCGCGGGCGTAGTCACGAGCAATGCCACAGGTGATCAGTCCCCCACCCTTGTCAGCACTCTCCACGAGGACGACGGCATCGCTCATGCCCGCCACGATACGGTTGCGGCGCACGAAGTTGATCTTGTCAGCAGTGGTGTGCGTCATAAACTCCGTCAGCAGCGCACCTCCTTCCGCCACCATCCTATTTGCCGTCTCGCGGTGGGCGCGTGGATAAAGGTCGTCGAGGCCATGGGCCAGCACGCCCACAGTGGGCGTCTCGTTGGCCAGACACTCGCGGTGCGCCCAAATATCCACTCCATAGGCCAACCCGCTCACCACCAGCACCTCAGGACATAGTTCCTTCAAACGGTGGACGAAACTGTGGATGAGATCCTGCCCGTAGCGGGTGCAACGGCGTGTGCCCACCACGCTGACCACCCGTCGTGCGTTGAGGCAGGCTTCGCCCCGGGCATAGAGCACCAAGGGCGCATCAACACATTCCCACAGACGCCGCGGGTAACCACTGTCGCAAGGGGTAAGGACCCTCACACCCTCCGCCTCCACATACGCCAGTTCGTCGGCAACTCGCTGACGGTGGTCCGAGAGGTGAGACAGCAGTTGCACCAAGCGCGGAGAGGCGTCGGGCAAGACTTGTCGGATGTCGTCGGAGGCGGCGACGACCGCTTGTGCGGAACCCACCATAGTGTAGAGCGTCCGTATCTCCTGCAAGTGATAGTAGCCCACACGGCTGAGCAGCATCGCGGCAAAGCGTTCGTCTTCTGCAATCACGTCCATCGTCATACTATTCTTTTCTTTATTATTATTCTTTGGAAAGATAAGGAGCGAAGGCTCGGTCATAATCCTCGCTCACGGCGAGCCGGCCATGGACGAGCGTGACCAGTTCCACGCGTCCACGGAAGCATAGCTTTCCGTCGGCCTCCCGGAAGAGGTCGTGGACGAAGATGTAGCGGATGCCCTGCTTTTCGAGTCGCAGGCGCGAGACGATGATATCATCGCAGCGCAGCGGAGCCTTGTATTCCAGATTCATCCGTGCCACCACAGCATCCGTGCCCTGCTCGTGCATCTCAGCGAAACTCAGTCCGCAGGCTTTCAGAAACCGGTGACGCGTATGCTCCGTGTAGTGGAGATAGTTGGCGTTGTTGACGATGCCCTCAATGTCGCACTCATAGTCGCGCACCTCCAGACGGGTCTCAAAGATATAGTCGTTGTTCATAGGATAGGTTATCTATTCTTATCATGATCGGTTTTCTTCAGATATTCATAGCCGAAGCGGCAGCGCAGGCACTCCTTTCGGTCGCAGTAGGCACGCTTCAGTTGTATCAGTGCCTGGGAGTCGCCCGCCGTCTGCGCCTTCAGTCCCACCTTTCTCCACGTCTCTACGATATGATTCTTTTCCGCGCTCAGCGCTTCGAGCAGATCGAAGGCGCGGTCGCAGAGTTTCTCGTCGCCCTTGTGACGCCCGTAGGCGAAGAGCATGGGCACAGCGGTGTTGATGGTGAGCAGGGCAATCGAGGAGGCCGAGAGTCGCTTCTCGCTCCGCCGGCTCTCCAGGCCAAAGAGGTAGTGGGTCTCCCAGTAGGGTGTCACACTGGTGGCAAGCAGTTCGGCGACCTGGTGCAGGGAGGCGCAGTCCACCAGACGCGACAGTCCGGCGCGCCCCTCGTGATAGAGGCGTGCGAGCTGAACGATGCGGATAGTGGGAAAATTCTGCGGACGCAGGCGCAAGAAACGCCATAGGTGACCGTCGATGGGACGGAGCGAAAACTTACGGGCGAGATACGCATACTCGCTCCGTAACCGCTGGAAGTAGGTATCCTCGTCCGCAGCCTCACGACACCGCGGGGGCAGGACTGCGGAATCGAGCAGTCCGGCCTGTCCGAGGAAGAAGGCTTCCACCTGGAAGAGGTCGTCACGGTGGTGTCCCACGCTGCCCAGGGGGATGGATCGCGCCCACAGTTCGAAAATGTCGCCATTGACGCCAAACCCGAAGTTGCGCGCCAGCGTCACGAAGTAGGCGGCCTCCCACGATCCCTCGCAGGCCTTGACGCGATCGCTGATGGCCTCCGTCTTTTGCTCCAGCCGCTCCGTCTGCAGCGCACTAAGCCAGGAGCAGACCGTCAGTCGCGGGAGCGAGGAGATGACGGCATGGCAGGGCGGATAGTCCTCTGCAGCAAGCAATTCCTGACAGTGGTCTCTGACGCGATCGGGCACATGAAGCACCATCTGCGGGGGCGTGGCGCCCTGGCTGGTGCGGACCACGACATCAGCAATGTCCACGACATGGAGCACGACGTTGTCGTAGCGTGCGTCGCGGTCATGGCCGTGGACGAACCAGTCGGAAGCCTTGTCATGGATCTCCACATTGCCGACCCAGAGCGTTCCGTCGATCCTCACCTTCGCATTGAAGAAGTCGGGACCGGCATGGCGGTTGTGCAGTCCCACATCGACCACCTCCACAGACTTCCCGTCCGTAGTGATCAGTGGGGCAAGCGGAAACAGCTTGTGCTTCCAGACATAGTGGAGAAGTTCTTCCATGAGGCCTTTTCAGTTTGTTTGTATAGGGGAGCACCAATGGCTGGCGCCAGCCCTTCGTCATCATCCATATCTATCGCAGCACCTTGCGCACCGTGCCGTCACTCATGCGGACGACATAGACCTGGCCCTCGCGCGGCTCACTGACCTTGCGACCGCAGAGATCGTAAGTGGCAACGGGGCGCACCGTGGCGGACGAGGCGGCTTCCTCAATGCCAGTGGCACCAGCGGCAATGACGTCATCCACATTGCCAAAGATAAAATCGCCCTTGAAATCGGTGCCGTAGAACGAGGCTTCGGCCTTCACCTTGAAATAGAGCTGACCAGCAGCCACCTTGCCCTCCAGCTCGATAGGCACGGCACCAAGACGCGGACCCACCCAGACGGGAAAGCCCGAGATCGTGCCCGAGCTGATGCGGATGCTCTTCGCCACGCCCAGATCGGTCACACCGGGTTGATCGGGATTGCCCACGGCGTCGATGCTGTCAATGACAACATTGCCAATTCCCATGCCAGCAGCCTCATAGGTGAGGTTGTCCACCGATAATGTGTACTGCCCGTTGTCCAGACGGGTCAGCGTGGCTACTTTCTCCTGATCCTGGATGGTCTCTCCGCCGCGCACCAGGACGAGGTGCCCGGTGTAGTCGTCGGCCATTGCGCCCATGCCACAAAGCAGGGCGAGCGCGAGTGTAAATAGTTTCTTCATTTTCTTCATTTGTTTGTTATTATATGTTGCATGTGCAATCCTTCTACTCCCCTCAATCCTGAAATTCTCTTTCGTATTGATAAACAATACTTTTTAGGACTGGTTAGAGATGCAAAGTTACGGCGTTTTTTTGTGTTATCCGAAAAAACTTCGTAATTTTGCACAATTATCATTCATAAGCAACAACTATACAGTCACAGACAAGATGAAGATAGCACTCATTGGGTATGGGAAAATGGGCCACATGATCGAGCAGATTGCCATCAGTCGCGGCCACAGTATCGTTTGCAAGATAGACATCGACAACCCGGACGACTTCGACTCGCCCGCTTTCGCCTCGGCCGACGTGGCGATAGAGTTTACCAACCCCACAGCGGCGTATGGCAACTTCCTGCGCGCGTTCCGCCACAACGTGAAGGTCGTGAGCGGATCGACGGGCTGGATGCACCATCACAAGCAGGACGTGGAGCGTTTGTGCCGCGAAGAGGGACAGACACTCTTCTGGGCCAGCAACTTCTCCGTCGGCGTGGCCATCTTCTCGGCCGTCAACCGCTACCTGGCCAAACTGATGAACCAGTTTCCACAGTATGACGTGGCCATGACCGAGACCCACCACGTCCATAAGCTCGACGCACCGTCGGGCACCGCCATCACCCTGGCAGAGGAGATCTGTCAAAATCTGGACCGCAAAACGGAATGGAAGAAGGGCACCACCACCTGGGACGACGGGCGCATCGAAGGAAAGTCGGCCCACAGAGACGACCAGCTGCTCATCGACAGCATCCGCCACGACGAGGTGCCGGGCATCCATAGTGTCCGCTATGACAGCGAGGCTGACGAGATCACCATCACCCACTCTGCCCACTCGCGCAAGGGCTTTGCCCTCGGAGCGGTGCTGGCTGCGGAATATACGCTCACCCACAGCGGACTGCTCACGACGAGCGACCTCTTCCAATTCTAACCTCCAGGTTGCTCCTGATTCATACGAAAAACTAACAATCTCATGATAGACAAAGAAAAACAAAAACTCGACCCGAAGAAGCAATGGGCGAAGTTTATCATCGTAGGAGGCCTCTACCTGCTCTTCCTCCTTTGGGTACAAAGCTGGTTGGGACTGGTCGTCCTGCCGTTCATTTTCGACAACTACATTACCAAGAAGATACGCTGGACGTGGTGGAAGGACTCCGAGGGCCCCGTGCGTATGGTAATGTCGTGGGTTGACGCACTGATCTTTGCCCTCGTGGCTGTCTATTTCATCAACCTCTTCCTGTTCCAAAACTACGTCATTCCCTCCTCTTCCTTGGAGAAGAGCCTCCTCACGGGCGACTACCTCGCCGTCTCCAAGGTGAGCTACGGACCGCGCATCCCGCAGACACCGCTCACCATGCCGCTTACCCAGCATACCATGCCGGTCTTCAACTGCAAGAGCTACATCGAGTGGCCTCACTGGGACTACCGCCGCGTGAAGGGTCTGGGACACGTAGAGCTCAACGACATTGTCGTCTTCAACTATCCTGCTGGCGACTCCCTGCTGAGCAACGAGGCCTATCAGGCTCAAGACTACTACCAGATGGTCTATAACACGGGCGAAAGCCTCCTCATGCAGCAGCAACCGGACATCAACCTCGCCACGATGAGCCTCCTGCAACAGCGCGACTTCTTCAACAAGGCCTACGCCTTGGGGCGCAACTATCTCGTGCAGAACCAGGCCGTCTATGGCGTGATTGACTCGCGCCCCACTGACCGCCGCGAAAACTATGTGAAGCGCTGCGTCGGAATGCCTGGACAGATGCTGCAGATCAAGAACAAGATCGTCTATCTCGACGGCAAGCCCAACAAGGAGCCGGAGAACGTGCAGTACACCTACCTCATTAAGTGGCGCGGCGTGACAGCAAGCGAACTTCTGGGACAGCGCTATGACGACCTGCGCAAGGAACTCAACATCAGCGAGGAGGACGTACAGAGCCTCAGCTATCTCCACGGCGCGGACGTGGAGCGCGGCACCATCCTCAACGACGCCATACTGAAAGAGTATGACGGCTACATGCCGCTCACGAAGCGTGCCGCACAGGCCCTCAAGCAGAAGGGGCTCGTCGCTGCCATGCGTCCCGTCACAGACCGCGACGTCTTCTCAGGCATGGTCTATCCGCTCGACGGCTACACACAGTGGACGCGCGACAACTATGGTCCGGTATGGATTCCGAAGAAGGGAGAGAGCATCAAGCTGACCCTCGCCAACCTGCCGGTCTATGAGCGCTGCATCCACGTCTATGAGGGCAACGACCTGGAGGTGAAAAACGGCAAGATCTTCATCAACGGCAAGCAAGCCTCATCCTACACCTTCAAGATGGACTACTACTGGATGATGGGCGACAACCGCCACAACTCTGCCGACTCACGCTACTGGGGCTTCGTGCCTGAGGATCACATCGTCGGCAAACCGCTCTTCGTCTGGTGGTCGAGCGATCCCGACCGCCATGGTTTCAGCGGCATACGCTGGTCGCGTCTCTTCACATGGGTCGGAAACATCAAGTAAGGATGCTGACTCCAATCCATCATCACAACCACATGCCCCACCCCCTTGCGGGTGGGGCTTTGCTCTGTTCGGCCTACTTCGCCCCTATCCAGTGGTGGCAGAAGGTGTACCGCCACCAGAGCGTGTACATAGAGGGCTGCGACCACTTCGTCAAGCAGACCTACCGCAACCGCTGTCTCATCGCCACGGCCAATGGCACACAGTCGCTATCCGTCCCCGTAGAGAAGCCCGCTGACGGACGACTCGACAAGACACGAATGCGAGAGGTGCGCATCAGCGACCATGGCGACTGGCGACGGATCCACTGGAGTGCGCTCTGTGCGGCCTACGGCGAGAGCCCATTCTTCGAGTATTATGCTGATGACCTCCACCCCTTCTTCGAGCGGCCTTGGCACTACCTCCTCGACTTCAACACCGCCATCACCCATACACTCTGCACGCTGATCGGCTTCAAGCCAGATATCCACGAGACTACCCAGTATCTTTCCGCACCCCTCGACGATCGCCTCGACCTGACGGACTACCGCGAGGCAATCCGCCCGAAGCACGCCTTGCCTGACCCAGACTTCTCACCGCGCCCCTACTATCAGGTCTATGCACAACGGTTCGGTTTCCAGCCCAACCTCAGCATCCTCGACCTGCTCTTCAATATGGGCAACGAGGCCGTGCTCTATCTATAAGGGCGTTACTATAAAAGGAGTAGAACGATCTCCCATGAGCGCTCCACTCCTTTTACTATTTACTATAGGCTGACGTTCGTCGCAACCAAACGAACAGAAACCATTATAGATTAATGGTTTAGCGTGCCCGTGTTGACAACAGGCTGTGCCGAGTCGTCACCACAGAGCACAACGAGCAAGTTGCTCACCATGGCAGCCTTCTTGTCGTCGTCGAGTTCCACAATATCTTCACTGCTTAGTTTGTCGAGCGCCATTTTCACCATCGAGACGGCACCCTCCACAATCTTCTCGCGCGCAGAGATGATCGCGTCAGCCTGCTGGCGGCGAAGCATCACGGCGGCAATCTCCGGAGCGTAGGCCAAATAGTTGATGCGCGCCTCCACCACCTCGATGCCCGCCATACTTAGGCGTTCGTCGAGTTTCTCCTCCAGTTGTTTGTTGATCTCATCTGCACCGTCGCGAAGAGTCAGTTCCTTACTGGCCGAATCGTTATTGTCGTAGGCATAGAGTCCTGCCACCTGACGAAGGGCTGCGTCGCTCTGAGTCTTGACGAAATTCTCAAAGGCAAGCATCACGTTCGACACGCTTGTACCAACCTGCTGTGCGCCCCCGCTCTGTGCCATGGTCTGTGAGTCGATTTCAAACATGGCCTTGTAGGTATCCTTTAGCTTCCACACGAGTACCAGGCCTATCATCACCGGGTTGCCCGTCTTGTCGTTCACCTTGATAGGCTGGGCGTCAAGGTTGCGAGCACGAAGCGACAGTTTCTTGGTGTTAATAAAGGGGTTAACCCATGAGTAGCCCACGTTGGTGTAGGTGCCTTTATATTTCCCGAAAAACATCATCACTCGCGCCTCGCCTGGTTCGACCATCACGAAGCCTCCCCAAACGAAGAGTGTGACTGCCAACAAAGCAAAACCCACGCCGACAAGAAGTCCTGCCAACAACTCGTGCTGGCACCAAACAAAGCCCGCAACCACCATGACAGCACTCAACACTGTCAACAGTATATTGAGGAAAAGCATGGCGAAACCACTGAGGGTCAAACCTTTGAACTGAAATTCCTTTGTCTCCATAATCATATTTTTAAAGGGTTACACATGATTGCTTGATGATATCATTATGACATTGCAAATATATGAATAATATATGATACAACAAAGAAAATACTACGTTTTTTCAGTTTTATCTATACTTTTTTTAGAACACTTTTCTGCAAATATGTAAACGAATCGTATCCAATAAAGAATAAGTATCCATAAATGCTTCTAATGATTGAGGATTGCAAGCTCTTTTCCCTTCAACTGCATCCACAAAGCTCTTTATAGCAGTATAATATCCCTGCGTAAATACTTGGTTGTTTTGCATCAACGGTTGGAAATTATTTCTACCAAACAGTTCGGCCGTCACATTCACATGCATCAAAACCTTTTCCAAGGGAAGTCCACAAAAACGATGTGGCTTCCGCTGGAAAGTGAGCGTTTCCATCTGTTCCAACGAGTAAATACCCTTGTTGGTGTTGATGGTCATACTCTCCTTTGCATCAGACCATGTATAGTCGGTGGAAAGCTCAAGAACTCCTATAGCATCAGCATGTTTGAGTACTAACATCACGGTATGTTCGTCAATGGGTTCCACACACCTTACCTCTGCCTTTCCAAACAAATAGACGACACAATCTATCGGATGAATGAATAGGTCGAGCAGAGCGTCTCCCTCGGGGTAAGCGCCGGTTAGAAATTTTAGATTATAAGTCTTTGTTCCCTTGCTCCCCTGCAACTTCTTCTTCAAGATTTGCATGGCAGGTGCAAAACGCTTTTGCAAATCAACCACTGCTAAAACTTGAGTTTGCTTCTGCAATTCTATTAAGCGTCTCAATTCTTCGGTATTCAAACACGGAGGTTTCTCTATGAACAAAGCCTTTTTATGCGCTAACACCCTAGATGCGATAGAGAAATGCGCCTTTGAAGAAACAGATACAAATACACCCTTTATATCTTCATCCGTTAAGACTTCGTCCAATGACGTAGTTGCACGGACGTGAGGAAAGACTCCTTCTATCAAGTGCAGCTTACCAGGAGTTTTACAACAGATGTATTTTAACGGTACATGTAGATAGTTGAGCACAGGATAAAGGTTGTTTGTACTATGATTTCCTATACCCACAAAGGCGTACTTTCCTTGGTAGGCTTGCTGCAACATTTTCATGTTCCGCACATGCTTATAGCGTTCTATGACATTTTTGATGTGTTCCATTAAAAACCAATCTTTTTGATATATTTTCTGTAAGTCTCTGCTCTATTGCCTGTCCATTGGTATTTACCATAGAAAACTTCGATGATGCTCTTAGGAAAAACCTTTTCAAGATTACGCAGCAGGATAATGTCATACTTGCGATGGAAGTTGATCCAGCAACCATTGCATTCTCTTGAATACTGGCACTGCACCTTGGTAGCTTCTCTCGAATTGAAAATTTCGTCCAATGAATGCTCATAGACGTTACCTAACATTACGCCCAGATTCTGGCACAACGGCACATCACCGTTGGAATGAATGACCAATTCGCTAAATATGCTTTGGCAACGTAAACGCAGACGACCATTTCTCCATTCCTTATACAATGCCACAAAGTCAAAATTTTCTTCTGTGCCATGAATGCTCTTGGGGATATTCTGAATGTAATGGGCCATATCGGCAGAAAGCAAGTCGGCAGTGGTGTCAAAAAAATCCATTGTGCCATAGATGCCTATGCGCACATCCACATCGTATCTCTTGGCGAGACCTATCACATAGTCCATGTCCTCAAAAGTATTCCATGGCGAGAGGCAAAACATCAGAGAGACTGGAACCTCGTCCTTTAGAGTCTCTATCACTTCCAACACCTTGTCATGGCCATTACAACCCCTCATGGCTTTGTATGTTTCCTTGTTGCCATCGAGCGAGACGTACAGATGGCTCGGATGATACAGTCTCACTGCCTCTATTACCTTTTGAGGTGCGAGACAATTCGACAATAGCGTATAGTTGGGATGGTTGTCCTTGAACCACTCCATGATGGCATTAGCCTCAGGATGAAGCAAGAATTCTCCACCCTCCAAACCTACAACAGTATTCTTTGTGACACACTGGCTCGCCATGATCATCTTTATCATTCTCAAGGACAGATGCTCTTCTGGCTTCTGCCATATTGAGCAATGCTTGCAACGCGACTGACACTTGGTGGTAGAGTAAATCATCAAAGTGCTCAGTCGCTTGTGATGCGGGCGAATGATGTTGTTGAGGTATAGCACCCCATTGCGTAAATAGTCGCTTGTTTTGTACATGATTGTCTTCCAAAGTTTTTGTTCATCTATTAGGTAAGAGACAACAAAAAACAGAAAGACTGCATGAGGACACCATTACCAAGTGAATCTTAGGCCGAAGGGAACAGTGAATGTGAACGGATGTTCTGTCCATATAGTATGGACGGAACTACCATTCGGCACATACCAGTGGAGCGAAGGTTCTATGTAAACGCTCCACTTGGTAGCAAGCTTGTATTGTACTCCTATGCCAGTACTCACACTCCATTGCAGCGAAGGTATGAAATGCCAGTGATTTGTACAGGACGTGATAGGTCCGACAACATACTTTTCGTCGGTTTTACCATAGACCGGTATTTGCAGACTTCCGCCCAACGAAGAATATATAGTCCAATTCTTGACATCAAGCCACTTATACGACACATGCAAAGGCATTCCCAAATAATGCACATGTTGGGTTCGCTTGATATAATAAGCATCCTCTCCTAACGTGAAGTTGGACTTCAAGAGCGAAAACTGCAGGCCAGACATCAAACTCCATTTTTTCCCCAATGTCTTTGTTACCGAAATACCAAAACTAATCGGTTTGTCATGATGCTCATGCTCCACGATTTTCCCATCGTTCTTAATGTTATTGTTGATATTGTTTTTATTGTTGAAGGCTATTTCCATGAGTGCTTTCTCCTCCTCCGACAAGCCTTCGTGCTCTTTGATCTGCAAATAACGATAGTACTCGTCCCAAGTGGAGAACTTGTCGGGAGCCACAGGACCATCAGGCCCGTCAACGTCTGGCAGACCACCTCCCGAATTGCCAGTAAGCATTCTGTAAGCGTTTTGCGCTAAAGCAGACCCCAAAGAACCAGCAGCAAGCAACTGCCAATGTTGCTTTTTAGGAAGTACCGTTTCCTCTGTTATCAACGGTTTGTCGTACTCGTGCCAGCGTATTCTCATCGTATCACTAAAGATGCTGTCGTCTATTATTCCCGCAATACGAATGTTGTCCAAAGTACTTGGAGACTGAAGCGTATCAGTTGCAGGTATTGTGTCAACTATTGCTTGGACTACACGAGGATAGATGTTGCTTATTACCACATCCACTTCCTTATCCTTTTGGCTTTGATCCTTTGTGATCTGATCCTTTGTGGCCTGCTTTTCCTCCACTTGCCTGTTACCCAGACTTGTTTGTCCTTTATCTTCGTTCTTAACCTGTGCCGTATGATTATTTTTCTCCTTCGCCTTGTCCTTTCTCCATAAAACACGACAGATCGGTATGCTAATGAAGATGATTGTAACGACTGCCAGCATACGTTTGCTGATCATTTTCCTCAGCATTGCTTTGGCTCTTGCCAGTTGCGACGATGAACTGTGGGGTTCGATTCCCATCCTTTCTGCTATTTCCTTATGGGAATATCCTTCGATCACGGCCATCTGAAAGACCTTGCTATAACCTGTAGGTAATTGGCGGACAATGTCCATGATTTCCTTTTCTCCCAAGTAATTCTCAGGCGTAATACTCCCCTCTACATCCAATTCTTCGTCCGAGAAAGACGAAAATGGAACGACACTTCTTTTCTGCTTGCACTTCCGAAATTTCAAGGCCTCATTTTTTGCTATAGCAGAGACCCATTCGCCAAACTTTGAAGCATCTCTAAGTTGATGAAGAGAATAGTAAGCACGGATAAACGCCACTTGGACAAGGTCATTCAATGCATCCTCGTCCTCATGGGTGATGTTAAAACACACCTTTCTCAACATAGGAGAATAGGTTTCGATAAGTTTTTTCAGAGCAGTTGTATCACCAGTCTTTACTCGCTTGATAGTCTCTTCTATATCCATATTTGGGATCAAAGCACTTTTGCTTTCTTCATAATAGGATAACCAAAAGCAAGAAATGACTGCGCTGACATTTGTTAACAACCCTTAAACAAGCCTCGGGATTGTTAATGGGAATTTTCTCTGTTTGATCGATTTGAGTTGGTTGTCATAAAGTAAAAACAGTCAAGAGGCTGTGCTAACGATGTTGGCACGGCCTCTTGACCCTTTACAGCAATGCAGGCAACTCGAAGAGACGGATACCGTTGCTGCCTTTGATGAGAATGGTGCGTCCCGATGGCTGCTCCTCGGCGATAGCACGCCGCACGGCCTCAACATCAGGGAAGGTGCGGTAAGCAGTGTTGGTGGCAGCAAACTCGGGGCCCACGAGCCACACGTCGTGGAAGCCGTCGCGCTCCAGGAGGTCCACAATGCGCTGGTGCTCTTCGGCAGAGGCCTCGCCAAGTTCGCGCATATCACCGAGAATAGCCATTTTGTGGTCGGCCTCGGTGAGACGGAAATTCTCTATTGCCGCAGCCATACTCGACGGATTGGCATTGTAAGCATCCACTATGAGGCGGTTGCGGTCGGTCACGGTCAGCTGCGACCGGTTGTTGCTCGGCTGATAGTCTTCCAGGGCCTGGGCTGCGTCCTGTGGCAACACGCCGAAATGGAGACCAATGGCAATGGCGGCGAGCATATTGCTCATGTTGTAAGATCCGATGAGCTGAGACCGCACCTCCAATGGCTGCGGTGTGAGGGCCGCAGCGGCCTGGAAAGAGAAATGGAGGAAGGGGGCACAGGAGATCAGTGTGCCACGGACGTCTGCGGTAGAATCCGTGCCGTAGGTGACGACGCGGTCAAACTGGCGCTCGGCAGCCATCTCCATCAGATCGGCATCGCTCTCGTTGAGAAAGAGGAGGGCGCCATGGGCCCGCATGAAATCATAGAGTTCACCTTTCGTCCGTTTTACACCCTCGAAAGATCCGAAGCCCTCCAAGTGGGCACGCCCTACATTGGTGATCATGCCACAGGTCGGCTCAACATAATCCACAAGCTGCTGTATGTCGCCCGGATGGGAGGCTCCCATCTCCACAACCGCTATCTCATGTTCAGGCGTGATCTGAAGCAGCGTACGCGGCACGCCTACATCGTTGTTGTAGTTGGCCTCGGTGTGGAGCACACGGTATTTTTTGGCCAAGACCGCGGAAACCAGTTCCTTGGTTGTGGTCTTACCATTCGTACCCGTGATGCCGATGACAGGAATGTCAAACTGGCGGCGATGCTCACGGGCCAGTTCCTTATAGGTGGTCAGCGCATCAGTCACGACGATATAGCGTGCGTCGCCAGCCACGGCATATTGCGGTTCATCAACCACGGCATAGCTACAGCCCTTCTCCAAAGCCTGGGCGGCAAAACGATTGCCGTCGAAGGATGCACCCTTGAGCGCGATGAAGAGACTGTTCTCTGGGCAATGGCGGCTATCGGTCGTCACGCAGGAGCAGCGACGATATAGTGCGTAAAGTTCTTTGATGTCCATAATCTTGCAGATGATAAAAACGATACGGGGCGCGGTGGCACAGGCAATAGCTGCGCCCGACGGGTTCACCATCCTCCTGTATCCTTCCCCACTGCAAAAGTAATGCTAAAAGCTCAAACCCGCAAATTATCACCGATTATTTTGCAAATTCAAATTAATTATCTACTTTTGTCCGCTGTTGCAAAAAAGTACTGACACATGGAATATACAATACAAGTGAAGGGGCGGCTCGTCAGCCTTCGTGAACCGCAGGTCATGGGAATCCTCAACTGCACGCCCGACTCGTTTTTCGCCGGGTCGCGCGTACAGACCGAGGAGAGCATCGCCCGCCGTGCCAACCAAATCATCGAGGAGGGCGGCACCATGATCGACGTGGGTGGCTTCTCCACCCGCCCAGGCGGCGTGGAGGTACCGGAGGAGGAGGAGATGCGCCGCTTGCGCTTCGCCCTGCCCATCGTGCGCCGCGAGCAGCCCGAGGCCATTCTCTCGGTCGATACCTACCGTCCCAACGTGGCACGAATGGTAGTAGAGGAGATGGGAGCCGACATCATCAACGACGTGAGCGAGGGTGGCATCACGGGCGTGGTCGATACGCCGCTGGAGCAGACGACCGACGAATATCCTGCCATTTTCCGCACGGTGGCAGACTTGGGCGTACCCTACATCCTCATGTCGGTGAAGCCCACCATCCACGACATGCTCTTGGCTATGGCACGCGAGGTGCAGCAGCTCCGCGATCTAGGACAAAAGGATATCATCCTCGATCCTGGGTTCGGTTTCGGCAAGACGCAGGAGCAAAACTACGACGTGCTCCGCGAGATGAACCGTCTGAGTACTCTCGGCCTCCCCATCCTCGCTGGCATGAGTCGCAAGCGGATGATATTCCAGCCGCTGGGCACCAATCCCGACGGCAGCCTCAACGGTACGACCGTTGTCAATACGCTGGCTCTGATGAACGGCGCCTCCATCCTCCGCGTCCACGACGTCAAGGCGGCAGCGGAGGCGGTACGCCTCTTCGGCTGCTACCAGGCTGGATCGAAGAAATAGTACCGAGGCTGCAATAGAGAGAATTCTCGCCAATCCCCCACCAACAACCCAGACACAGTCATGTTTTTTGAATTTGGAATCAAAGACGTAATCGACATTCTCCTTGTCGCCCTGATGCTCTACTATCTCTACCGGGTGATGAAGGAATCGCGATCGCTCAATGTGTTCATCGGCATCATGGTCTTTGTCCTCGTCTGGCTCTTCGTGAGCCAGGTGCTGGAGATGCGTCTTCTGGGCAGCATCATGGACAAGCTCGTCTCCGTCGGTGTCATCGGCATCATCGTCCTCTTCCAAGAGGAAATACGCCACTTCCTCTACAATCTCGGCGCACGCCGCCAGGTGCAGAGCGTGCTGCGCATCTTTTTCAGTAGCAAGGATGAAGAAAAGGCGGACAAGGAGGCCATCATGCCCATCGTGATGGCCTGTATGAGCATGAGCCGTGGCAAGGTGGGCGCGCTGATCGTCATCGAGCGGGGCATCTCGCTCAGCGACATCTGCGACACAGGCGACTATATCGACGCACGCATCAACCAGCGCCTCATCGAGAACATCTTCTTCAAGAACTCACCCCTCCACGACGGTGCGATGGTGATTACGAAGAAGCGCATCCGGGCCGCTGGTTGCATCCTTCCCGTGAGTCACAACCAGGACATTCCCAAGGAACTGGGACTGCGCCACCGTGCCGCCATGGGTATCTCGCAGGACTCCGACGCCATCGCCATCGTCGTCTCCGAGGAGACGGGACGTATCAGCGTGGCTATCAAGGGAGAATTTCAGCTGCGCCTCTCGGCAGAGCAGCTGGAGAGCGTGCTCACCAAGGAGATGATGCCCGCCACCTAATCTTGGATCCGCTGACGGATATCCTGGCTGATCGTAGCGGGATCGACAGGACGAAGGCCGTCGGGAGAAAGAAGAAGAAGGAGGTCAGCCAACTCGGCAGCCAACTGGAGGTCGTGGGTGGAAAGGAGGATAGTCTTGCCCATGGTGTGGGCCAAGCGCGAGAGCAGCCGGAGCGTGTCGATGCGACTGTGGAAGTCGAGGAAGGCCGTCGGCTCGTCGAGAAGAATGATGGGGGTCTCCTGAGCCAAGGCGCGAGCAATCATCACCTTCTGACACTCACCGTCGCTCAGCGAGTCGATCTTACGGTCACGAAGCGTCCAAGCCCCCGTCTCGACAAGACTTTGGCGCACGGCCAGCTCATCGCAGGCAGCAAGGTTGCCCCAAAAGCCCGTATAAGGACTGCGCCCCATGCCGACGAGGTCGTGGACGGTGAGTCCACCCATTTCGGGCCGCTGGGTGAGAACGATGGAAATAATCCGTGATCGCTCGCGCTGCGAGAGACTATCAGCTTCGCGGCTACCCAGCCAAATCTCTCCGCCCACCTTCGGCTGAAAGCCCGACAGGGTGCGCAGGAGTGTCGATTTGCCAATGCCATTGTCGCCGATGAGACAGGTCAGGCGACCTCCGAGGATAGTAATGTTAATATCACGGGCCACGACGGGACCACGGCGATAGCCGATGGAGAGATGGTGCAAGCGGATGTCCATGGCGCAAAAGTACGCATTTTATTTGGTTCTCTCACCATTTTTCACGATATTTGCAAACTGAAAAATCATATACTCACAGGATAAGAGTGAACTAACGACCAAGGATAAGAGTGAACGAGCAATGACAATCAACGAGAACGCCCAACAAGCCCTCCAGCGGCAAAAACTGCTGCTGCAGATGGAATATTACGCTGAGAAAGAGGCTTTCCGCAAACAGACGGAGGTTGTGGGAATGCAGCGCAAAGTGAAGCGCGGCGACGCATGGTTTCCCCTGCGTGTGGGCAAAAACTACTATAATAGCCTCAACCAGCGCGTGGTGGAGGTGTACAGAGAGCAAGACTTGGACATAGAGCACAATTTTGAGTTTGGCAAACCCGTAGTCTTCTTCCGCCAAACCACCGAGGGCAAACTCCATTTCTTTTCCTTCACGGGCACCGTCTCCTACGCCGATGGCGAGCGGATGGTAGTGGTCGTCCCCGATAGCGCTCCGCTACTCGATCTTCAGTCCGACGGCGGACAGAAGATCGGTTGCCAACTCTCGTTTGACGAGACGAGCTATCGCGAGATGCTCGACGCCCTCGACCGCGTGATCTCGGCAAAGGGCAATCGTCTGGCCTACCTGCGCGACCTCTTCTACGGTCCCCAGCCAGCACAGACCTATGGTTTCGGTCCAGTGCACCTGCCGTGGCTCAACGGCGTCCAGGAGCAAGCCGTCAGCGAGGTAGTGCGCGCCAAGGACGTGATGGTCGTCCACGGCCCTCCGGGCACAGGAAAGACGACGACGCTCGTCGAGGCCATCAACGAGACACTGATGCGCGAGAGCCAGGTGCTGGTGTGCGCACAGAGCAACATGGCGGTGGACTGGATCTCGGAGAAACTGGTCGATAGGGGCATTCCCGTACTGCGCATTGGTAATCCCTCGCGCGTCAACGATAAGATGCTGGGGTTCACCTATGAGCGACGCTTCGAGGCCCACCCCGACTATCCCCAGCTTTGGGCCATACGCAAGGCTATACGCGAACTGCGGGCACAGCGTCGGCGAGGCGGTTCGGAAAACTACCATCAGAAACTCGAAAGGCTGAAGAGCCGCGCCACAGAACTGGAACTACGCATCAATAGCGAGCTCTTCAACGAGGCACGTGTCATCGCCTCGACCCTGGTGGGGTCCAACAACCGGCTAATGCAAGGCCAGAAGTTCAACACGCTCTTCATCGACGAGGCAGCGCAAGCCTTGGAGGCCGCATGCTGGATTGCCATCCGACGAGCCTCGCGGGTGATACTGGCTGGTGACCACTGCCAGTTGCCACCCACCGTGAAAAGTATGGCCGCACTCAAGGGCGGACTAGGCAAGACTCTCATGGAGCGCATCGTAGAGCGGAAGCCCGCAGTGGTGACGCTGCTGAAGGTGCAGTACCGGATGAACGAGGAGATCATGCGCTTCTCCTCCGACTGGTTCTACCACGGCGAGGTGGTGGGTGCACCACAAGTGAGCCACCGTGGCATTCTCGACTATGACATTCCAATAGACTGGATAGCCGTAGAGGGCGAGGCGGGAGAAGGTAGCGAGGAGTTTGTCGGCAACAGTTTCGGGCGGGTGAACAAGCGCGAGGCAGAACTCACCCTCGACGTGCTGCGCCGCTATTTTGTGAAGATCGGCAAGCGACGCGTACTCGACGAGCAGATCGACGTGGGCGTCATCTCCCCTTATCGTGCACAGGTACAGTACCTCCGCGCGCTGATCAAGAAGGACGTCTTCTTCAAACCCTTCCGCCACCTCCTCTCAGTCAATACAGTGGACGGTTTTCAGGGCCAGGAGCGCGACGTGATCCTCATTTCCTTGGTGCGTAGCAATGCCGAAGGCCAGATCGGCTTTCTCCGCGACCTGCGCCGAATGAACGTCGCCATCACCCGTGCGCGGATGAAACTCATGATTCTGGGCGACCCTGCCACGCTCTGCCGCCATCCGTTCTACAAGCGACTCTACGACTACGTACGATCTTTGGGTGGAACGGAGGCAGCAGATCCCGAAGCTACTCCGTGATGATGATGCAATAGGGCATGGGCTTCTCCAGCTGCATGAAGGTGATGGTCGGCGCATCGTCCTTCATGTAGAAGAGCGTGCTGCTCTTGCCGTCGGCCTTGTCGGCCTTATACCCCATCTGCACGGCCTGCTGCTGAAACTGCTTGTAGCAAGCAGCGTTGAAGATGCAGAGATACAAGGACTTGCCGTTGGCGTCGAGGAGGATGAGGGAGGAGTTGCCTTTGGCAAACTTCGTGGGCAGGCCGTCCTTGGTCAAGTCCATGTTCTTCACCCAGGTGTATTCCTTGCCAAATGCCGTCGAGACGCCCTTGTACTGGTAGCCCTGCTTCGTGAGCAAGTCGTTGGCGGATTGTTGCCTGGGATTCTGAAAGATACGCACGGCCTGTGCCAGACTCACCACGTCGCTTTGCGCATGGACCGTCAGCGTGGCCGCCATCAGGAGGAACAGAAAAGAAAAGATCTTTGTTTTCATGAATGTCGTCTTTGGTGAGAGATGGTCGTCGGACTATTTCACTACGGTGGCACGGACTACACGGATATCCTTCAGCGGGCGGTCGTGGTCATCGGTGGCAGCCTTCTCGATACGTCCCACGACCTCCAGTCCCTCCACGACCTCGCCAAAGACCGTATAAGAGCCGTCGAGGTGGGGTGTGCCGCCAAGCGTCTTATAGACCTCGCGGATCTCCGGCGTGAGTTTCACTGTCCCCTGCGTCATCTGGTCTATGCGCTGCTGCAGTTTGTCGAGCGACGCATCGTCCCACTGGCGTCCCCAGACAATATAAAACTGTGTGGCCGAAGAGCGGCGCTCCGGATTGACATCGTCGCCCTCGCGGGCTGCTGCCACGGCCCCGCGCTTATGAAACAGTTGCGGGAATCGGATCTCGGCCGGAACGGAGTATTTCTCCGGTGTGTCGCCGAGGAGCTTGCCCTGCGGCGCACCGATGCTGCCGAGGTCGCCCGTCTGCACCATGAAATTGCTGATGACACGATGGAAAAGCACGCCGTCGTAGGCATGAGCCTCCACCAGTCTGAGGATATTGTCACGGTGCTGCGGCGTCTCGTTGTAGAGCGCGATGCGCACATTGCCGCTGTCGGTCTCCAGGAGAATCTCGTGGCGCGGCTCGGAAGTCTGGGCCGACACGCCCAGGGCGATCGTCAGCAACAGGCTAAGCAGGAAGGTTGTCTTTCTTCTCATCTTATTATTTACTATTGATTTTTTACTTTTGTGGAACATGATCTTGAGGAACACAGAACAGCTGCAAGGCCATCTGCTTAGCAGCTGACCATGCCGTTGTCCTCTCGCAGTTTCTCGTTGGCGATCATCAGTTGGATGCACTCCTTCAAATACTTGTCCACCTTCTGTCCCACGCGGGGGAAACCAAACTGGTGGGCCACCACGCGTTTCAGTTCGCTGCTTGGGATGGTACCCTGCTGTTGGACAAGATAGGCGATACAATTGCCGATCTCGCAGGGTGGTATCTCTTCTATCTCGCGCCCGCTGGCCTTGCGGTATTTATTCCATCCTCTCAGCCGGTCCTCAGAGGTCCAGACCGTGGGATTGGTCTCAGAGTCTCCCTTATCGAAATAGCATCCCAAGGCCGCATGCCGCACCCAGTCGGTGAGACGGATCGTGACACGTGGTATTTTCCACTCCTTTGCGATGCGCTTGGCGAGGTAGCTGAGACGGATGGGCTGCTCCACCCTCACGATCTCCTTCACGCCCATAGTGGCGCGTCGGCCATTGAGAAGCAAGACCTCGAGGCCACCCACGCCGACGAGATGGTTTATCTCAGCCACCTCGTAAGTCTCCAGCAGCGATTCGTCCTCGGGGTAGATGATCTCCTCCGCCGAGATGTTAAACGTGGCGGAATGCTTTTGCTCTTGCGGCTGCTCCTTGGTCTCATAGGGCGAGAACAGGTCGCCGTCGTCGTCAGCCTCCTTCAACAACGCTTCCAGGGCCTGACACAGACGTTCGAAGGTCGCCTCGGGGTTGAGGAACCAGTCCACGCTCCAAAGGCGAAGCAGCTTCCAGCCCAGATGGCGAAGCACCTCGGGACGACAGATTTCGCGGTCGCGCACGGTCTTCGTGACATAATATTTCGGGTTGTCGCAGAGAATGCCACAGAGGTAGCTTCCCTCGTCGTGCGGATTGCGCACGGCAATATCGACCTTGAAGGCCGAGCGTCCCACATACAGATCGACCTGGTAGCCCCGATCCTGCAGCATCCGGGCCACTTTCTGGGTGACGGCGTCATTGGCCGTCTCCTCATTGCCCGTCTCCAGCGCTTCGGCCTGTAGGGCCAGGCGTCCCGTCTTCGCATACTCCAGGAAGCGTTTTAGTCCCACCACGCCCGCGGCCTGCGTTCTCCGCAGGTCGATCATCTCGGGCTGCAACGTCGAGAAGACAATCATCTCGTAGCGCGCGCGGCTCACGGCCACATTGAGGCGTCGCTCACCTCCTTGGTTGTTGAGCGGTCCGAAGTTCATCGACACCTTCCCCCGCTTGTCCGGACCGTAGCCCACGCTGAAGAGAATGATGTCGCGTTCGTCACCCTGCACGTTCTCCAAATTCTTGATGAAGATCGGTTCCTCGGCGTCATAGGCCAACTGCTCCATCTCTGGATTTTTCGCCAACATCTCGGTGAGAATATCCTCTATGAGTCCCTGCTGCACCTTAGAGAAGGCGACGATACCGATGGAGCGTCGTGGATGGGAGGGATGTTTTATATAGTCCTGGAGGATGCTCACCACCTTGCGACTGATGGCCTCTGCCTCGGCGCGATTGCTGCGCGTGCGTCCGTAGTCATAGACGCCATCCACGGGGATGAAGCTCACCTTCGACGTGCGATTGTCCACCGAAGGGAAAGTGTAGAGTTTGCCGTCGTAGTATTGGTTGTTGCTGAAGGCGATGAGCGACTCGTGACGGCTTCGGTAGTGCCAGCTGAGGTAGCGCGAGGCCATGGAAAGCGTGATACAATCGTCAAGGATCGACTCCATGTCGTCGTTCTCAGCTTGGCTCTCGTCCGTCTGCTGCATCTGGAAGAAACTCGTCGGCGGCATCTGCTTCGGGTCTCCCACTACCACGAGCGACTTTCCGCGCGCTATCGCTCCCACAGTCTCGGAGGTCGGCATCTGCGAGGCCTCGTCGAAGATCACGAGATCGAAGGGCGGCTGGTCGAGGTCGAGAAACTGTGCCACGCTCATCGGGCTCATGAGCATACATGGGCAGAGGCGCGGCAGCAGCGTGGGTATTTGGTCGATAATCTTGCGGATGCTCGCCCCGCGTCCTCCACTGGCTATATAGCGCTTGAGAATGCCCAGCTCCAAGGATTTCGACGCCTCGACCTGAGCCGACGGGATAGTGGAAGCCAGCTTGTAGTAGAGTTCCTTCTGCGTGAGCACTTCGTAGCGAGACGCTATCTCGCGGTATTTTCGTATCTCTTCCTCGAAAAGTCTACCGTCGAAGAGGTTCAGCGGCTTCTTCTCGTCGATGATATTCATGGCCACCCGCTGATAGACTCCCTTGGCGAAGGCGTCGGCTATCTCTGCCATCGACATAGTGGGATTGTCCCAAATCTCCTCGACGAGGTTGCCGAGATGATGGTCGCGGAGCATCTGCTTGCGCTGGCACCAGATGGTCCAGTTGCGCACACTGTCGAGATGGTCCGCCCACTGGTCGATATGCATTCCCAGGAAGGATAGCGTGTTGTTGTCGGGGGTACACCCCATCTTCTCCATCTCCTTCAGCTGCGTCGCCACAAGGCGCATGGCCTCGACCTCCTCGTCAGTGAAAGGCAGGGCGGTGGCGGTAGTGTGCTCACTTAGCAGTCCGTGATATTTGCTGAGCGCGTCAAACAAAGGCTCGACGTCCTCCTCCCTCATCCCGGGTCGGTAGGCGCGGAGCTGGCTGAGCACCCTCCGTTTGCCCATCATGCGAGGCAGCCACCATTTCGCGCACGCCTTTCTCCATTCGTTGCGCACTTGGTGGTAGTCGAGGTCGAAGATCCCCCTCGTATAGTCTTTTTCTATCTTTTCCTGCGCTTCTGCAGCTATCAGAATCCAGTCCATACCCCGCGTCGATTCCTCCACGGGACGATCCGTTGCGTCGTTGAAGCGTCCCACGGCCTCGCTCACGACGCCTATCTTCTCCCGTATCACCTCCATCGGTCCGCGTAGCTGCTTCTCCAGTCCCATCGACGCAGAGGTGATGGTCAGTGCGCGCAGCGGATGGGTGGCAGGATGGCCGCTGACGGCGAAGACGGTGTCGAGCGTGCGTATTTCCTCCAGGTCCTGCATAAACTGATCTATGGAGAAGTGCTTTATGTAGAAGTCGCCCGGCGCAATAGGTTCGCTTTCCACTGCCGTGATGCGGGTGATACACTCATAGAGCGACATCCCCCACCTCTGCGGGCGGTGATACAGTCGCTCCACGTAGAGGGCGAGGCGACGACGCTGGCGGAAGAGCTGTCGGCTCTCCTCCATATACTCCTCAGGCTCCTTGATGCGGGTCACGTCCAGGGCCTCCTGAAGCTGGCGTAGCAAGTGGCTCTTGGTCATCTTGTTGGAGTGCATCTCGAGGCAGAACGGGTGGAGCTGCATCTTGCGCAGGCGATTCTCCACTACCTGCAGAGCCGCCATCTTCTCGGCCACGAAGAGCACGCGCTTGCCTTTGTAGAGGGCATTGGCGATCATGTTGGTGATGGTCTGGCTCTTGCCTGTTCCCGGCGGACCATAGAGGATGAAGCTGCGGTCCACGCCCGACATGAGGATGGCCTCAAGCTGCGACGAGTCGGCGGGCAGCGGTACGGCGGAATAGTTGGGCGGATCCTTCTGGTCGCTGAGGCGCACGTTGACAAGGTGGCGTTTAGGCTGATGGAGCTTGAGGCGCTTGGCGATGAGCGACTGGATGATGGGGTTGCGCTCCATCTTCTCGCAGTTGTTGTGAATGTCGTTCCACATCACAAACTTCGAGAACGAGAAGAGGCCGAGCATGCATTCCTCCACCACGTCCCAGCGCTTCTGCGTCTTGATGGCTCCGCGCACCATGGCGAGGACACGTCTCACGTCAATGCCGTGGTCGTCAGCAGGCAGCGTGTCGAAGTCGGGCATGTTTACCTCAAACTGCTGGCGCAGCATCTCCGTCAGCGTGGTGTTGAAGATGGGGTCTTCCTCACGCGTCCGGATCACATAGCGGTTGGCCCCCTTGCGAACCAACTTCACCGGCAGGAGCAACAGCGGGGCGTAACGGGGCCGCTCGCTCCGCTCCGTCTCGTACCATTTGAGCAGTCCGAGGACGAGGAAGAGCGTGTTGGCACCATTCTCCTCCAGCGCCGTGCGCGACTCGCGGAACAAGCGTCGCTGCGAGAGTTCCAACGCCTCATCGTCAAGATAGGAGACCAGTCGTTTGCGACGCAGGCTGGCATCGGCCAGTTCGCCCAGATCCTTCTTGTAGCTGATGCTGTCGTAGATGCCCCAGCCGTTGGGCTGCGTGCTGACCCCTGCTGGCTTGCCGACGAGTTCGATGTCGGCACCATCCTGCAGCTGGTTTTCGAGCGTGTCGATATGATAGGAGACAAAGGGAATCACCTTTTGTCCGATGCGCATGTTGAGGAGGTTGTTGCGGAGGGAGAAGTCAAGGAGCTTACGCTCCCAGATCTGCGTGCGCGTGAGCACTTTGGGCTGCGCCGGCACTTCCTCCTCGATGGTCTGCTGCTGGCGCACCCATGATGTGGTGTCGCCATGACCCACGCCCTTCGTTTCCGCCGTCTCGCCCTCCGTGGGGAGCGGCAGGATGTGGTTGACGCGGCAGCAATAGACATCGACGAAGCAGACGATGCTATCGGCCTCAGCAGTGACATAGCGTTCGGCATTGGCCACGGCGTCCTCGAAACTCACGTCGGCCGAACTCGTCAGGTCGATGCTTTCGAGGAGCACCATCTCGTTGACGCCGTCGCTCATCGCCTTGGAGAGGAAGGCGGCGTCGTCGGACGTGGTCTGCTGATAATAGTTGTCGATGAGCCAGCAGCCCACGAAGGCGTGGCCCTTCTTGATAACCACAAGCGGGTGGAGGCCAGCAGCCTCCAAGGCCGAGGCGAGCAGTACGGTGAGGTCCAGACAGGTGCCCAACTTCTCTTTCAGCACCTGCTGGGCAAGACGCACGCGCTGCCCCTTCTCCTCAAAACTGGCGGGTGGAGCTGCATAGACGATGCCCAAGTCGCGGATGGCCTGGAAGATGGCGGCACACTGGGCGCGAACGCGGTTGGGCTTCTGCTGCTGATACTCGTCGAGGGCAGCATCGCCCGTGAGTTCCTCCAGTTTACGGGCGGCACTGACCAGCACGGGCTGGAGTTCCGGCGCATTGGGCGTGACGAAGGCGGCGATCAATTCTGGCGAGATACTCACACCCGGCCACTCATTGGCCGTAAGGATGCGGAGGGCGTGGTCCTGGACCTCCATTTCCTCGCCATCGACCGTCAGCGTCAGGGTGAAAGTAGTCTCCACGCTCTCCGAGAGGTGGCGCAGCGACTCCAACTGGGGCTGCAGGTCGAGGTCGGTGATCTCTACCGATTGGCCCGCAGGCAGCACGTCAAACGTACGCTCGCAGCCCGCCACATGGTCTCCCGCCAGTGTGAGGACCACTTTCTGCCAATCCTCCTCGCTGTCGTTGACCACTTCCACGCGCTGAATGCATTTCTTGCCATTGCGGGCCAGCACATAACTGATGGCCGGAATGTACTCAATATTTACAATTCTTTCTCCTGTCATACAAAAGCTCATCGTCTGTAATGGCTACAAAAGTAGGCATTTCCTTTGACACAGGCAAATCCGCCATACGCCAGTTTGTTTAGAATTCTCCTTTCAGCACATATTTCTAGAAATGCCACAAATTACTAAAATGCGGAAAATGGAAAGAAAATGACTAAAACACGGAAAGGAAATTAAGCGGATTAAACTCTCGAAAGAATAAAGAGTGGAGAAACAAGGGGAAAAGGGGTAAAAAAGAGTTTTCTTGTTCAAATTCTTGAATTTGGAACACTTTGATCCGCTTCGGCTTTTTATCTGTCGCCATAAGCAACTCATTGGGCGAAAAATCTGCCGCAACGTGCTATGAGCCCTATGGCAAAGCCACATCTGCACAAAGAACAAGGCTGACAAGGCACACCCTCATTTAAACAAGGGTGAGAAAGAAACAATGGCTGTTCAGGAGCAAGGGATGGCCGGGGCTACCTGAAGGATCAGTAGTCCTCTAGATACCCCTTGGTGAAAAGGTCGTAGGCCACGGCCTCCAGCTCCTTGAGCGTCATTTTCTCCACTGCCCGCTCAATAATGCGGACAAAATGGTCGCGACGGTAGTCGTCAGTATCTGACAATCTGTCTTCCATCTTCATTGGATGTTGCGTTCCTTAGTATTAAACAAGATTATTGGCCGTTGCGTTCGTAGAATTGAATCGTGCGTCCGTCGTACTCCTCCTGGCGCACCAGGCGCACCCCTCCAGGCAACTGGGGCGCACGCACGCCCTCTCCGAGACAGAAAGGCGCGGTCTCGATGCGTAGTTCGTCCCACAGACCAGCGTCGAGGAAGGACTGCAGCGTCCTTGCTCCACCTTCCACGAGGAGCGACTGCTTCTTCTCCTCATAGAGATGGCGTAGCACGGCGTCGATACTGTCAAACGGAAGGTAGCCCTCAGGGAGCGTACCCTCCAGTCCGTGGCCCAGGACGATACGTTCGGGGTCGGATCCAGCCCACTCACGCACCGTCAAGCTCGGCGCATCCACCGCCCAGGTCGTATGACCGACGAGGATGGCATCGCTTTCGCTGCGCAACTGGTGTACCAGCATCAGGGTGAAAGGCGAGGAGATCGGCGTCCGCCGTCCCTCTGCCCCCAAGAGCCCATCGGCGGTTTGGGCCCATTTCAACGTGATATAGGGCCGCTGAAGCGTGTTGTAGGTGAAGAAACGCTTGTTGATCTCCCTGCACGCGCGCTCCATCACGCCCACCACCACCTCGATGCCAGCCGCTCGCATCCGCTCGATGCCGCGACCCTGCACCTTGGCGAAGGGATCGACGCAGCCGCAGACCACACGCCTCACGCCCTTGCTGACGATTAGGTCGGCACAGGGTGGTGTCTTGCCATAGTGGCTGCACGGCTCCAGCGAGACGTAGATCGTACTCTCTCTCAGCAGCGTTTCGTCCTCGGTCCTCACCGAGGCAAAAGCGTTGACCTCGGCGTGGCCCTCGCCACAGCGCTTATGGTAGCCCTCGCCGATGATGCGCCCGCCGGGAGCTACGATCACCGCGCCGACCATGGGGTTGGGCTTGGCGCCCGCTTGTCCGCAACGCGCCAGTTGCAGGCAGCGCCGCATATACAGTTCGTCCGTTTCTATTTGCATAGTTTTTTGCTTCTTAGAGGATAGTAGTCAAGGCCTGCTTGATCCCTGCTGGGATGATTGTCAAACCCATTGTTCCTCCATCATATATATAGTCGCGAAGCCCTGCGCCTATCGCTCCACAGCCTCCACGACATACCCCTGCTGGCGCAGCATGGTCAGCACGCTGTCGTCGCCCGCGAGGTGGCCCGCACCGACCACGAAGAGCGAAGGCTGGGCGGACATGATCGTCGGCATCTTCTCCACCCAACGCCGGTTGCGGTCCACGACAAGCTGCTGGCGGTCCTGGGGGCCATCGGAGCAGCCCTCCAAAAACTGCTGATCCATCACCTCGCCCAGCCGCTTCAGGTCCTGGTTTTTATAGGCCGCGATCATATCCTCCAAGTCCTGTTGCGCCCGGTCGAAATGTTCACAGAGGCAGACCAGATCGCGCACCTGCTTCTCCAACGGCTGTCCGTAGAGCAGTCTCATCTGCTCGTCGCCCGTCTCCAGTCCGTCCGTGGCTTTGTTGTTCTCCTGCGCTACCTTTTGAAAGTAGAGGTCGATGAGGTCGCTGGAGTCGAAACTATCCGCATGGCGCTTCATACAGGTCATCACGGTCAGCACGTTGGACAAAGCCGCTGGTGCCATCCGCCCCATCTGCGCCATAATCACGGGGTTGTCGAAGTCGGCCCCCATCACGCTCAGGAGCGCCTTGTTGAGCGACTTCATCTCGTCGGAAGTCAGCAGGTCCTTGATGGTCTTGCCCTCAGGTAGCATCATCGCCTCGGAGACGCGGGTGAGAAAATCCTGAGACAAAGCCTCCTTGAAGTCGATCTCACCCACCACGCAGTCGGTCGTGTTGACCGCCTCGTCAATGCCCACAATCTGTGGGACAAACGACGAGGAGACGACATGCACCGTACCAACGATATAAGACGGGCGCGTCAGGTCTTTGCCACTGATCTTGTAGAGGAGTTGCGCCTGGGCGGCGAGGCCGACCATCGTCAGCGCACAGAGAGTGGAGAGGATGCGCACGGTAAGGGTCGGCAGCTTCATGCTTGCAAAAGGCTTCATACATACCGACTTTAGCATGCGACTATGCTTTTTCATACGTTCTATCTTCTTCATGTGTCCTAAGGATGAGGGGGTGAGTGAAAAAAATTCCTACTATTACTTTTTCAAGTCGAAGCCGACACGCACGCCGTCATAGTTTTTGGAGATGTCTCCCACGACCTGCGCCGTACTGTTGCCACTCACGGCTGCCATCGTCTGGAAGAGCGTGAGCACCTTCTTCGACTCGAAGAGCACGCTAATGCCCGAGAGGCCGTTGCGGACGACATAGCCATTGAGGTTGATGAGGAGACCCTTCAGTTGCAGCGAAGCATCGGTCGGGTTATAGGTATAGGTGCCATTCCAGGCCCTGCCGTTGATCTTGGCCGAGAACGTGCCGTCCTTGGCGAACGTCAACTGGGTGTTGGAAGACGTGAAGCCCAGTTTGCGATACTCCTCGCCGAGTTTCTCCTCCACCTTCGCCGCTGCCAGTTCGCCACCAGCACGCGCCAGGAGGTTCTCCGAAGTGAAGGCGCATCCCGGACCGTCGTAGCGCCAGGTGCCGTAGAGATTCTCTTTCGAGAGTTTGCCACCACCGATGATCGACGAGATAATGTTGCCGACTGACTCGCCGACACCACTGCCCAACATACTGCCGTTGCCCTGGTTGCCCTGCGTCGTCGTACCGCCCCCTATTCCGCCGCACGAGGCGAGCATCAGCGAGGCGGAGAACATTCCTAAAATCAATCCTTTCTTCATGACTCTATTTTCTTATTAGTTGATTCCAATTTGGGTCTATTTTTTTGATTATACACACTATGTTTTTATCGATTCGATCGGCTATTCCTTTCTATCAGCCATTTTATCGGGTCTATCGAGCGCATAGCCGATTCTATCATTTATTTTTCCCTTGCAGTCGGAGCTCCCTGACCAGCTGCGCACCCCGCTGGGCAAGATGCGCCTCGGACACATCGGGTCTCATCGCCTCCTCCTGTGGGAAATCCTCGGGATGGATACTGCCCACGCTTGCGAATCCTGCATCGAGCAGCCGCTGCGCATCCTGAACTCGCCCCGACCACAGCACGACATCGACGCCTTTGCGCCTTCCGTGGGCCATCACCACGAAGGGCAACTTCCCCATCAGCGTTTGGGAGTCGCTACTCCCCTCTCCCGTCACAATAACGGCGGTTTCATCGATCATCTCGTCGAAACGGGAGGCCCTCAGCAGGAGTTCTGCCCCGGAGCACATCGTGGCCTGGAAATACTCCATGAAGGCGTAGCCCAATCCTCCTGCCGCCCCTGCGCCATGGGCGTTGCGAAGGTCGTAGCCGAAGTGGCGCGCGCTCACGTCGGCGAAGCGTGCCGCCCGGCGATCGATGACCTCAACCATAGCCTCCGTGGCCCCTTTCTGCGGGGCAAAGACGCAGGCAGCTCCCAGCGGGCCACAGAGCGGATTCTGGACGTCGGAAGCGAGGACGATGCGCAGATCATGGAAGTACTGATCCCGCACCGCGTCGAAGCGGTCGTGGGCGCTGCGCCCCAAGTGCTCTATCAGGGCCCGGATCATACCAATACCACAGTCGCTGGTAGCGGTGCCTCCGAGGCCGATGACACACTCCTTTGCGCCACGCATTACAGCGTCGGCCAGCAGTTCACCCACACCGTAGCTCGTGGTCACGAGGGGGTTGCGGTTCTCCGGTTCGACGCGCGACAATCCGCAGGCCTGGGCCACTTCGATGATGGCACGCTGGCCACAGAGACCGTAGGAGGCCTCTATACGGCGCATCAGGGCATCGTGGCAGGCGATAGTGATGCGATCTCCACCCAAGGTCGCGAGAAAGGCATCGAGCATTCCGTCGCCACCGTCGCTCATCGTCAGCACACGACAGGTGGCACCCTCGGATCGCACGCCGCGGGCGAAGGCCTCTCCTGCTGCCTGGCTGGAGAGACACCCTTTGAAGGAGTCGAAAGCTATGAGTATCTCCATGTTGTCGTCTTTCTATGGGCAAAATTAGTCATTTCCATGGTTTCCGCCAAGCTATCGGGCCGAATAATTTGCATCATCGGCGAAGAAAGCGTAATTTTGCGGCATGAATCAAGCATCCGACCACAGCAGGTCCACCATCATCGTCCAGGCATTGCATAGCGCCCTCGGCCTTTTCAAGGTGAGACGCGAGGAGCGCAGACTGGCATGGGGCGCCCTCCTCTATGCCCTCGTCCTCAACACGATGGTCGTCTGTCGCTACTGGGAGTGGTTCTCCCAAGTCACGGACGGCTACCGCAAACTCGTCTTGCGCCACTTCCATATCTCGGGCTTCGACCCCATCACCTACCTGGTGCTCAACGACTGGTCGGCGGCCTACAACATATACCGCCACCCGCTGCTGGCCTTCTTCATGTGGATCCCCGCCCAAGTCAACCGCTTGATCATCCTCGTCACGGGGGTCAACTTCGCGCAGGTCCTCACGGCCCTGTTGCTCGTCGCCGCCACCTTCTACGCCGTCCTCTTCCTTTTTCGCATCCTGCGCGAGATCGTCGGACTGGCCACGGCCGACGCCCTGCTGCTCACCCTTCTCTTTCTCTCCTTCGCCTACACGATGGTGTCGCTCAGCGTTCCCGACCACTTCGGCCTCTCTACGACGGCCCTGATCCTCACCCTCTACGTCGCGGGCCGTAGTCTGCTTCGCGGCAGGCCGCTGACGAAGGCACAGACCGTACTGTTCTTCCTGCTCACGGCGGGCATCTCGCTCAACAATGGCATCAAGGTCTTCCTGGCCAGTTGGGGCACGAGTGGCAAGCGGTTCTTCCGCCCTGCCCACCTGCTGCTGGCCGTTATCGTCCCGTCGGCGCTGATATGGGGATTTGCGCGCTGGGAGTGGCAGACGTTCGAGAAACCGAAATACCTCGCTCGCCAAGAGGCGACGGCCGCACGGGAAAAGAAAGAGCGCGGCGCCATCATGCAAAACCTCATCAAGCAGTCGGCCACGACCGACACTACGGGCCTTTCCCATACTGCCGACAGCATCTTCCGCGCAAGGGCCAAGGAGAAGGAGCGTCGCCGAATGAAGAAAGCGGTCTATGCCCACCAGGGCAAGCCAATGGGTCAAGGGGAATTCTCGTCGTGGACCGACGCCACGACCCCGCGCCTGGAGAGCATCGTCGAAAACTTGTTTGGCGAGCCCATACAGCTCCACACCGACCATGTGCTGGGCGACGTGCTCATCAATCGCCCCGTCATCGTCCCCTACCGCTATGCGGCGAGCTATGCCGTCGAGGCCTTCGTCGTCCTCTTCTTCCTCGCCGGCATCTGGATGGGGCGCCGCAGTCGCTTTCTGTGGATCGCCCTGTCATGGATGGGCTTCGACATGATCATCCATGTGGTGCTCGGCTTCGGCCTCAACGAGGTCTATATCATGTCGCCCCACTGGCTCTTCGTCCTCCCCATCGCCATGGCCTTCGCCCTGTTGCGCCTCCGTGGCCGCTGGCTGCTGGCTGCCCGTGTGGCTCTGATGGGACTATCCGTCTTCCTGCTGGCCTACAACGCCTCGCTCTACGTGCAGTACTTGTTCTTTTAAGACCAAGTCAATCAGCAAGAAGGCTCAGAATAAAGTATTAACGAGTCGATTATCGTACGATCAGCGGGGATTCATGAAAAATCAGAAGGTGCTGAGGGCGTCTCGCGCCCCCAGCATCATACTGCTTAGTCACCCAAGTTACCGTCGCCACCATCGGGGTTCGTCTCCGAAGACTCTCCGCCAGAGGTCGTCTTGGTGAAGTAAGCCGTCAGCGACATGTCACCATTCACCGTCACGGTACGCGACGCCGACGTGTCCCCGTCACTCCAGCGGCTGAAGGTATAGTCGCCCGAGGCCACGGCATGGATGCTCACGCGGCTCCCCTTGTCAAAGGAACCACCCCCTGAGACCGTACCACCATTGGCCGGACTCGCCGACAGACGCAGCGTCTTCTTCCCCTCCACCGAGGGAGTCCCCGGCACGGAGTTCTCCACAGGGTTCAGCACACCGTTCGGACGCAGATAGACATCACTCACGCCACCGTAGCTGTCCGTAGCACGCTGGTAAGCCGCCTGACCCTGATACTCCTTCAGCAAGTTGTTCTCGCAGATGAGGTGCTGCGTCGAGACCAGCGTCTTCGCTGCCTCCTTGCGGGAGTGAATCCACACCAGACCATGATCGCCGAACTCATGAGCAGCCTGCGCCGCCAGACGACCCTCCTGCACCGAGAAGCCACGAGCGTCCACGACTGTGAGGAGCTTCGCCTCAGAAGCCTTGTCCAGCACGACGCAGCAGGCGTCCACCGCTGCCATCGGAAGCATCGTCACGTCGTTCACCTCCTGTCTGACCAGGAAGAACGTGATCTGGTCGCCATACTCGTAGAGACCGTTGTTCTGCACCACGGCGTTCGAAAACTCCTTCACCGTCGTCTCGTCCGTGATAGCCAGGTCGCCCAGACTGATGTCCGTCACGGCCTGGTTGCCCTTCCCGTTGATCTTGATCGACTTGATGGAACCGTGCGTCACCTCGTAGGGAGCCACGATGCTTGCCCCCGCTTGGGCCTCCTGCTTGGTGAGATAGACCGGAGCCTTGCCGAGATTCGCCGAGACAAACTTGTTGTAGTCGCTGCGTCCATTGCGAGCACCGCCGAAGGCGAGCTTCAGATAAGGCGTCAGCACCTGATACATACGAATGACGTTCGTCCACTTCATGCGCTGCTTCTGCTGACCATTGGTCTTCGCGTTGGTCGTCTGGGTGATCTTCTCAGACACGACGGTCTGACCACCGTTCTGCTTGAAGGTAAAGCTACCTACTGATCCCTGAAGTTTGGTTAAGATACCATTGAGTCTTGCCATAATTGTAAAGTTTTAAAAATTTGAAAATGTTTTGAGTTGGGAGCATTCTCCATTGTTTCTCCCTTGCTTCTTCTATTGTTTCCGTATCGTTTCCGTATTGTTTCCGCTTCCGGAAGCGAGAACGATAGGAGAACGATAGGAGGACGATACGAGAACGATACGGGATTGATACGAGATCGATACGGAAACGATACGAGACCGATACGTAACCGATTTGTTTAGCCGCCGTTCTGCGGCCTTGGTGGGACTGCGATTTTGTTTCATTGCCTTGAAAGTTTTTGAAGTTGATAATGATTCTCTTTGTCAGCTGCGTTGCTGATAACAATTGCAAAGACAATGCAAATGAGCGCAATGAAAGCGTGCTTTCAAATTGCCGAGTGCAGCTTGTCTTATGCAAAATTACGAAATGGCACAACCGAATGCAAATCCATTCATAACCGTTTACAATCTGTTTACAATCCATTCATAATCCGTTCATTCCGTTCGCAATTCATTTACCCATTTTTCATAAATAACCAAAACCGCATTATGAACGACGTAAAAATTAGCATCCACGACAGTATCGTCCAGGTTCTGCCCAACGCCACAAAGGCCGTACAAAACTTCTATGGCGACCAGTTTGCCGAGCAAATACTCAGCAAGCAGGAAGCCGCTGAAGACAGTTCTTCCGATGCCGATTCCCCTGAGGCCAGGAAACTCGCCCTCTATATTGGCGAAGAATGCCTCCCGGCTTTCCTCGCTCAGATTCGTGACTGCAACAACGCCACAGAGCTTGCCTTGGTTGTCGTCTCCATGTTTGATCAAGAGACCAAACTCACCGAGGAAATCGTCGTCAGAAGTAGCTTCATCCAGCTCCTGTTGCCCTTCGCCACCAAAATCACTTCTGGAAGAAGCGTGAATAACGTTCGCGCCCGCATCAATGACGCTTTGATCGCGCGCCGTAAGTCTCACCCCAAACATTAAGTGCCATGATCGGAATAGAGATAATGATAGCTCAAATAGCCGCTGCAGCATACTTTGGCTATAAGCAATGCAAATTATCTGGACGACGCCACTGGAGTCCTTTTGACCTGTTTTTTGACTTTCGCGCCTCGGTATCCACTGAAGCCTCTGCAAAAGAGCAGGAAGCCCCGTCTTCCACGGCGGAGCAGTTGGAGGAATCACAGGCGAAGCCTTCTGATGCCGTTTTGGAAGACCGTATCGTCCAGGCCGTCTTCGACAAAATCAGGCAGAACAAGGACCACAGATCATCATCAACTTCTTCGGTGGCAATCATATCGTGGCCCCCAATGCCCGTGAAGCCTTCCAGCAATTCCTTTCCTCCTCCCAACCCAAAAAGGATTGACGTCAATAGGCAGCTATATAAAGTATTAGCGACTGGTTAAAGACTGATTAACGGTGATTAATGTGAAAACCCTTGGCGTGTTTTCATTTTGCAAATGTATGCTTAAAATAAAGAATTTCTTTTCAAGGTTTTGGCTTGGTAGGACTTTTATTACAAGAAGATCCTGTCAGTTGGTAGGATTCGTTTATACCATCTGTGGTTTTCTATCTGTGTGGTTCTCTTTTAGTGATTGTTTGCCAATGGATTGGTCTTTTTGGTATAAGCTTCTATTCTCCACTGGTGTATTGTTGGGGATTTCAATAATGTGCTGTATTGTTGTGACATGGTTTACTTTATCCCAAACTAAGAAGGTTGTGTTAACATCAAATTCAGGTCATAAAGTCTATGTGCAATATGGAGACATGTATTCCCCTTCTATTGTTAGTGCCAACTATGAAGAAAGAAGAAATATAGTCGTTTCTGTCAACAGGTGTTTTGACACAATAGTTGACAATGACCTTGTTTCTGATAAATCTCAACATGGAAGGGTCATGAATGAGATGTATGAAAAAGGACTATATACACCAGAAACCTTGAATGAGATAATCCAAGAGAAAATTCGTGGTGAACATTATGTTGATTTGGCTCGGACGAATAAATCCAAAGGAAATACTTTTCGATATGATGTGGGAACTATAGCAGAGATACAAGGAGACTATCCTATTATATATTTCTTTTTAGGACTAACCAAGTTTGATTCGCATTTTATGGCAAGTACGTCCAAGGATGAGTTTGTCCTTGCAATTCAAAAACTAATAGAATATTGCAACACTCGTTCACAAGGTTATCCTATAGTAATGCCATTGATTGGTTCAAATCTAGCAAGAACTGATATTTCTCAAAAAGATATTCTGAATTATCTAATTCAAGCTTTTAAAATCAATCGTGAAAAAATCTCCGCAGATATTCATATCGTGATATGGGAAGGAGATAAAGATAAAATATCAATTCATAATTTATAAAACTATGGCTAACAGAACTGGAAATTATTGCGCATTTTATGTAGCAGAGCCTTTTAATCAATACAATTTAGGTGCAAATGCTGCAAAGGATTTTTGTTATTACAATTTATTGAAAGCATGGAAGGCTGCTGACTCGTCTTTCCCATTTGTTGACTCCCACAACAAAACATATTCCGTTCGGGACGGAAGTGATTGGGAACAAACGTTAAAGCCACGACTTCATGAGAGATTAAACGCTTCAGCAAATGTCGTTTTGTTTTTGAGTTCACAAACGAAATATAGCAGAGCCTTAAGAGAGGAAATAGACTATGCCATCAACACCAAAGGATTGCCCATAATAGTTGTATATCCCGAACTCAGCACAAAGGCAGATATTCATACTCCATCTGGATTTACTACAAAAGTAAAAAGCTTATGGGATAAGATACCTGTTTTCAGAGACAACAAGTATAAGGTACCAGTATTTCATGTACCATATGATAAGGCTCTGATTAGAAAAACTCTTGATGATTCCGATTTAAGAGTTGCAACGAAGGCAACTGCTGGCGATTACTTTTATGAAGAATGAAACAACATATGTTTTTTAAGAGCCCCTTTGGCAGCTTGCCTGCCAGCCCAACCTTACACTGTAAGGGGTTGAATCATTATAAGTAAGACCCCCCGTTGGTGACTTTCCATTATGAAGTCTGAAACCAAGTCCACACAAGCGATTAGTGCGCAAGTGCATGATTGGGCAGCCGAAAACAGGCTGCTTCGCGAGGAACTTCGTGTTCGTGAAAAACGAATAGAGGAACTGGAGGCTATGGCTTCAAGTCTGAACAAACAACTGTCTGAAAAGATAGACCAGATAAATGACATGATGCAAAAACTCATGGCTTTTATGACAGGAGACGGTGGTGTAAACCTTTCGGAATCTCTTCACCAGTCAATCGCCGCTGAAGTCAGCGCAGAATTTGAGGCACGCGAGCAAAAGCTGAAGGTAGCATACGCCCATGAGCGCGAGAAACTTGATTCCGACTTCAATGCCCGTTTAGCAGCCATGCAGAACGAGCTCAATCAGCTGAAAGGAATAAATGCTGAGAATGAACCAGCAATCATTTCGGAAACAAAACTAAATAAATATAGACGTTTAAAAACATAAAACATGATTAACGTAGGAATTATCGGATGTGGCTTCGTCGGTGGAGCCCTGAAGGATTGGTTGGAGCACAACAATCCAGAGTGTAAACTGTTTATCAGTGACCCCGCAAAGGGATATCATGATGATCTGAGCAATGTGGACATCGCGTTCTTGCAGATCCATGTGCCCACGGAAGATGATGGAACACAGGATTTGACGCTCATGAAAGAGCTGATATCAAATTTGCCAGACGTCCCCGTCTTTGTCAGAACCACTATTCTTCCTGGAACCAGCGATATGCTCTCTCGTGAGACAAAGCATCAGGTGTGCTATATGCCAGAGTTTCTCACTGAACGTACGTTTATCGAGGACTTCAAGAGGCAGACTATGGTGTTCACTGGTGCGCATGAATTGCTCACAAAGATCTTTGTTGGCAAGAAGTTTACCGTCATGACTCCTTTGGAGGCTGAGCTGACCAAATATATGCACAATGTGTTTGGAGCTTACAAGGTGACTTATTTCAATGCCTGTCGTGAATATTGCGAGCAGATGGGTGGCGATTGGCGCAAGGTACATACGGGAATGCTCCTCTCGGGCTACATCAATGATACCCACACTTATGTGCCCGGTCCTGACGGTAAGTTTGGTTATGGTGGCAAATGCTTCCCCAAGGACGTCAACGCCTTTGCGAAGATGACGGAAGGAACGCCGCTCGGCACCCTTTTGGAGCATCTCCATGAACTGAATGTTCACTTCCGTGGCGTGGAAGAGCACATCTAACATTATTTGGAAGCCGTTGTGCAGGTAGAGCGAATGCTTGTGGTTCGATACCACCAACGGCTGCAACGATCATAATTAGATATTGAAAAGCGCTCGATTAGAGTAATACCTCTGATTCTTAGCTTTTCATAAACAGACAAGTCCGTCTACAATATGTAATCGATAAGTCAACACTCAATCTGTTTTAGATCAATATGCCCCTTTGTCTATCGCTATTGATTTTACTTTAATTCGTCCCATTTCACGGGACACTAATGATGGATAATAATATTCAAAAAAATAAGCAAATAGCCAGAAATACCTTATTCTTATATTTCCGAATGCTGTTCATTATGTGTATATCATTATACACAAGTCGCGTTATTTTGGAAGCTTTAGGTGTGTCAGATTATGGTATATATAATGTCGTTGGTGGTTTTGTGGCGATGTTTGCCCTTATCAGTTCTTCTTTAACGAGTGCCTGTACACGGTTTTTGAATTATGAGATGGGCAAGGGTAGCGCCTCTCGGTTGAGAACGGTATTTTCCACGTCTTTGACTGTACATATTATACTTGCTTGCATAATTGCATTATTGTGTGAGAGTTTTGGAGTATGGTATGTCAACAACAAGATGGTTATACCTGAGGCGCGACTGATAGCTGCTAATTGGGTATTCCAAATATCAGTTTTGAATTTTTGTATTAATTTGGTTACAGTCCCGTTTAATGCTGCTATAATCGCTCACGAAAAGATGTCCACTTTTGCCTGTGTTAGTATCTTTGAAGGGATCTCCCGCTTAGTTATTTGCTTTTTGGTAATGTGGATATCTTTTGATCATTTGATAACATATGCATTGCTTTATATGTTGGTGCAAGTATCGGTAATGGCAATGTATCAGGTTTATTGTAATCGACATTTTGACGAGTGCCATTATCGGTTTTCTATTGATAAAAAACTTACAAAGCAGATGTTTTCTTATTCTGGATGGCATGTCTTTGGTAATTCGGCATCTATTCTGAATAGACAAGGAGTAGACTTGGTTCTGAATCTTTTCTGTGGAACAATCTTGAATGCAGCCAAAGGTATTTCCAATCAAGTTATGAATGCTGTGGCTTCGTTTGCAAACAACTTTATGATAGCATTAAATCCTCAGATTACCAAGTCGTACGCTAAGGGTGATTATGATTACATGCTAAGCCTTTTATATAGAGGTTCACGTTTCTCTTATTATTTGCTGTTTTTCCTTTCTTTACCCATTATATTAAATACAGACTATATCATGCATATATGGTTAAAAAATGTTCCTGAATATGCAGTTCAATTAGCACAATTGTCTTTGGTCGCTTCAATGATAGCTTCATTGTCCAACCCATTGGTGACAGCGCAAAATGCCACTGGAAATGTGAGAAATTATCAAATAGTAGTCGGCGGTCTTCAACTGTTTAACTTGCCTTTGTGCTATATTGTCTTATATATGGGTTTTTCGCCTCTATCTGTGATGGTGGTAGCTATTGTCGTGGAAATTCTGAGTCTTATTGCTCGTTTGATAATGATACCGATATATATTAATAGTTTTTCGTCAGTTGACTATCTGAAGGAGGTTATCTTGAAGATACTTATAGTGACAATTGTGGCATCTGTTGTTCCTTTGTTTTTAAGTATAATTCTCCCAGAAGGTTTTCTCTCATTCGTAGCGATTTCTATAGTATGTTGTGTGTCGTCTTTTGTTTCAATACTGATGATAGGATGCACGAGGGCAGAAAAACAAATAATATATAACCAAATGGACAAAGGTCTTAAAATGATTAAAGTTAGAAAATAGCAAATGTCAGTTTCAATAATAATCAATGCGGATGATCTGGGTAAGAACCACATTGTCAACGAGGCCATAAGAGAGGCTTTGTCGTTAGGTGTAATAACCTCTTCTACCATTATGGCAAACTCCTCTTCGTGGGAAGAAGTACATGCTATTGTGGACGAAAATCCTCAAGCGTCTTTTGGAGTTCACTTTAATTTGACAGAAGGAAAGGCCTTGACGGCCAGTAGCGTGTTCCATCAGATGAATATTGTGGATAATGATAATTGTTTTACTAAGAGAATTCGTAATTTAAAGAGCTTTTCGCCAGAGCTTTTGAAGGCGGTTTATGACGAATGGGACGCACAAATCAATAAGGTGAATATCGTAGAAGAAATAGCTGTTACTCATTTTGACGGACATCACCATATCCATAGGGAGTATCCTTTTAGAAATGTGTTGATGAGCTTGTGTGAAAAATACAACGTTCATCAGGTTCGCAATCGCTATACTTCTCCTTTAAAAGGTTTTAAAAAGTTGGCAATTGACGGTTTGGGGAGGCTCTCTTTAGTTCCAGGATTGTTGTCCTTGTCACATTCGCTGAGTGGTTTTGGAGGAGTTTTCTCATCAGTTTATTCAATGATAGAAAGCGAAAGATGGAGGAGAATAATTAGAAGAAAAGCAAGTGTTACTGATTATTTCAATGCATATGAGAGTGAATGTGAACAATTGTCAAGGGGTAGGCGCCCACTTGGCGATTGCACTATTGAGTTGATGTGCCATCCCGGTCATCCAGATTATCTTAAAGAATACGAGATGATAAAGCTGCATGTAGTTGAAAAATTTTTGTCCAATAGCAAACTGATTAGTTATAAAGAGCTGATATGAAGATAGGAATACTTACATTTCATCGTCCTGCAAATTTCGGAGCTAATCTTCAAGCGTATAGTACTATGTGCTACTTATCCTCATTGGGACATGAGGTAAGGGTAATAGACTATGTTCGTCAAGCAGACTTTGAATACAAACACAAGGTGGATATAAAGCAGTATGAGGCCCATAAGCTTTTTGTTGAGGCTCGCCTGTCGTTGACCGAGCAAGCTACATCAAGTGAAGATTTATGCCGTATTGTAAAACAAGAGGCTTTCGATGCAATTCTGATAGGTGCTGATGCTGTATGGCGTTCTCCCAAAGACAATAACATCTACTTTGCCGAATGGCTATTTGAGAATGAAGATATAAACCATGTTGTCGTAGCATCCATTTCGCCCGCACACATGGGCAACGGGTATTGTACTATTCCTGAAGATAGAAGACGAGCTATTCACGATTGTTTGTCAAGATTTAGATATATTACAGTGCGCGATGCCTGGACAAAAAAGGTTGTAAATCGAGATATATTTGGAGGAGACGTTTTTGTGAACAATGTGAATCCAGACCCGGTATTTACATTGTTCCGCTTTGTAGGCAATGAGCAGTGGTTTGACAAAGGTCAAACTCCTAAGGGATATTATCTTATGTCATTACCAAAGAATTGGGTTGACACAGGAAAGTTTGCCGACAAGAAAAAGAAATGGTTTGCGTTATTTAAAGCGTATGTGAATGGAGCGGGATATAAGTTGGTGGAACTGCCCATACCGGAAGGTAAAAGTGGAATGAAGTTTGATTACACCATTGATTATCCAATCGATCCCCTACAGTGGTTTCTTTGGATTAAGAACGCAAAAGCATTTTGTGGCTTGCGTTTTCATGCTATTGTTAGTTCCATCTCCAACGGTACACCTTTCTACAGTATAGACTCTTACGGTGATAATAGCAGGACTTCTAAGATACTAGACTTTCTTGGATTGCATAACTTGGCTCGTAAAAGGGATGTAAAGAGCAAAATCTATAATTTATTGCAAGGAACTACATTGGAGAGAAATCGATGTGGTGCAATGATAGAGTGCGAGTCTCCAAAGAAAGTCTTCAGAATATTAGAATCAACAACCACTATGGAGGTTTTAAAAATCAGGGATGGCAATTTAGCCGTCTTTGATCAAAACTTGTCAGAAATGCTTGAAGCCGTTTCAAAATGAGCAAACATAGAATAATAGATTTGACAGAAACTTGTACGGGGTGTTTTGCTTGTGCAAATAGTTGTCCAAAAGACGCCATCAGTCTGCCCGAAAATTACGAAGGATTCTATTTCCCTGTCATAGATAATGATAAATGTATTGATTGTGGACTGTGCGACAAGGTCTGTCCTCAGGTGACTGCACAACCAATGCAGAATGCTTGCAAGGCATATTATGGTTGGGCTACTGATGATGCGATTCGCAAAACAAGTTCTTCGGGTGGTCTTTTTCATCTGCTTGCGCAGTATGTCTTGGCGCAGAATGGAATCGTTTATGGAGCAGCATTTAATTATGAGGGGCTAGTTCGATTGGAATGCCATTCTACGGATGAGGTAACTCTCGAAGAACTACAACGTTCTAAGTATGTACAAAATCATATAGGGTATGCGTTTCGCAAAATAAAGAAAGACTTGCAAGCTAATAAAAAGGTATTGTTTTGTGGCACACCTTGTCAGTCGGCAGGTTTGAAATCTTATTTGCGAAAAGATTATGATGGTTTATTATTGGTAGATTTTATATGCCACGGAGTGCCCTCAATGGATTTGCTGCGCAAGCATTTGGACTACTTGGGGATAAAACATGTAAAGGAAATAGTTTTTAGACCTAAGAACCGGGGATGGGTGGATGATTTTGAAATTCGCTTTTCAAAAATCGAGTCGGCAAAGCCGACGGATGTTAAGCTTCGCCAAATTCCGTGGAGTTTAGACGAATATTTTGATATTTTTCAAAAATATCAAAATATTCGTCTAAGTTGTAGGAATTGCTCCTATTGTAACGGAAAAAGAGCTTCGGATGTCACGTTGGCGGATTTTTGGAGGGTAAAGGATTATAATCCAACATTGTGGGACAAGCGCGGAGTCTCTTTGATTCTTTCTAATAGCGAGAAAGGTGTAAGAGTTATATCGGAGCTTATGGAGCACGGTGATAACATTATTGGAGAGATTCCATTGAAGTATGCTTCGTATGTCTATGAGCGAGTTCGTACAGATTCAAGTTCTCCTTATCAAGATGAAAAGCGCGATTTGTTTCTGCGTGACGTCTACGCCATTGGATATAAGCAAGCTCTCGAAAAGAATGGGTTAAAAGTTCGACGTAAAGCAATAATTGAATATAAATTGAAGCAATTTATAAAATCAATTCTGAGGAAATGAGTATAATACAAAACTTGATACAAGCAAGACGCTTCTTGTTCCAGCCCTTTAATGCAGTCTATCTGATAGCTTGGGGATCGATACTATTGGGATATTGGCGTGGCATAAACAACCACCTTCCTGTGTTGGGAACAATGACGGACGAGTTGGAGTGGTGTATTGTGTTGGCTCCGATTTTGTTAAGTTTACCCAGACTGTGGAAACGTATTAAAACGTCTGACCATATATTCGTGTTTGCATGCTTAATATTTTATTTGCTGAATATACAGTTATTTCCGCAAAACGCAGATGTTTTGGTCAATCGTTTGTTCAGTTTTAGTTTGCTCACACTTCCTTATTATTATATTGGGGTAACGCTTGATATAAAGAGGTTTTATAATTTCTTTTATTATATATCAGTTGTTGCGGTCTTTATGTGTGCGTTTTATGAATTGTTGTATGCCCAGAGTGCATCTTATACAGGAGATGTGGATACTTCGGAGTATAACATGGAGTTAGCGTATAGTATATTGCCTCATGTGCTGATGGTTTCGTGGAGGGCTTTAAAGAGTTTTGTGATATTGAATATTGCGCCGATGCTTTTGGGACTGATGCTACTTCTGTCTTTTGGAACACGAGGTCCTGTAATATGTGCCATAGTCTTTATTGCAATCTATCTTTTATTTATTCGTCCTTCTAAGTACCAAAAAACGATGAGAATAATAACAGTTGCTTGTGCTGTTTATGCCATGTCGTTTCTGGATCAGTTTATGACGTTTATGCAATTGATGACCTTTCAATTGGGTATGAGTACTCGAATTTTTGACAAATATTTTGAGGGAGAGCTGGAAGAATCCTCAGGTAGAGATTATATTCGGGAAACATTGTTAAGAGAATTGTCAATTGACAACTCTTTGTTTGGACATGGTGTTCTAGGTTCCTATCCATATGTAAACACTTATCCTCACAATATTGTTTTGGAATTCCTCTTCTCTTTTGGATGGGTTTGGGGAATCGCCATACTTTTTTGTATAGTATATATCATTGCTAAGATGTTGATAAATACTCATCAATGTGAAATCAATGTGACATTTGGAATAATATTGGTGATAGCCAGCATTTTAAAACTATGTTTTTCTTCCACATTTGTGGATGACGCTTTGTTTTTTATGCTTTTAGGTTATTGTGTTAATTCGTCAAGAAAAATATCTATATGATAAAAGGTGCTTTGCGTTTGCTGTATCGTCTTTGTATGTTGAGTAAATATAGAAGAAACAAAGTATTCGTTGATCCAACTGCATTGTTTAATCGAAATACTTTTTTTGAAGGATGCAATAAAGTAAAACAGAAAGCTTCGGTATGCGATTCATGTGTCGGAAAGTATACATATATCGGAGCATTTTCGGATTTGAGCTCGTGTCGTATTGGTGCGTTTTCGAGTATATCACATGATGTTTATGTAGAGTCTTACACTCATCCAACAAAGGGATTCATTTCCACTTCTCCTGTTTTTTTTAGTACATTAAAACAGGCAGTAGAGACATTTGTGGAAGAAAATCTGTTTAATGAATATTTGTTGATAGAAGGATATAAATGTATTATAGGTAATGATGTTTGGATAGGTTCCAAGGTATTGATTAAAGGAGGGGTAAAAATCGGAGACGGTGCTATCATTGCAATGGGTAGTATTGTTACAAAGGATGTCCCTCCGTATGCCATTGTAGCAGGTGTTCCTGCCAAAATTATACGATATAGGTATAGCGATGCCAAAATACAACATTTGATGGAGTTTAAATGGTGGAATAAAGACGTAGAATGGATTAAATCTCATGCTCGTTTTTTTGCTGATGAATCAAGGTTCTTCAATTTAATAGATAAAGGAGATGAATAAAATAGTACATGTTATGATAGCCTGTTTCTACAAAAACGGATTTGGCTATCAAGAAAATATCCTTCCAGAAAAACATAAGGAATTGGGTTTTGATGTAAATATTGTCACATATAATAAAGGTGGTGATGCTTCGTATAAAGGGGGAACGCCTCCTATTACATATTTAAATCCAGATGGGATCCCCGTCCATGTATTAAAGGACAACACTTCTTTTTTCAAAAAAGTCCCATTGGTTAACATGTTTGTAAATGTAACATCAGGCCTTTACAATAAAATTGAAGAGCTGCAGCCTGATATATTATTCGTTCATGGAATATGTTCGTCGGATAATATGGAAATTGTTAGGTATAAGAAAAAACATCCTAATGTAAAGTTATATGCTGACAATCATAGTGACTATTACAATGCACCAGTCAAGACGATTCGCCAAAAGATATACAGACGTTTATGTGGAAGAAGAGTTGGCAAAAAAATAGGAAAGCTCGCTGAAAAAGTTTGGGGAGTTACGCCTTGGCGAGTGGTTTATCAAGAAAAGGTTTATGGTATACCAAAAGAAAAATCAGCACTTCTCGTAATGGGTGGAGATGAGAAAAAGATTCATTGGGATGAAAGGTGTAAGATTAGAATGCACGTTCGACACAAAATGCAAATACCGCAAAACGCTTTTGTCTTTATTACTGGAGGAAAAATAGATCGGGCCAAGAATATCCATTTGTTGGTCGAGGCGTTTGAAGAAATTAATAATTCTGCATTGTTTTTGATAATCTTTGGTAGGTACGAAGAAGACATGAAATACTTTTCTTCAACTATCAAAAACAAGAATATAAAAAATATCGGTTGGATTAGTGCTGATGAGGCATATGACTATTATCTTGCATCCGATTTTGCCGTCTTCCCAGGAACTCATTCGGTACTTTGGGAGCAAGCGTGTGCGTCAGGAACACCTGCGCTGTTTAAAGATTGGGATGGCGGTTTTAATCATGTTGATGTAGGGGGTAATTGTATCTTGTTGAAAAATGTTACTAAAGAGACTTTGAAAAGGACAATGCTGAAAGTGATAGAACAAGGTGATGTTTATGCTTCGCTGAAAGAAAACGCAATTAGTAAAGCTAGAAAAGAATTCTCATATATAGAAATAGCAAAACGTTCAATAGGATTATGATGGCAATGTTAAGAAGGCTTAGATGTGTGCATGTATGTATCCGCACCTGGATTCATTGTGTAAGAAATGGTTGGAGTTTTGATAAGTCTTGGAGTATTGGGGGAGGTATTGTGGTCAAAAAAATGCCCAAATATGTTGCTTTCATGCATCATACAACTCCAGGAAAGATAAAAATTGGCAAAAACTTTCATTGCGCCAATACACCACAATACAATTCTATAGGAACTATACAACCATGTGTTTTCAACTATTCTAAGCCAAACTCAATAATAGAAATAGGTGATAACGTTGGTATTTCGGGTTCTACAATAAACGCCACAACAAAGATAACGATAGGGGATAATGTGCTTATCGGATCTGGCTGTCTGATAACAGATACTGATTCTCATCCATTGCACTGGGAAGATAGGTTGATAAACGATGATTCTAAAACAAAGTCAAAGCCAATAGTTATCGAGGAGAATGTTTTCATTGGTGCAAGAAGCATTGTCTTGAAAGGCGTAACAATTGGGTTTGGTTCTGTGATAGGGGCTGGATCTGTCGTAACTCAGTCGATTCCTCCTAATGTGGTGGCGTGTGGGAATCCTGCAAGAATAATAAAACAATTATAAACAGATAATCATGCATAAATATAATATCGCAGTTATACTTACTTGCTTTAATAGAAAGACAAAAACAATAGCGTGCTTGCACGGGCTGTATTCTGCCCAAAAATCTTATTCTGATGCAGATATATCTCTGAGTGTTTACTTAACAGATGATGGATGTACAGATGGGACATCACAGGCTGTGCGAGACATTTTCAAGGGTAAGGACATTACTATAATGCAAGGCGATGGAAATTTGTACTGGGCTGGAGGTATGCGTTTTGCATGGAAAGAGGCATTGAAGAAAAAAGACAAATGGGACTTTTATCTTCTATTGAATGATGATACTACCCCAATGGACAACATGTTTCACGAATTAATCGATGCCCATAATTATAGTTTGCAGACATTTGGAAAAGTTGGCGTTTATTCCGGTGTGACATGTGATATTGAAAACCCAGAGATAATAACATACGGCGGAACGGTGTGGGCTAATAGATTCCTTGGAACAGAGAACAGAGTGTCTCCCCAAGGAAAGCCTGCAGAAGTGGATAAGACTAACGCAAATATTTTACTGATTTCAAAAGATGTGGTATCTGCAATTGGAATTTTTTACGAAGGATTTATACATGGAGGTGCTGACTATGACTATTCAATACATGCTAAAAAAGCAGGCTTTACGGTTTTAATAACATCTCATGTGTGTGGTAAATGCGAAAGGGATCATCCTAATGCAAAGGAAGAGTTAAGCAAAATATTAAGTATGACGCCTTCTGAGCGGAAAAAATATTTTTCCAACCCCGTTCATTCTAGCAAGGATACCCTAACTTCTCAACGACGAAATACACCATTTACATACCCCAGAGTTTGGTTGAGCTTTTGGTTAAAGGAAAATTGTCCATATATTCTTTATTGGTTATCTCGTTTGAGATAGACGTAGTAACTTGAAATAATCAAGTGCCTTCTTTAGTAAACGAGAAAGGTGATCTGTTTTCATACGCCGAATTCCGCAAAAGGTATCGGAATGGGTTGATAAAAGACGAGGAGATACTAAAGGAATTAAGGGGGCAGTTTGAACGCTATTATGATTTGATGGGTATGCCCGACTATTGGAATACGCATCAGAATACGCATGTGGATTTCAAAATATACCAGCTATTTGTGGCGTTGGCTGCGGAACTGAAGATTCCTGCAATGAGAAGTCACCAGCGTATCTATGTTCCTGCATCTAATCCAAATGACAAGTTGCCTTTGGTTTGGCGAATAATTGAACCGTTTAAGTCGAGGTTGATCGACCATTGGCAGCATCAAGCCCATAGGAAAGGTATGTCGTCTCCCGAAGGGTTGATAGTAACAATTTGTCCTAAAGATATGAATAACATCGATTATGTGTTTAAAAATATCAAGTGGGGCAAACATCAGGTTGGTGAATTTGTGATCCATCCTGCTACCTGCAATGATTCTCCTTTTTTTGGGAAAATTGTTGATCAACGAATTGTAGAATACAAACTATTCTCAGCAGAAAACACCCTTAAGGAAATAAAGTCTTGCGGAATAGAACTTGTGAATTATAGCGTGTTGTAGAAATAATGAAGGTTCTTCATATCTGCAATGATTTTGCTGGAAGCAAAGTACATGTCAGTCTCACAAAACAACTGGACGGAATGGGTGTCAATCAGATCATCTACTGTCCTGTTCGTGACAAGCAACTTGTGGGTAAAAACAAGTTTGATGCCAAATGTGCGGATTTCGTATATAGTTATTGCATTAAGTCATGGTATAAGTATATCTATCATTACAAGGCATTTAAACTATACAAAGATTTGAAGCGCAATGTGGAATTGAAATCTGTGGGTATTATACATGCGCATACTCTTTTTTCGGATGGTGTGTTGGCATACAAGGCTCATAAGGAATTTGGAATGCCGTACGTCGTAGCCGTTCGTAACACGGACGTGAATACATTTATCCGTATTTTGAAGCATTGTTATCATACAGGCAGGAAAATTCTGCTGAACGCAGAAAGAGTGTATTTCATTTCAGCTGCTTTGAAGAAGAAGTTTGAGGATTCGGAGTTCGCGCAACCTATTCTCGAAAAGGTAAAACATAAGCTTGTTTTGCAACCTAACGGTATTGACGATTACTGGCATGAGCATATTTCGCACAAAGAATGTAAAGGTCATGAAGTGCTATATGTTGGTGATTTTTCAGCGAATAAAAATGTGGTACGATTGGCTGAAGCGGTCCTTGAGCTACGCAAAGAAGATGGCTTTAGCGATGTGCGACTAAACATTGTCGGGGGCGAAGTAAAGGGTGGTGGTCGTAGAAGCGACGGAAAAACTCAGGCTGTTATTGATGAAAATCCACAAGCAATCAAAGCATTTGGTAAGATTTATTATAAAGATAAATTGTCAGAGATAATGCGCTCGTGTTCTGTGTTTGCTATGCCAAGCATATTCGAAACCTTTGGTCTGGTTTATTTGGAGGCTTTAAGCCAAAACTTACCAGTTGTCTATACTAAAGGGCAGGGAATTGACGGAATGTTTGACAACACTGTAGGTATAGGAGTTGATCCGCTTTCTGTAGAGGAAATTAAAAATGCCATCAAGATGATTTTACAGAATCATTTTCAATTTGGCAATCAGCATGTTTGCTTTGACGATTTCAAATGGGGAGAGATCGCTGGTAAATATTTGAAAGAATATGAAACCATAATTGGATAGGATTATGGGGCTTTATTTCGGAATGCTATATATCTGCGAATCTTTTTGATGTATTTGGAGAAAAAAGATGTCTCAATTAAAATTTATACAATAATACGGTAGCAATGCTTGATGTTATTATAGTGCGATATCCTGAGAATTGCATTCACAAAGCCATTAAAGGGGTGCCAGCTGAGGTGGAGAATGCTATATGTCAGCATTTCAAGGTTTTGAAGCATCCAGCCTCATGGGGGATGTTTTGTCTTAGTACAGGCGCCGAATTGAAGGAGAAATGTGAACAACTTTCACATCTGACAGAAAACCATCTTCAGTTGAAAGGTTTGTTCCAACCTCTTTGTACAGTGAAGAATGAAGAAAAAGTGGTGCTTTTAAACGCCCAGGGCTTTCCTTGCTATGATGTGTATTGTTGGAGGTTTGCTTTGGCGAAATATGCCGAAGGGTATAACTTGTGTGAGGTGTATGAATACATAAAGTATAGGGATCGTACCTCTCGTTACCCAAGATACGAAATGTTGTATTTTGCAGACTTGGGTTATGAGCAATACTTCGGGGTTTGGGACAAGAGTCAACGGGTTTGTCGTTTCTGTGGAAAAAGAGATGGGGTGGGTAGTAGTAAGTCTATCTTTGACCAGCCTAAGAACTCACATGCTATTTCATATTTTTTGGGCAATGATCACCTGTTTTGCTTAGAAGAGTGTAAGGATTGCAATGAGCGCTTTGGAGGAACAATAGAGAAGGACTTGTCGAACTACTATTCTTATTACAGGGCCTCAGAGGGAAGAAAAAGTAGAAACAATAATCCATTAACTGCTAAAGGATTCAATTTTGAGTATGAGAGTGGCCGCATGGATTTCTATTTTGACAAGTTCATAAACGTTTTGCCAAAGCCAGGTATGCCTTTTCCCAAGGAGGGCCTCAGACTAGGTCTTGAGCAAGAGGATCCGGTTTGCTTGCACAGCATCTATAGGCTACTTGTAAAATTTGTGATAGCATGTCTTCCAAACTATCTGCTTCCTGCTTTTTCTAAAACTGTCAAGTGGATAAATGAGGAAGTAAAGCCGAGCAGATTTCTTTTGCCTCCAGTATATCGTAACGAGGTGTTGCCAAGCGTTGATAGCCCAGTTCTTTGCGTGTATATCAGAAAGGATGATGGAAAAGATATGCCGTATTGTGTTGGTGAGTTGCGCTTTATGAGCAACCTATATGTATATGCCGTTCCTTATTGCTCTGAGCGTGATGCTAACTTTTCCGAAATGCCTAAAGTCTTGGATAGTTTTGTTAAGACATGCTATCCTGGAATTGAGTTTACTATCCAGAATTATTGTGATGACGAATTGAAAATGGTTGTCAATCATGTACTGATAGGAGAGGGAATGGATGTTGTTTGTAAACCGCTTGACCAGGAGAGTGCCGCCAAGGGAGAAGAATGGTGGAAGAAACAAAATGAGAAGAAGACGCGTGAGTTTGGTACGACCGATTTGCATTCTGATAAGGAGTAGATGTAATGGCCTTTGTTATAGGCAAGAACACTGTTACACGAACAGGCAGTAATGCTGCCATTAGACAGAATGTAACGATAGCGAATAGATGACAATGTCTCAAAATCCATATTCTGCACAAGAATTAAATCAACGATTAGATAGGGTTAATGCATGGATCAATAATTGTGACCAAAAGGCTGGAATACTTTTAGCTTTTTGTGGTGCATTTATTGCGGTCTTGCTGACTTCGGACGTTATAGGGAAAGGGTATAGATATCTCGTCGAGCCGTTTTACGACTATTGGTTGGGCGGAGTATATGCGACGTTCTCATATAGGAAGACATTGCTACTGTGTGGACTGCTGCCGATACTATTTAGTGGGGAACACATGGTGTATAACCTTTTAATGGTATTAAAGCCTAAAACTCAAATAGAAGACTTTGCCGACTATACTTCTCCTATAACACGAAACTCTAAATTGCACTTCCAGTCAATCGCAAAGAAAAGCTATAGAGATTTTCAAGCTGATAGTAAAGGGCAGACGGAAGCTGCGTATTTGGATGATTTGTGCACTCAAATATATTGTAATTCCAAAATATGCGATGACAAATTTGAAAGTTACAAAAAGGGGCTGAATAACTTTATAAGAATGTTGTGCTTTACGTTCGCTGAGATTGTGATTTGTCTTATCTTTCCACAAATTTAATGAGTAAAAAAGAATTTATGACCTCCATAGAGAGTGTTATCAATGATTGGAAATCCACGAGTTTTAATTTCTTCCCCCAACAATATGTACCAGGTTTAGACGACTCCAATCTTACCTATGGTAATGGTCAAGAAAAAAAAGGCATAGAAATTAATACTTGTGTGTTGTTTGTTGATATTCGTAATTCGGTGCAATTAACGAAAGATAAACAAGACCGTACTATGGGGCGGCTTTATTCCGTGTTCGCCCATTGTGTGTTGTTGGCAGCGCAAGAAGAAGGAGGGTTTGTAAGAAATATAATAGGCGATCGTGTGATGCTTGTCTTTCCTCCCGAAAAATGCTATACGAAAGCAGTGCATTGTGCTATCACTATCAATCATATAGCCATGCTTATTGATAAAAAGATAGATAATCTAGAGTTTAAGTGTGGAATAGGTATTGATTATGGCAGAATGAGGGTGATGAAAGTCGGTATTGTTAAAAAAGGAGATGAGAATGATGATAACAAAGGTCTTGTTTGGATAGGATATCCAGCAAACTTTGCATCTCGTCTTACGGATTGTGCCAATAAAGAATTTGTGGATATTACGTACAAGGTTGATGCCGACTTTTATTATAAAAACTATTTTGAAGGTAGTCCTTATTGGAAACGCGCAACTGGTTGGTACAGAGAAACAAAAGAATTTACGTCAGAGGAATTGGCTGAATCGCTTGGGGTTCAGCAGAATGGGGTGGGTACAACCTTGGCTTCGTCTAAGTTTATAAATGTTCAATCAATTCAGCGTGTAGAAAACAAATACACCTATCCATCTATTCTTCTTTCGGAAGCTGTGTTTAACGGCTATAAAAAAGAGCAGCCAAATGGAATTGACATTGAAAAAGAATGGTGGAAAGAGCAAGCACGAAGGATACGTGATATAGATTTCAAGGTTTTGGGTGCAGATCTTTTTTGGGTGTTTTCATAAGACAAAATAGCCCATAGAAATATTGTAAATAATTAATATATATCATGCAAGACTACGGATTGGTGTCAATTATTATGCCCACATGGAATTGTGCTGGTTTTATTTCCGAGTCCATTGTAAGTGTTTTGGCACAGACCTATCAGAACTGGGAACTTCTGATTCAAGATGACTGTTCGAAAGATAACACATTGGAGGTTGTTCGACCTTATATGCAAGAGGACAAGCGCATCAAGTATGAATGCAATCCAAAGAACTCTGGAGCTGCAATAACCCGAAACAATGCTTTGCGTAGGGCAAAGGGCAAGTGGATCGCTTTTCTTGACTCGGATGACTTGTGGCATCGGCAGAAATTGGAGAAGCAGTTGGCGTTTATGGTGGAGAAGAAGTGTCTTTTCTCATATACGGGGTATGAGGAGATGAACGAAGAATCAAATACCACGGGAATAAGTATTTCTGGCCCTAAGCATATCACTAAGTTGGGCATGTATAGCTTTTGTTGGCCTGGGTGTTTGACGGTGATGTATGACAGGGAACATGTCGGATTGCTGCAGATTGCTGACATCAAGAAGAATAACGACTATGCTATGTGGCTAAAGGTGATACAAAAAGCTGACTGCTATTTGTTGGACAAGTGTCTGGCAAAATACAGACGTGGAAGACAGGGGAGTGTATCTACCCATGGTTATGCTACTATGATACGTTGGCATTATAAGCTATGGCGTGAAGCGATGGGAATGAGCATGATCTCAAGTTTGTTTTGGACGGGAATGAACTTGGTGTGTGGTGTGTTTAAGAAACTGCACTATGTGAAGAGTGTCGTTGTGGCCGAGCATGAAAAATCTTGAAGCGGTTCTTTTTGATCTTATCTCTTTCGGATTAGACGAAAGAGGCGACAGCCATGTTCCTTTGTCTGTTGATTGGGAATGTCTGTGGAAAATGGCGATTCAACAAGGTGTGTCGTCTATTTGTTTGGATGGATTGCAAAGACTTGAAGAGCGGAATGGCGGTCAGGCTGCGATTCCTAAGCCTTTGAAAATGCTATGGATAGCGTCTGTGATGAAACAGGAACGGGCGTATCATGGGCAATGGGAGGCTGCAAAGGCTTTGGCGGAACTATATGGCAAGCACGGGGTTGATACTTATGTGCTGAAAGGTTTTTCGCTGAGCAGGCTTTATCCTATGCCCGAGCATCGTCCTTGCACGGATATGGACTGCTATCTGAAGGGTGAGTATGAAGAGGGAAATAGGATCGCAAGGGAGAATGGGCTGACAGTGGATTGTAGCTATTATAAACATTCCAAGATATTGCTTAGGGGATTGACGGTGGAGAATCATCAGTTTCTGTTGCCCATCAAGGGGAGTGGCAAGGCTAAGAGATTTGAACGTGAGTTGCGGTCATGGATCGACAATGGTCGGAATGAGTATATTGGTGACTCGCAGCTGAAAGCTACTTCTCCTTTCTTTGATGTAGTCTATGTGTTGGCTCATGCGCAGGAACATTTCTTGAACGAGGGTATCATTCTTCGCCATATCTGTGACTGGGCAATGGTGCTGAAGGCGCATGGGGACACAGTGGATTGGAACGAATGGAAGCGTGTATGCGAGGTATATGGCATGCTGGCGTTTGGCTATGCCATGAGTCGATTGGCCTGTAGGATATGTGGCGTAAGTGTTCCTTTTGATTGTCCTAAGGATGATGATGCTGACAGGCGTTTGCTCGATGATACGCTATATAGAAAAAATGAAGGTAACGGCAACCGATCGGATATGCAAGTGAGGATTGACTTGGTGAAGAATATGTTGCGCAATAATTGGAAATACCGTTTGTTCTCGGACACTAATCCGCTTATGTTTTGTGGGAGACGTGTGTGGGGGTATTTATTTGATAAAGACGTGGATTAACATGATGATTTTTAAAAGACTCTTTGATATTATAGCATCCTTCTGTGGGTTGCTTTTGATTTGGTGGATATTCCCCATTATCGCTTTCTTGATTCATAAGAAGATGCCAGGTGGTCCTGCATTCTTCTGCCAGAAGCGTGTGGGCAAGGATGGTAAGCTCTTCACTTGTCATAAGTTTCGCTCCATGACGGTGAAGCATAACGGTTCTATAGTCTCTGTGGCTGGAGATAGCCGTATCACGCCTTTTGGTGCAAAACTCCGTCATTACAAGTTGGATGAGTTGCCTGGTTTGTGGGACGTGCTGATCGGGAATATGTCGTTTGTTGGTCCACGCCCTGACGTGCCAGGGTATGCAGACAAGTTGCAAGGTGGCGACAGGGATGTGTTGAAGCTTCGGCCGGGCATCACGGGTCCTGCTACGCTGAAGTATCGGCTGGAGGACGAAATGATTTCGGAATATGTGGCTAAAAGGCAGGCTGAGGGAGATCAGCGCTCAATGCAAGAGATTGCGACCGAATACAACGACAACGTGATCTATCCTGACAAAGTGCGCCTGAACTGCTACTACTATCGCCATTACTCGTTTTGGAAGGATATCGAAATGATATTTGCCACGGTACTGGGATTCAAAGTGAAGTTTGCTGGTGAAGAAGTGTAGGGCGCTTTGGTCCTCTTTGTGCTTTGACCAAGTTGCAAGGGAGTAGCTGGTGAATAACCATAAGATCATTCCAAAGTACTACTGTTTAGATTTTAAGTAATAAAAAGGGTGTGCGAAAATTTGCAAGTATCGGGAAAATGCTGTACTTTTGCGTGCACTTAACTCCTTTGGTGGATAGAGTAGAAAATAATGATGATATTCTCAATAAAGCAATTGGAATTATTTGCCATTTGCTGAGAGGGTATTGAAGGTTTAGACATTGTGTGAAGGAAGCGCTCGGGTTAAGGGACTCTTATGCACCTTTCCTTGAAAACTTTACAAGCAGTTCTTAGAACCAATACTTGCAGAATCTTGAAAAATAGCAATTACATAGTTTTGGTGCTCAAAAATCTATTCAACTTATAGAAAAGCGAAATATGGCCGATTTAACATGTTTCTATAAAACGGTAGCAGAATTGTTATGGAACGATGGACATCGAGAATTGTCTAAGTTTTGTAATGAGGAATATATGTCTGATAACGTTATTGACCATGATAATTGGGATGGCGGTATAGATACATTTAATATTGAGTTGGGGATTCCTGTCCCTACTTTTTCCAAATGGAAATCGGAGGAAGGTGGTATAGAAGGTAAAGAGAAACGGATTGAGGAAGCTTTTGAAACGGTCGTTAAAGGAATAAACTCTATAAGGATAGCTAATGCAATAATCCGCCCAAGTGCTAATGTGAATGATCAAAATCCACGGAAAAAGAAGCCGCTTTCATTGAAACTTCACTTCGAGGTACAGAGAAAAAATGGGAAAAGGTCTGATTATCTAGGAAGCGTAGAAGCTCCAAAGCGCTATCCTTGCTTCATTCTTGTTTTTAATTGGGACTGGTTTGATTATGAATATAGCACTTGGTTTTGTTTGTTCTATTTTGCCTCTGTAAACGATAAAAAGAAAATAGGAGAACTGAAGATAATGCAGACTGGGCAGAAGAATACGATGAGAGCTCTGCCAAAAGAATTTGACGAGCCCCTTGACAATTCTTTTTGTTCTTTAGGTATTGAAACAGACTATTATGTAAGATTGCGAAATGTCTTGAAAGAAGAGCGTTTGATAAAAGAGGTACAACATTATCTTTGTGATTGTTCTTTTAATCCAATAGTTTATGACCAGCATTGTGGCGTAACTATTCAGCAATAACACTCCTTTGAGTTTTTTTGTCAACAATCCTGACAA
>ERZ827043.221-NODE-221-length-74748-cov-10.140361_pt1 | contig 74748 bp, 66 predicted proteins | sample MGYA00519923_ERZ827043 | MGnify/ENA primary metagenome ERZ827043 (study PRJEB31778, sample SAMEA3449251) | human gut metagenome | biome: human gut; feature: human-associated habitat; material: faeces | place: United Kingdom | collected 2010/2012 ... | reverse complement strand
ACACCACCTACAACGTCGACCAGCTGGCCGAACGGCTCCAGATGTCGCGCCGCACGGTCTACCGGTATATCGACACCTTCCGCGAGGCGGGGTTCGTGATCAAGAAATCGGGCGACTGCATCCGTCTCGACAAGGAGTCGCCGCACTTCCGCGACATCTCGCAGCTGGTGCACTTCACCGAGGAGGAGGCCGTGATCCTGAAAAACGCCATCGAGAACATCGACGACACCAATATGCTCAAGCAGAACCTCAAGCGCAAACTCTACTCCGTCTACGACAACAAGACGCTGGCCGACACCGTCGTGCGGGGCAAAAACGCCCCGAACATCCGGCGGCTGATCGAGGCCATCGAGCAGGAGCGGCAAGCCGTGCTGCACGGCTACCTGTCGGCCCACGGAGGCGGGGTCCGCGACCGCAGGGTAGAGCCTTTCGCCTTCACGACCAACTACGTGCAGGTGTGGTGCTACGACCTCGAAAGCCACACGAACAAACTCTTCAAAACCTCGCGTATCGGCTCCGTGGAGCTGTCCGAAGCGGCGTGGGAGCACCAAGAAGCCCACAGCGAGGGATTCATCGACGCCTTCCGCATGCACGGCGGGGCGCGCCGCCGCGTGCGGCTGGAACTGGGAACGCTGGCCTACAACCTGTTGTGCGAGGAGTATCCGCTGGCCGAACGCGATGTGAAACCGCTGGGGCGGGGACGCTGGTCGCTCGACACGGAGGTGGCCGGAATGGCCGGGGTGGGACGCTTCGTCGTGGGGCTGCTGGACGACATCCGCATCGTCGACTCCCCCGAGCTGACGGGCTATATCCGCGAATATATTGCGGCAAACACCCCGAAAATGTAAATTTTTCACTATATTTCCACAAACTTTGAAAGCAAACCGCATGAAACGAAATCACCTCCTGACGACCGGCGCGCTGTGCCTCGCACTCGCCGCTGCATCGTGCTGCCGGCAAGCTCCGGCCCCGCAGGCAAAAGCCTCCGCCGAACCCGTCTCGCTGAAAGATCACGGAGCCGAACCGACGGTGCTGAACATCGAAAGCCACACGCTCGCGAACGAGAATTTCCGGACCGCATTGTGGACCGGCAGCAACTTGCAGGTGACGCTGATGGCGATTCCCGCCGGCGGCGACGTGGGGCTGGAACAACACCACGACATCGACCAGTTCCTGCGCGTGGAGGAGGGCACGGCACGCGTGATGATGGGCGACAGCGAGGACAACCTCGACTTCGTGCGCGAGGTCTCGGACGACTATGCGATCCTGGTCCCGGCCGGAAAATGGCACAACATCGTCAACACGGGTGACAAACCGCTGAAAATCTACTCGATTTACGCCCCGGCGGAACACCCCCACGGCACGGTCCACAAGACCCGGCAGGAGGCCATGGAGGCCGAACACCACCATTAGCCGAACGACCCGCCGACAGCTGTCGGCGGGTTTATTTTACATTTTTCACCGTCGTGTCACAACCTGTCACTCGCAGACCGTTCCTTTGCAGCGTGAACCAAAAACAAAACGACAATGGGAACAGCTTACAGAATCAGGTGCAAGCACTGCGGAGCGCAGTTCGAGCACTCCATGCAGCCGGGCTACGGCCTGCTGCCGATGTGCGTCGGGTGCGGCGAATACGTCGAGACCGAAACGGCCATCCGGTGTCCTGCCTGCCTGCACCGGCTCAACACCACGCAGGAGGAGTTCAACGAGCAGATCGAAGAGACCTACCAATGGGATTAGGCCGCAAAAAAGTCGCCCGGGAAGCATGAAAATCGCCGGAAAATTCATACCTTTGAGAAAATAATCTCTTTTTCGGAAAACGCTATGACACAGTTGCAGGCGGGGGAGATGGCCCCCGATTTCAAGTCCACGACCCAAGACGGTGAGCCTCTGACGCTTGCCGATCTGCGAGGACAGCGCACGATACTCTATTTCTACCCCAAGGACAACACCTCGGGCTGTACGCTCGAAGCCAAAAGCCTGCGCGACGGCAAGGCCGAACTGACACGGATGGGATTCCGGATCATCGGCGTAAGCCCCGACAGCGAGAAGTCGCACCGCAGTTTCTGCGACAAGCACGACCTGAATTTCACGCTGCTCTCCGACACCGACCACTCGGTGTGCGAAGCCTACGGCGTGTGGGCCGAAAAGTCGATGTACGGCCGCAAGTACATGGGTGTGCTGCGCACGACGTTCGTCATCGACGCCGAAGGCCACATCGAGAAGATTTTCACCAAGGTGGACACCAAGAACCACTACCGGCAGATCATCGATTCCTACAAGTAAGGACAGGATACAATTTGTCCCGCCGATGTGCGTCCGACCGCCGTATTCGCCGCCTGAAGCGTCGTTTACGAATCCGACCCACCCCCTAAATCCCCGTCTCGGGCGGGGACCCGACACCGCAAGGCGGCGAAACAACGGCTCCCGCCGCTCGGCGAAGTTCGACAGCAGCGGACCGAAACAAAGTTAATGATACAAAACAAAACCATAATGGCAGAAAAAGTACAGATAAACGCGGACAAGCTCAAAGTGCTGGACGCAGTGATGCAGAAAATAGAGAAGGACTTCGGCAAAGGCTCGATCATGCGCATGAACAGCACCGAAGTGAACGACATTCCGGTCATCCCGACGGGTTCGATCACGCTCGACATGGCGCTCGGCGTAGGCGGCTATCCCAAGGGCCGCGTCGTGGAGATCTACGGTCCCGAGTCGTCGGGCAAGACCACGCTGGCGATTCACGCCATCGCCGAGGCGCAGAAGGCCGGCGGCATCGCGGCCTTCATCGACGCCGAGCACGCCTTCGACAGTTTCTACGCACAGAAACTGGGCGTGGACGTCGACAACCTGCTCATTTCGCAGCCCGACAACGGCGAGCAGGCGCTCGAAATCGCCGACTCGCTGATCCGTTCGAGCGCCATCGACATCATCGTCATCGACTCCGTGGCGGCGCTGACGCCCAAGGCCGAGATCGAGGGCGAAATGGGCGACTCGAAGATGGGTCTTCAGGCGCGACTCATGTCGCAGGCGCTGCGCAAACTCACGTCGAGCATCTCGAAGACCAAGACCGTCTGCATCTTCATCAACCAGCTGCGCGACAAGATCGGCGTGGTCTACGGCAACCCCGAGACCACCACGGGAGGCAATGCGCTGAAATTCTACGCTTCGGTGCGTATCGACATCCGCCGCATGTCGGTCATCAAGGACGGCGAGGACCAGCTGGGAACCCGCACGAAGGTCAAGGTCGTGAAGAACAAGGTGGCCCCTCCGTTCAAACGCGCGGAGTTCGACATCATGTTCGGCGAGGGCATTTCGAAGATCGGCGAGATCGTCGACCTGGGTGTCGATTACGGCGTGGTCAGGAAGGCCGGATCATGGTTCTCCTACGGCGACCGCAAGATCGGACAGGGACGCGACGCCGTCAAGGAGCTGCTGAAAAACGACGAGGAGCTGCGCAACGAGATCGAGGCCAAGGTCCGCGAAGCCATGAAGACCACCAAAAAGGAGTAGTCTATGGGATATACTGCCGAGGATGAGAACCTTATAAAGGAGAAATGGGACGACCTGCTCCTCTCGTGCACCAAGATCTGCAAGAACGACGAGGACTGGAACTTCATCAAACGTGCATTTTTCCTGGCCAAGGAGGCACACGAGGGGGTAAGGCGCCGCTCCGGCGAGCCGTACCTCCTGCATCCTATTGCAGTAGCCAAGATCGTCATCGAGGAGATCGGGCTGGGCGTGAAATCGGTCGTCGCAGCCCTGCTGCACGACGTCGTGGAGGACACGGAATACTCCGTGGAGGACATGGAACGCATTTTCGGCCCGAAAATCGCCTCGATGGTCGACGGACTGACGAAAATGTCCGGCGTGTTCAACGCCGACACCTCCGAGCAGGCCGAATATTTTCGTAAAGTGCTCCTCACGCTCTCCGACGATGTACGGGTGATCCTGATAAAGATCGCCGACCGCCTGCACAACATGCGCACGCTGGGGGCGATGCCGATGAACAAGCAGATCAAGATCACGGGCGAGACGATCTACCTCTTCGCGCCGCTGGCCTACCGGCTGGGGCTCTACTCGATCAAGAGCGAACTGGAGGACCTCTGCATGAAGTACCGCTTCCCGCAGCAGTATGCCGAAATCACGCAGAAATTGCAGGAAAGCGAAGCTTCGCGCCGGGAGTTCATCAACAAGTTCAACGCCCCGATCATCGCCTCGCTCAACCGCGACAACATCAACTACGAGATTTCGGGACGCGTGAAAAGCGTCTACTCGATCTGGAGCAAGATGCAGCGCAAGCAGATTCCTTTCGAGGAGATTTACGACCTGTTCGCCATCCGCATCGTCTTCAAGCCGCTGCCGTTTCCGTCGGAGAAAACCCAATGCTGGCAGATTTACTCCACGATCACCGACATTTACACCCCCAAGCCCGACCGGCTGCGGGACTGGATTTCGATGCCCAAGGCCAACGGCTACGAGGCGCTGCACTCGACGGTGATGGGACCCGACGGAGTGTGGGTCGAGGTGCAGATCCGCACGCAGCGCATGGAGGACATCGCCGAACGCGGGTTCGCCGCCCACTGGAAATACAAGCATGCGACCATTTCGCAGGACGAGGACGAATTCGACAAGTGGCTGAAACAGATACGCGCGGCGCTGAACAGTCCGACGGAGAACGCCGTGGACTTCCTGGACAACTTTAAGTTATCGCTGTATACATCGGAAATAGTGGTGTTTACACCCAAGGGCGAAGCCCGGAAAATGCCGTTCGGAGCCACGGCCCTCGACTTCGCCTACGACATCCACTCGAAGATCGGAAACAGCGCCATCAGCGCCAAGATCAACCACAAACTCGAACCGATCACCACGCAGATCAACAGCGGCGACCAGATCGAGATCATCACGGCCGACAACGCCCGTCCCAAGCCCGAATGGCTCGAAACGGTCACCACGGCCAAAGCCAAACAGTCGATCAAGAGTTTCCTCAAACGCGAACGGCAGAACAACATCGAGCGGGGCATGCAGATGCTCGACGAAAAGATGAAGTCGCTGAACGTCAAGTTGAGCGGCCGCGTACTGCGCAAGATCACGCCCATTTACGACAGCAAGAACAAGGAGGAGCTGTACAGTAAGATCGGAGCGGGAATCGTCTCGCTCGACAACCTGGACAAAGCCCTCAAGGTCAACTCCAAGAGCAAGATACTCAAATTCTGGACCCTCTTCATCCCCCAGAAGAAGGAGGACGAGACGGACGATGCCGCAATTCCGGGCGAAATCGCCCCGGCAGAGGAGGCTCCGGCCACGGAACCGCAGTTCGAAATCGCGGAGTGCTGCAAGCCCATTCCGGGCGACAAGGTGGTAGGGTATCGAGACCCCGCCTCGGGAAACATCATCGTACACAAGGCCACGTGCGACGAGCTGAACCGTCTTGCGACACAGTTCGGCCGCAACATCGTCAAGGAGGAGATCAAATGGTCGCAGCACAAGGCCATGTCCTACCTGGTGACCACGGAACTGCGCGGCATCGACCGGCAGGGCATCCTGCTCGACCTGGCGAAGGTCGTAAGCGCCGATTTCAACATCAATATCCGCGAAGTGAACATCCACAGCCACGACGGCATTTTCGAAGGCAACGTCAGCCTCTACGTGAAGGACGCCGAAAGTCTCCACGCCGTGATGGACAAACTGCGCAAGATAAAGGGTATAGAGAGTGTCAAACGAACATTGAGTTAAAGACATGGATGATTTCGCAACGGTAATATGGGTCGTGATCATCGCCGGAGCGATGATATTCAACGTCGTATCGCAATCGCGCAAGGCCCGCGGAAAAGGCGCCCGCACACCCGGCCACGAAGAGGCGTGGCCCTCGCAGGCACACCCGGAGTCCGAACCGGACCCGATGCCGGCTCCGCGCCCTGCGCCGTGGCCCGTTGCACCCGTTTTTCCGGACGAATGCCAGAGTCTGGAGGAGATTCCCGCCGAGGAATACGCACCGGAACATACGACGCCGAAAGCCGCCGGGAGGGGGCATTTACGCCACCAGACCGTCAACCGGCTCATGGACGACAGCGGGAATGACGAAATCGCCGCGCATTCCCTCACGAACAATGCACCGGATGCGGCAACAACGTCCCAGACCGAAGAATTCAACCTCCGGCAGGCGATTATCTACTCGGAAATACTGAAACCCAAGTTCGAGGAATAAGATGCCTGAAACCAAGCCTAAAGCCCTCTTGACGCCCGAAGAACTGCGTTGGCGGGCCGCCGCCCGGGACCCGGACAAGGCAGAACGCAATCTGAAACTGCAATACATCCTGCTCGGATGCGCAATCGCCGCAAGTATCGGATGGGGAATCTACTTATTCCGTACCGATGTCATCTCCCGGTCGGACTGGTTGGGAGCGTTGGGGATCGCCCTCTCCCTCGTCAGCATCCTTCTCGGCATTGTCAATAACAGGCGTATTTTGGTGGGCAAGAGGCCCTGGGGCGATCTCTGACCCACTCTCTCCACAGCAGAAACCTCGATAAATGACGAAAATGACACCTCGGGAAAATAAATGGCTGGAAGACTACCGCCGCCGGGAAGCCGCGAAAACGGTCCGAATGCAGCGCAGGGCGCTTTAGTTCTGGGGTGCGTTATTCACGACATGGGCGATTTTCGGGCTTTTCGCAGAACCGGACAAGTTCACATTCACCGACAGCCTGCTGCTGATAATGATCCTTGTCAATGTATTTAACAGCATCAAGGAACTGATCCGCAATAAACGAATCGCCGCAGAAAAAAATGCAGCCGAAACTTCGGAAGACGCCCCGGTCGCTAAATAGGCAAAACCTAAAAACAAAGATATGGCAACTATTTTTTCACGCATCATCGCAGGGGAGATCCCCTCGTACAAAGTAGCCGAAAACGAAGACTACTATGCATTTCTCGACATCAATCCGCTGACAAAAGGCCATACGCTGGTCGTCCCCAAAAAGGAGGTGGACTATATTTTCGACCTCGATGACCGAACGCTGGCAGGCATGATGCTTTTCGCCAAAGAGGTCGCAGCCAAAATCAAGCGGGAAATAGCGTGTGCAAGGGTAGCAGTCGTAGTTTTAGGCCTCGAAGTGCCCCATGCACACATTCATCTGATCCCCATTCAGAGCGAAAACGACGTGGATTTCTACCGCGAAAAGCTCAAACTGACGCCGGAAGAGTTCCGCGAAATAGCCGACAAACTCTCGAAATAGAAGGCTGTTTACAAATCTACAACAAGCTGTATTTAAGCCGGATAGTGGGTTATCAACACTATCCGGCCTCTTTTTATTTAACATAATAAATCCGAAATCCGGAGATGTTAACAAAATGTCTGATAAGGGTTCGGAAATAGCTTGAAAATGCATCCATTTTTACAAAATAGGGTAGTGTATTTACAAATGTAAACACACAATGTCCGCGTCATTTCCATATGTAATTACATTTGTAAATCACATTTGTTTGTTAAAGATGTCAATAGTTACAATTGTAATAATTCGACATCCTTTAAATAAACTGCAATCTCAGAGCGACCAACAAGCGATTAAAATATTAAACATTGAGCAATATATACTCATTAATCAGTCATTTACGAATATTACTTAAAGAAACAATTCAATATCATATAGTCTAATCCATCAATAACCAGCTACAAGTAGACTGCGCCAATAGTGCACAGCGTAAATATTCAAATACCATATATTTATCGTTATTTATCTAAAATAACGCTTTAACAAATAGATTGCATGCAAATTTAACCATATCGACTTATTTACACTTGTAAACTTTGTCGACACTTATTAACATTTTACAAATGTAGATTTTACTTGTTTTACAAAAGAAAAAACTTTATATTTGTAAAAATTTGCGCTGATGAGGGAAAAATTGCTCGATCTGATGAAAAACGAAGGATTGAAGCCGAGCCAGCTCGCGGAACTGCTCGAAATCAATCCGGCGGGAATTTCCCATATTCTCGCCGGGCGAAACAAACCGGGCTTCGATTTGTTACAAAAGATTCTCCGGAGGTTCCCGCGAATCAATCCCGACTGGCTGCTGCTCGATTCCGACAAGATGTATCGCGACAGCGAACCCGAACAATCCGCACCGGCCGCTGCGGTCGAATCGTCGATCTCCGACGGATTGTTCGGTCCGGCCCGGAATACGCCGTTCAACCCGCCGCATCAGGAGCCGGCTTCGACAACGTCCGAAAATCCGGCGCCGCCGGCAACGACTCCATTTTCCGGCACACGAACAGACGTCGCTGTCCGGCGGATCGTAATATTGTACGATGACCTTACCTTCGAGAGTTTCACGCCGACAAAGCGCTAAAAGCCATCGCCCGGAATATTTTTGTGAATGTTGCACGCACAGGAAGATAATCCGCCGCCGGCCGAAGCTTAAAATCCAAAATGAATTTAACTCGTCCGGCAAATCGTCCGGCCGGCGACCATAAAAAAAGCATCCTTTAATCGGGATGCTTTTTCAATACAGTACAAAGGTAATTGAATTAATATTGCCATTATGTTAAATTATGGATGACTTCATGCTGCTTACTGCGTTGTACTTTAGGACTTTACATCCGTAATTTACAATTGTTAATATTAATATTATGTTTGATGATTCATTCAAATTGTGCCTTGTGGTCGCTGATCTTGTTGCTATAACCGAGACTATTCGTAACGACGTTCCTTCGTGCCTTGCTGATCGCCTTGATCTTGCCGTTAAAACGATTCGCGAAGTCTTGGAAAACGTGCAGTAATACTTTAATTTACATTTGTAAAACACTTAAATTCATTTAGTTATGGAAACTCCCGAAGTTGTAATCGTTCTTCCTAGCGGTACGAAAATCGAATGCACCGCAAGGTCTGCTAAGTATCTTATCATCGGCCTCGGCCTTGAATCCATTATCAAAGATGGAGAAATCCGAAAACTTGCTGAAGAGTAAAAAATTCTGGACGCTGATTGCGGCCCTCGTGGCCGCTTTCGCTGCCTTCTTTACCTCTTCGTGTTCCGCTTCTGCTAAAGTTTCTAAATCCGGCGTTCACATCGATACCGTGCGCGTTGACTATATTATTCGAAGTCGAAATATAACCGAATTTTAATCATGAAATTTTCTTTTAAGCCTCCTTGTAAAATTTACGTTATTGTTGCAAATGGTCAGCCTTTTTTCTCTGTTGCTAACCCTTGTACTGTTCCGGCGATTATGGATGAGGCTCGCGCTGCTTTCGGTGAGCAGACTATGGTCGAGGTTTTTGTGCAAACTACCGAGCCTTATGAGCCGAGTGCCGCTACTGACGATAACAGGTAATGTTTATTATCGCCTTATGGCTACGAATACGTGGAGGGCCTTCGAGGCCCTCCTTTTGTGGTCCGACGAAGTGCGCTACGAAACTGTTCGTGGCAAGGACCCTCGCCTGGTTGTTGTTTTTGATAAGTCCGATGAGTTTTTTCGCTGGAAAGACTGGGTAGTCGATTCCGCTCTACCCTATTGCTACACCCGTACTGTAGACGATCGCGTTATTATTACCGTTCCCGTTGAACCCTTTTTCCGTTCGACGGTTAACCCTTCGAAATGGCGTGTGAACAACCGAAAAGCATAGTTAATCGTCGCTATGTCGATATGACCTACAACGAAGTCATTGACTACGCGAAAGTTAACTATGGCACTTTTTGGCCTCCGGACTATGTTTTAGAGGTCCCCTGCGGATACTGTCATTCTTGCCAAAAGTCGTATAACAACCAGTATCGTATCCGACTTATGTACGAGGTCCGTCGTTGGCCTCCGAATTCCTGTCTGTTTGTTACCTTGACGTTTGACGACGATAACCTGAAGAAGTTTTCGAAGGACACGAATAAGGCTGTCCGTTTATTCCTTGATCGCTTGCGCAAAGATTACGGTAAACAAATCCGGCATTGGTTTGTTTGCGAATTTGGTACGCTCCGTGGTCGCCCTCACTATCATGGCATTCTTTTTAATGTTCCGCAGGAGTTGATCGATGGTTATTCTCCGGATGTTCCCGGTCATCATCCTCTTCTTGCGTCCCGTTGGCAATACGGCTTTGTTTTTGTTGGTTATGTTTCTGATGAAACGTGTAGCTATATTACCAAGTATGTAACCAAATCGATTAACGGCGATAAAGTTCGCCCTCGTGTTATTGCTTCGTTTGGTATAGGCGAAAATTATCTTGATACCAACGAAGCTTGTTTGCACAAGGTTGGCGATAAGTACCAGCCCTCTATGTTGCTTAACGGCTTCCCGCAAGCTATGCCGCGTTATTATTATAACAAGGTGTTCACAGAAGTTGATAAGCAAAATATGGTGCTCGACCGTTATATTCATCCTCCTGCTGAATTTAGTTGGCAAGGTCAGAAGTTTGCGAGTAAGTTTGACCAAGTTATGCAGCGTAACGCTACTTTGGAGCTGAATGAATCTATTGGTCTTACTCCTTCCTCTCCTCTACCCTCTTCGTCTCGTGTTTCTTCTTTTGATAGATTTAAACAACTTATAGACGAAATTAAAGAATTTGAATAATGGCAAAATATCGCATTCCATCGGATTATAAGAACGATGTTTCTAAAGCCACTCACGCGTGGCCCTCAGGCGCCGGCTCTCCCATTCATTTGGGCTTGGCGTACCCTACGCATCATCGCCATTTGAATGTCGGCGATCGTATTCGCGGCGAAATTAATACGCTTGTGCAGTCGAATCCTATGCAAGGCCCCTTGCTTAACGGGTTTCGACTTGTTACTATTGCTACCTTTATGCCTGATGGCGTTATCTACGGTTGGCTGCGCAGCGGTAAGCGCTATTCGCCCGATCAGTATAAGAATTTTTCTAAACAATATTTCAATCCTCTCGGTATTAATTTTCCTGCTTCTTATGCGGATCCTGCTTTTGGCGTCACGCGTCGTATTTGGACGATGAAGCGCTATATATCTGCTCCTACCGAACCGGATGCTACTTATTATGATGTTTGGGCTGACGATTTAATGCATGCCGATACGGATACGCAGGCTTATGATCATATTGGCCGTGGCGGTCTCTGGGATTGGTTCGGCGTCCCCGCTGGTGCTGTTTATCCAGGTTTTGGTGGTTCGCAGCCGCAGCCTTTTGAATCCGATTCCTTTAAGTGGAATCTCGCCCCCTTTGTAACCTATCTTCTTTCGCATTATTATTATATTGCGAATATGCAGGAGGATTATGTTTATTTTACTCGCGGTGCTCGCGAAATTGCATGGGAGCTTTACGAGGAGGCCGGTAGGGACTATTCGAAGTCGCTTGCAGAGCTTCCTTTTAATAAGGTGTTTGCTAGTCTTAATCCCGATATGATTATCGATTTTGTGCAAGACTTGTTTTCTACTTCAATGACTGGTTCCGGTGGTGATTTCTTCAAGAATTATCCGAGCAAATACGACCCCCTTAAGTCTATGATCACCGCCGGACTTGGTGCGCACGGCGGTCTTCTTTCTGTTCCGTATTCGCCTGATTTGTTCGGTAATATCATTAAGCAAGGTAGTTCTCCTTCTGTTGATATTCCCGTTACTGACGATGGTACGGGTCAATCTGTTGTCGCAGTTCCCGATCTTCGTTTGTGGACGAAAATTCAGAACTGGATGGATCGGCTGTTTGTCTCTGGCGGTCGTATTGGTGACGTGTTTCGTACTGTTTGGGGTAAAGATTCTTCCCCATACGTTAATAAGCCCGATTTTCTCGGCGTTTGGCAGTCTTCGATCAATCCGTCTAATGTTGTAGCCTCTGCGGATGGCACTACGGCCAGTACTGAATCAAATGTCGGTCAAATGGCTGCTCGTGTTGATAGCTATTCTGATTACGGCCGTAACGGCAAGATTGATTACTACGCCAAAGAACCGGGAACCTTCATGCTTATTACCATGCTTGTTCCGCAGCCTGCTTATTGCCAGGGTTTGCACCCCGATTTGTATGGTGATTCTTTTGCGGATGACTTTAACCCTGAGCTTACAGGTATTGGTTTTCAGTCTGTTCCGCGCCATCGCTTTAGCATGATGCCCACGGGCTTTTCTGATCCGACAAAAAGTCCATATATGGCGTATCAGGCGGATGTAAAAAATGATCCTAACCAAATTTCTGTCGGTGAGGAAGTTGCTTGGTCGTGGCTTCGTACTGATTACCGCCGTTTGCATGGCGAATTTGCTCAAAATGGTGTTTTCCAATACTGGACTCTCGTTCGCCGTTTCTCGGAGTATTACGTCTCGGAACCAAAGCCTGATTCGCCTCTTGAGTATTATGATTACAATTATTATGGTACGTACATTAATCCGCTTTCTTGGCAGTATTTGTTTGCCTCTACATCTCTGACTGATCCTAATTTTATCCTGATGGCTGATTATAACTTACGTGTAGTTTCGTCTGTTCCGGCTAATTACATGCCCTTCCTTGGACGTTAATTTTTACAGGTATGTATCCTAAAAAACGCTTAATCAATTCCGGTTGTATTACTTCCGGTTCGTTCGCTCCTTGCGTTGATCGTCAGTGTGTTTCACGTCGCCTTTCGTACTATATTAAGGGTGGTGTCGACCTTGAAGGTATCTCCAATCGTCCTCCGGTTGAGGGTCATTTTGATAGCCCAGAGGATATTTCGTCGGATACCCTTGATATTACGTCTGATCCTACTGTTTCAAAGCTCGATATTGCTGAATATGCCTCAATGCAGTATGCTAATGCTGCTGCGAAGCGTGCGGTTGAAAAATTTACTGATACTCCTGACGGTAATTCCGACTAATTGAACAGCGAAAACCGGGGAGGGCCGCAATATACTTGATATATATTGCGGAGTGCGGAAGCACGTCCCTCCCCTACTTTTTATAAGAAAAATAGAACAATATGTCAGATTTCAGTAAAGCTTTTGGCTCTCTCGGTAGTCTGATGGGGTCAACTGCCGCTGGTGCTGTTGGCAATATTGCTTCTGGTGCTGCAAATGCTCTTTTTGGAGGTATTCAAGCTCGCCGTAATTGGAAGTACAAGAAGAAGGAAATGGCCCTTCAGCAAAAGTACAATCTTGAGAATATGCAAAAGCAGTTCGATTATCAGCAGGAGGCTTGGAATCGCGAAAACCGTTACAATGATCCTCGCAATGCTTCTGCTCGTTGGCGTCTTGCCGGTATTTCCCCTAACGCAGTTTTTGGTAATTCTCCCGGTGGCGCTGGTGTCGCTGGTTCTGCCGGTACTCCCGATGTTTCGAATCCTTCTGCTGGCGGTAATGTTGATACTTCGGCTTACCACCCTACTCTTACTCCTGTTGAAATGATGCGTGCGCAAAATGAGAAAAAGGTCGCTGATTCGCAGGCTGATCTTAATAAAGCTCTTGCCGATAAGGCTCGCGGCGATACGAAAGATCCTGGTGTTACGAAGCAACAGCAGAAACTTGAGTTCGATTGGTCGCTCGTTAAGAAGCAGCGCGAGGAGGTTCAAAAGTCTGTTGATGAGATTAATAGCGAGTATCAAAGAGCCATAAATGAAGCGGATTTGCAAATAAAACAGCAGATTTTGTTTGAAACTATGGCAAAAATTGATAAATTGCGGGCTGATAAGGAAGTATCCGAGGAAATGAAACTTAACCTCAAGGAGCAGCGAAAGTTGATCCAGTCGCAAGTCGATACCGAGAAGTCGAAGCAGCGTAGTCTTGATGCTGATGCAGAATATAAAGATGCTATTCGCGAGACGGAAAATCTTTTGCGATCGGGAAAACACAAACTTCAGACCCGCGAAATTATGAAAGTTGTGTACGAAACTTTCGGGCAAGATCTTTCGAATGCTCGTCAGATCGAGGAAATCGCTCGATTGATGACAGCCACGGATCGGCCTTCGAGTATTCCCGCTTATCTTGATAAGATTGCCGAACAAATTGGGGGTTCCGATCAGAATGCAAAATGGAAAGCCAAGGCTCGCCTTTCTGAAAATTTACGCAAACTTTTAAAATCTTATGATGATTAGTTTTCTTTATTGGCCTCTTGCCGTAGGTTATGGGCAAGTGGTAGTTGTATTTTTATTCTTCTTAATTCCGCTTTTGCTGCTAATTCGTGCTATCATCCGCTGGCTTAATCGCCATTAGTATTTTACAACCGTAATTTACATATGTAAAATGCTGATAGCCAGTCTTTAGCGCATGCGTACTTACCGATGGCCCGGCCGCCTTCGTCTTGAGCCCTCCCACGGAGCTCGAGACGTTGGCGCGCCGGGCTACTTCTTTTCACTACCCCTACTACTAACGTAGTATTTCGCCGCAACGAAATACGAAGTGTCTCCGATATGCTATGCGTGCGTGCGTGTCTCACGCGTGCGCGCAATAACGTTATCGAAAATAATTGTAAAATAATTACTCTTTTTTTTTGTAGTTGTAAAATATTTTTGTATATTTGTGTGTCGGTTCTCGACAATCGTTCTTTGACATGCTGCCCCCCTACTCTACTCTCTTCCGGGCAGCATGAAAATCCCTTAAGTCGCTGATAATTAGCGTAATATTGCCATTATGTTAAATTATGGTCGTTACCCGAATATTAATTGATTAATAATCAACCGTTTTTTACTTATTAATATACCAGTAGATACCGCCGACAAAGACTGCTCCGCCGGCGATATTGCCCAAAGTCGCGGGAACAAGATTGGCAAGCAGAAAATCGGACACGGTGACCGATGCACCGTGCATCATGCCCAGCGGAATGAAAAACATATTGGCGATGCTGTGTTCATAACCGATTGCCACAAAACACATTATCGGGAAAAACAATCCCAGCAGCCGGCCCGCGACATCGTTGGCGCTCAAACCCAGCCACACGGCCAGGCACACCAGCCAGTTGGCGCCGACACCCCGCAGGAACACCGTGAGCCACGGCATCGAGACCTTTGCCTCGGCAATGCCGACGGCCGCCGAACGCCACGCCTCGGCAGAGAGCATGCCGGGAAGTTTCACGAGAAAACAGGCGAAAAACAGCGACCCGACAAAATTTCCGGCATAGACCAACATCCAATTTAACAACACCTTACGCCATCCATAACGTCGTCCCAATGCACCGGGGATCAGCACGGCATTATTGCCCGTAAAGAGTTCCGCTCCCGCGAAAACGACCAGCATAAGCCCCAGCGGGAAGACAAGTCCGGAGAGCAGGCGCTGCAATCCCGGAGCAGGAGCCATCGACGGAAAGCCATACCCTATCACGATGGAAAACAAGCCTCCCATAGAAATATAGGCGCCAGCTAAAAACGCTAAAATCAATATTTTGCGAACGGGAAGCGAAATCTTGTCGGAGGCGGCCCTCTCCACCAGGGCGAGGACCTCTTTCGGATTGTTTATCGGCATACGGGGATTTTAATCGGGGGCCAAAGATAAACATTTCGGCCGAAACGACAAAACAAGCCGCAAAATCCCGCCGCTACGGGTAATTTTACTACCTTTGCACAAAATACAGGGGACTACCCTACCATATAAATCACAAATCATTGATTGTCAACCATGCGTAAATTATCGGCATACTTACTGGCGGCCCTACTGCTCGCGGCCTGCACGCCGGAACAGCCCGCCGGGGAGAATACGTTTTACGTCTCGATCCCCCCGCTGCGCAGCATCGTGGAGGGGATTGTCGGCGACGATTTCAAAATCGAGGTGCTCGTGCCGCCCGGAGCAAGTCCCGAAACGTTCGAGCCGACGCCCCGGCAGTTCGTGGAGCTGAACAAGGCACAGCTCATTTTCAACGTGGGATTGATCGACTTCGAAACCACCCTGCTGGGCAAAGTCGGGGATCAGGCGAAAGTCGTGAACTTGAGCCGCGGTATCGACCTGATCGCAGGCTCCTGCTCGCACGGCCACCACGGACACGACCACGGGCATGCCCACGGTGTAGACCCCCACGTCTGGACCTCGCCCAAAGCCCTGCAAACGATGGCCGCAAACGCCTACGAGGCAATTCGCAACGCCTATCCCGACTCGGTGAAATACGAGGCCGGCTACAACCGGCTGCGCAGCACGCTCAAGGAACTGGACATCCGCACGGCGGAGAAGATCGCCCGGAGCGGCGTGAAGTACTTCATCGTCTACCATCCCGCACTCACCTACTACGCACGCGATTACGGACTGCGGCAGGTGGCCATCGAGGCCGACGGCAAGGAACCGTCGGCCAAACAGCTGACGGCGGTTATCCGACAGGCCCGCGAGGACGGCGTGCGGCGGATTTTCTACCAGAACCAGTTCCCGGCATCGACCGTGGAGATCATCGCCCGCGACATCGACGCCGAATACGTGGAGATCGACCCGCTGGACGAAGACGCCATCGGCGCCATCGACGCAATGACCGATTCAATCACGGCAAAATGAATCTGGTAACGCTGCGCGACGTAAGTGTCGCATACGACGGCTACGAGGCCCTCCGGCACGTCGACCTGGAGATTGCGGACCTCGATTTCCTGGGGGTCATAGGTCCCAACGGCGGCGGAAAAACGACGCTCGTAAAGGCCATCCTGGGAACCGTCCCCCACACCGGAGAGCTGACTCTCGCCCCGGAGCTGTTCCGCGGGAAGGAACGGCTGATCGGCTACATGCCGCAGATTTCGGATTTCGACCGCGCATTCCCGATCTCGGTCCTCGAGGTCGTACTGTCGGGATTGCAGGGCCGCCGCGGATTCAGCTCCCGCTACACGAAGGAGGACCGTGCCAGAGCGATGGAACTGCTTGCGGCATCGGGAATCGCCGACACGGCCCGCAGCCCCATCGGCGAGGTGTCGGGCGGGCAGATGCAGCGGGCGCTGCTGGCCCGGGCCGTGATCTCGGACCCGAAGCTGCTGATCCTAGACGAACCCGCGAATTTCGTGGACAACAAATTCGAGAAGGAGCTTTACCGCACGCTGCATGAACTGAACGCCCGCATGGCGATCGTCATGGTGTCGCACGACATCGGCACGATCACCAGCGTCGTGAAGGAGATCGTCTGCGTCAACCGGCAGGTCCACCGCCACCGTTCGAACATTCTGACCGAGGAACAGTTGCGCAACTACGACTGCCCGATTCAACTGGTATCGCACGGGCACATCCCCCACACCGTGCTGGAACACCACCCCGGCGACTGCTGCCGCAACCACGAATAAAACGAACGGAGCGCCCCGCATGAGACGCTCCGTTGTTTTTCAGCGGAAGGGACTACCCTATTTCTTCTCGTTGATCTTGCTCAACTTTTCGAAAAGTTTGCCGAAAACGTCGTCCATCTCGGCGCGCAGGGCAGCGTAGTGCTTGCGGACGAGCGACGGGTTGTGCGGCTCGGCGGGATTCATCGCTTTGGCGAACAGATCGTTGCGAACGCCGACGGCCTCCTGCATCACCTCGAAAATCTCCTTCTCTTTCGAAGGCTGGAAACAGATAGCCATATCGCAGTCGAAAACAACCTCCTCAAGGCGGTAGTCAATCTCCTTCTTCAGGTTTCGTAAATTTGCCATATTCAGTCGATTTTAAAATTTTTGCTCTGACAAAGGTAATAAAACGTTTCGGATTATCAAACATTTTCGGACTGCGGCCCCGGGAATTATTTCCCGGGCGGGCGGCGGACAAAAAAGGATTCCGGATTTCCGGAATCCTTTTTCATTACATTTTTTCAAGCTCCTTGTAGGTCTTTTTGGCGGCCTTCTCGGCTTTCTTGGCGGCCTTGGCCTCCTTTTTAGCGATCTTTTTGGCAGCCTTCTCCTGCTGGCGGACTATCTTCTGCGCTTCGCGGGCCTCTTTTTTGGCGAGCCGCTCGGCGGCCCTCGCCTCCTTCTTCACCTCCCGGGACTCCTCGCGCACCTCCTTCTTGTATTCGTGCCTGTCGGGCATCTCGACGATGATTCCGTTCACCTGCTCGTCGACAACGACATACGGTTCAGCGGGTTGCGCGGGCTGCGGCTGCGGAGCCGGTTTGGGTTTGGGGATCATGGTGCGCTGCTCGACGATGCTGCCCGCACCGTAGCCGATCGTCAGTTCGACACGGCGCAGTTTCGGCAGAACGTTCTTTTTCAGGTAGCTCCACGCAGCCGGCATCTTCTTGAACGCCAATTCTTTCTGATCGGACGACTGCTTGCCGTCGATGACGTTCAGCACGGACTGCCGGTCGGGCATCGACGACTGCGCGACCAGCGCGCGGCACGTCTCCCAATCCTCGGCGACGGAATTCACCGTCACCTTGTACTTTTTCGAGAAATCGTACTTCCTGTCGACATACGCCTTGAAATCGCCGGCCCGCTTGGCAGCCAGCGCTTCGTTGAACTTCAGCGGACCGTCGGGAGAAGAATAGCCCGTGATCGTCACGGCGCAGACCTGCCGGAGCGTATCCTTCACAAGGTTGTCCACAAAGGCGTTGAGTCCGTCCAGCTCCTGCGGATTGCCGTTGAGCGCGGCGTTGAGCGTCGCCAGATTGATCTGGTAGCGAATCGAATAGTCGGCGTCGCCGCGGCTTTTGACGATGAACCTGCGAACGATGTAGTCTCCGTCGGCAGTCTCCGACAGCAATACGGTATCGGCCGCAGGAGCCGGAACCGCACTCTTGGTTTGGGCCGTCGCTCCGGCAGCGGCACACAACGCGAGAGAAAGAGCGAAAGTTGATGCAAATGTTTTCACGCTAAAATAGTGTTAGTTAACGTCCTCGTCTCTCGCAAGATTCGTACCACGCTAACGGCACGAAAAAACGGAGGTTTCGGCGAAACCTCCGTTTTTCATTATCACAGAATGCGTTACATGCGTTCGGGGACGTCGATGCCCAGCAGTTTCATGCCCTCCTTGATGACGCGGGCGACCTGCTGCGCCAGCTGGAGACGCATCGTGCGCACCCCGGCGTTCTCCTCCTTGAGGATCGAATGGTCGTGGTAATAGCCATTGAACTGCTTGGCCAGCTCGTAGACATAGGCCCCGACGACCGACGGCGCGAAGTTCTCGCCCGCGGACTTCACCACCGACGGATACTCCGTCAGCGACTTCACCAGGTCGATCTCCTCGCGCAGGTAATCCGCCGTGGCGGCTCCTCCGAAGTCGATGCCCGCCTCGGCGGCCTTGCGAAGCACCGAGCGGATGCGCGCATGGGTGTACTGGATGAAAGGACCCGTATTGCCGTTGAAGTCGATCGACTCGCGGGGATCGAACAGCATCGTTTTCTTGGGATCGACCTTTAATATAAAGTACTTGAGCGCACCCAGCCCGACCATCGTCGAAACGGCATTGGCCTCCTCCTCCGAGCATCCGTCGAGCTTGCCCAGCTCGGCCGACATCTCGCGGGCCGTCGAGACCATGCCTTCGATCAGGTCGTCGGCGTCGACCACCGTACCCTCGCGCGACTTCATCTTGCCCTCGGGAAGCTCCACCATGCCGTAGGAGAGGTGGGTGATATGATCGCTCCAGTCGGCGTAGCCCAGTTTCTTGAGCACCAGTTTCAGCACCTGGAAGTGGTAGTTCTGCTCGTTGCCCACGACGTAGATCATGTCGTCGAGCCTATTGTCCTCGAAGCGGCGGAAAGCCGTGCCGAGGTCCTGCGTCATGTAGACCGACGTGCCGTCGCCGCGCAGCAGCAGTTTCTCGTCCAGTCCGTCGGCCGTGAGGTCGATCCACACCGAATTGTCGGGACGGCGGTAGAAGACACCCTTTTTAAGCCCCTCCTCGACGAGCGACTTGCCCAGCAGGTAGGTCTGCGACTCGTAATAGACCTTGTCGAAATCGACGCCCAACGCCTTGTAGGTCACGTCGAAGCCCTCGTAAACCCAGCCGTTCATCGTCTCCCAGAGCGAGTACACCTCGGGGTCCCGGGCCTCCCACTTGCGCAGCATCTCCTGCGCCTGGAGCATGATCGGGGCGTTTTTCTTGGCCTCGTCCTCCGGCTGTCCCTGCGCGACCAGCTCCCTGATCTGCGCCTTGTAGTGTTTGTCGAACTCCACGTAGTACTTGCCCACGAGGTGATCGCCCTTCATCCCCGACGATGCCGGGGTTTCGCCGTTTCCGTAGAGCTTCCACGCCAGCATCGACTTGCAGATGTGGATGCCGCGGTCGTTCACCAGATTGGCCTTGATGACCGTATGGCCGTTGGCCTTGAGAATCTGCGCCACGGAGTAACCCAGCAGGTTGTTGCGGATATGCCCCAGATGGAGCGGCTTGTTGGTGTTGGGCGACGAGTACTCGACCATCACGGTACGGCCCGTCGCGGGAGCCTGCCCGAAACGTTCGTCGGCGGCGACCTCGGCGAAGCGGGCCGCCCAGAACGCACTGTCGAGCGAAAGGTTGAGGAAACCTTTGATCACGTTGAACGACGCGATCTCGGGGACGTTGGCCGCCATGTATTCGCCGATTTCGGTCGCGGTGGCTTCGGGCGACTTGCGGCTTCGCCGGAGCAGCGGAAAGGTTACGAGGGTATAGTCGCCCTCGAACTCCCTGCGGGTCTTCTGAATCTGCAACTGCTCGTCGCCAAGCTCACCGTAAAGCGCCTCCACCGACCGGCGGACCGCATCCGAAATAAAGGTTTCGATATTCATATCCAATAGATTTTGCCTGCAAATTTAGCGTTTTTCAGCGAATAAGCAATTCCCCCGGGACCATATTCTTTGGTTTTAGCCCGACATCCATTATCTTTGCGACACAAACCGACAAGACATTCCATGGAAATTCTCGTCATTCTGCTGCTGATCCTGCTCAACGGGCTGTTCGCCATGTCGGAGATCGCGCTCATATCGGCCCGCCGCTCGAATCTGGAGATGCAGGCCCGGCAAGGCAGCGCAGGCGCCCGCCAGGCCCTGAAACTGGCCAAAGACCCCGACCGGTTCCTCTCGACCGTACAGATCGGCATCACCCTGATCGGCATTCTCACGGGTATTTACTCCGGCGACACGCTGGCGGCGAAATTCGGCGGAGAGCTGGCCCGACTGGGCATTCCGCTGCGCACGGCGACCGTCACGGCGCAGGTCACTATCGTCATCGCGGTCACCTACCTCACGATCATCTTCGGCGAACTGGTCCCCAAACGCATCGGCATGAACGCCGCCGAGCGGGCCGCAAAAATCGTCGCGCTGCCGATGCGACTGCTTTCGGTCGCGGCGTCGCCCTTCGTGTGGCTGCTCTCCAGAAGCACGGCGGGCGTCGCCCGTCTGCTGGGCCTGCAACGGGCCGAGAGCAAGGTCACCGAGGCGGAAATCCGTTCGATCATCCAGGAAGGCGCCGAGGACGGCGAGGTGCAGGCGGTCGAACAGCAGATCATGGGCCGCGTCTTCTCGCTGGGCGACCGCACCGTGGAGTCGATCATGACCCACCGCAGCGAACTGGCATGGATCGACGCGGCGGCGTCCGCGGCGCAGATCCGCGAGACGGTGGCCCGAGCGCCCCACAACCGCTACCCCGTCGGCGAGGGAAGTCTCGACAAACTGCTGGGCGTGGTCTGCCTCAAAGATCTCTTCCTGCACCTGGGCGACGAGGAATTCGACCTGCGCAGGCTGGTCGCTCCGGCGAAATTCTTCCACGAAGGGTTCGAGGTCTACAACGCCCTCGAACAGTTGCGCACGGAGCAGCTGGGCTACGGCATCATCTGCGACGAATTCGGCGTGACGCGCGGCATCATCACCCTGCGCGACATTTTCGAAGCCCTGGTCGGCGAACTGCCCGACCCGCGCGAGGAGCCGGACATCGTCCGGCGCGAGGACGGCAGTTGTCTGGTCGACGGGCAATGCCCTTTCTACGACTTTCTCGACTGGTTCGGTCTGGAAAACGCCCTGCCCTGCAACGCCTACAACACCGTCAGCGGCCTGATTCTCGACCAACTGGCCCACATTCCCGCCACGGGCGAGAAACTGGAATGGAACGGCTTCACGTTCGAAATCGTGGACATGGACGGCGCGCGCATCGACAAAATCCTCGTCAGCCAGAAACAACAGCCATGAAAATAGCAAATATAGAACTGGGCGAACGCGCCCTGCTGCTCGCTCCGATGGAGGACGTGACCGACCCGTCGTTCCGCTACATGTGCAAACGCTTCGGCGCCGACATGGTCTACACCGAGTTCATCTCGTCGGACGGGCTGATCCGCGACGCGGCGAAATCGCTCAAGAAACTCGAAATCGACGACGCGGAACGCCCCGTGGGCATTCAGATATACGGCCACCTGATCGACCCGATGGTCGAGGCGGCGCGCATGGCCGAGGCGGCCGGTCCCGACGTGATCGACATCAATTTCGGCTGCCCGGTGAAGAAGATCGCCGGGCGCGGAGCCGGGTCGGGGATGATGCGCGACGTGCCGCTGATGGTCGAGATGACGCGCCGGATCGTCGCGGCGGTGAAGAAGCCCGTGACGGTGAAAACCCGCCTCGGATGGGACGAGGAGTCGAAAAACATCGAAGAGATAGCCCTGCGGTTGCAGGATGTCGGCATTGCGGCCCTCACCATTCACGGGCGCACGCGGGCGCAGATGTACCGCGGCGAGGCCGACTGGACGCTGATCGGCAAGGTGAAAAACAACCCGCAGATACGCATTCCGATCATCGGCAACGGCGACGTCGATTCAGGTCCGAAAGCCCGCGAGATGTTCGACCGCTACGGCGTGGACGGCGTGATGATCGGCCGGGCGACCTACGGCCGGCCGTGGATATTCCGCGAAGTGAAGCACTACCTCTCGACGGGCGAAGCGCTGCCGCAGCCGTCGGTCGCGGAACGCGTGGCCATCGCGAAGGAACATTTACAGAAATCGCTCGAAATCAAGGGTGACCATGTCGGAATCCTCGAAATGCGGCGTCACATGACCAACTATTTCAAGGGGCTGCCCGACTTCAAGTCCACACGGCTGAAACTCGTGACATCGCTCGACACCGCCGAGCTGTTCGCCACGCTCGACGAGATCGCCTGCCGCTGGGGCGGCTACGATTTGAGCGAAGTGGTTCCGGCACCGCTGTCGCACAACCTGTGAAAAAGCGGGGCCGCACACATTGCGGCCCCGCTTTTTCATCGGAATCATACCGGTCCCTACTCGACCGTAATGCTGTTGAGCAGGCCGGTGCGGTTCCCGTAGCCGTCCACCTCGAAGGCGTAGATTCGGCCGAAAGCCGGGCGTTTGAAGAATAGCATAAAATAATGCACGATTTCGATTGGCATACAAATATAAATACATCAGCCGTTCCGGGGCACCAATATTTGACCAATCGACGACAATTTTTCGCCAACCGGACCCCTGCGGGGCATTTTGACTAAATCTTGCTTTTTTCTGATCAAAATATGGCAGGTAAAAAATTTTAATTTACGAAATTTGTATTCGTAAATCAGGATTTTAAAACCAACCCAACCATGAAAGCTCCCGTAAACGCCATGTCGCTGCGCCGGATCGCGAACCTGTCGGTATATCTATTTGAGCGCCGACGACGGCAATACGGACAACCATCAGATATATGTGCTCGAAAATCCGGAGCAGGACCCCCGCAAAGGTCGAAGAGATGACCAAAGCGTATGAAACCTGGGCAAAGCGCTGCATGGTAGAGCCTTACCCCGGACAGTCCAAGAAGAAGAGACAGTAAACAGCAAACACTATATTCAACCCTCTTATCAATCAGTAATGAAAAAAACAATTCTGACAACCGTGGCAGCGCTGAGCGTGCTGTGCACCTTTGCCCAGTGGAAACCCGTGGGCGACAAAATCAAGACGCCATGGGCCGAAAAGGTCGACCCGGCCAACGTGCTTCCCGAATACCCGCGTCCGCAGATGGTACGCTCGCAGTGGGTGAACCTCAACGGCCTGTGGGACTATGCCATCAAACCCGTCGGCGCCATGGAACCGAAAACGATGGACGGAAAGATCCTCGTCCCCTTCGCTGTCGAATCCTCGCTGTCGGGCGTGCAGAAGGGCCTCACCGAGAAGGATGAACTCTGGTACCGCCGCACGTTCAGCGTGCCCGCCGCCTGGAAAGGCAGCAACGTGCTGCTGAACTTCGGCGCGGTGGACTGGAAAGCCGACGTATTCGTGAACGACATCCTTGCAGGCTCGCACACGGGCGGCTTCACGCCCTTCTCGCTCGACATCACCCCCTATCTCAAGGCCAAAGGCGAGCAGAAGCTGGTCGTACGCGTGTTCGACGGCACGGACAAGGGATACCAGCCCCGCGGAAAGCAGGTGCTGAACCCCAACGGCATCTGGTACACGCCGGTCAGCGGCATCTGGCAGACCGTGTGGATCGAACCGGTGGCGAAGAGCCACATCTCGGGCATCAAGGCCATTCCCAACCTGGACCAGAAGAACATCGCCGTAACCGTGGCGGCCGAAAACTGCACGACGGGCGATCTGGTGGAGGTGAAGATCCTCGACAAGGGCAAGCTCGTGGCTTCGGCGACGGGACTTCCCGGAAGCCCGCTGCGTCTGGGCATCGCCGAGCCGAAACTCTGGAGCCCCGACTCGCCGTTCCTCTACGACATGGAAGTGTCGCTCAGGCAGGGCGGGAAAACCGTCGACAAGGTCGATTCGTACACCGCCATGCGCAAGATCGGAACCAAGCGCGACAAGGGCGGCATCCTCCGCATGACGCTCAACGACAAACCGCTCTTCCACTTCGGTCCGCTCGACCAGGGTTGGTGGCCCGACGGACTTTTCACCGCACCGACCGACGAAGCGCTGCTGTTCGACATTCTGAAGACCAAGGAGCTGGGCTACAACATGATCCGCAAGCACGTGAAGGTCGAGCCGGCGCGCTGGTACTACCACTGCGACCGCGAAGGCATCCTCGTATGGCAGGACATGCCCTCGGGAGACATGGGCAACAAGTGGGAAATGTACACCTACAACGGCGGTACGGACAAGAACCGCACGCAGGAGTCGAAGGACAACTTCAGCAAGGAGTGGAAGGAGATCATGGATTTCTGCATGTCTTCCCCGAGCGTCGTGGTATGGGTTCCCTTCAACGAGGCATGGGGCCAGTTCGACACCGAGCGCATCGTGAACTGGACCATGGAGTACGATCCCTCGCGTCTGGTCAACCCCGCCAGCGGCGGCAACCACCGTCCCTGCGGCCACATGCTCGACCTGCACAACTACCCGGGTCCCGCCATGAAACTCTTCGATCCGCAGCGCGTGAACGTGCTGGGCGAATACGGCGGCATCGGGCTGCCCATGGAGGGACACCTCTGGTGGAACAAGCGCAACTGGGGCTACGTGCAGTTCAAGACCCCGGAGGAGGTGACGGCAGAGTATGAGAAATACGCCAAAAGCCTGATCAAATACGTGCGTCTGGGCTTCTCGGGCGCCGTCTACACCCAGACCACCGACGTGGAGGGCGAAGTGAACGGTCTGTTCACCTACGACCGCAAGGTGATGAAGGTGCTTCCCGAACGGCTCAAGGCCGCCAACAAAGCGGTCATCGAATCCATGCCGCTGGACATGGAGTAAACGCTTCGGATTCCTGCAAAAACGACCTCTGCGTACACTTAATAGCGAAAAAGGGAACGGGCGTGAAATTCACGCCCGTTCCCTTTTCAATCCATCGCCTATTTCAGCACCCGCTCGACATAGGCCTTGTAATCCTTCACGACGGGTTCGTAGCCGTCGTCCTCGTACAGCGGCGAGGAGATCAGGAAATCGGCCGACGAACGGTTGATGGCCGTCGGGACGTTGTAAAGCGTCGCCAGACGCAGCAGCGCCTTCACGTCGACGTCGTGCGGCTGGGCCGACATCGGGTCCCAGAAGAAAATCAGCGCATTGATCTTTCCGTCGGCGATGAGCGACCCCAGCTGTTGGTCGCCGCCCAGCGGACCCGACTTGAGCAGCGTGATTTTCAGCTCGGGTTTCTCCTCCGTCTCGTCCTCGTGCTCCTCCCGGTGGTCGCGCAGGGTCTTTTCGACCATCTTGCCGGTCGTACCCGTACATACCAAATGGTGGCGGCTCAACTTGCGGCTGTTCCAGTCGACCCACTCCGCCAGGTCGCGTTTCATGTTGTCGTGGGCAACCAGTGCCAGCACTTTCGTTTTCCTCTCCATAACGACAGGTCTTTATGAAAGCCGCAGCGGCTTTCGGTTCGTCCCGGCACGGGCCGGGATATTTTTCGCTATTCGTTCTCGGCCGGAAGTTTGAACTCCGTGAATCCCGCCCCGACCAGCGTGTTGTACCACGCGAAACACTTCTTGATGTCCGAAACATGCACCCGGTCGCGGTCGTACTCGGGAAGCACCTCGGCAAACGCGGCTTTCAGCTTCTCGGGCGACTCCTTGGGGCTGATCGCCTCCTTGCCGCCCGTGTGGGCGTAGATCCGGGTGAAAACGTCGGCCAGCGCAATGTCCTCGCCTTCGGTGAACATCGAAATCTCCGAAAGGGCGCTCACCTTGGCATTCGCCGAGGCATTCATGCGCCGTCCGTCGAGCAGCGACTCGACGATCACGCCGCGCACGGACTGCGCCACGAATTTATAAAGTCCGGGCTGGCCCGAAATGGCCAGAATCTCTTTCAGTTCCATAAAATTGCTATTTCGTTGTTTAAATGGGTTGTTCGGATTCTTCCTCCTCTTCGTCGGGAACCGTATATTCCCGGAGCTGCGTATAGGAGGGCACATTGTATGCCGTGATGGCACGTATCCGGAAAGTCACTTTCCGGCCGGCTCTCTGCCGGGGAATGACTCCCTCGTAATCGAACGAGGTGACGTCGGCTGGCGGCTCGGTCTTCGCGACGGTCCTCACGTCGGATTCGTCGCCGTCGAGCATGTAGAGAATGCAGACGTTGCGCAGCCCGTAGGGGCACGAAACGGACACCTTCACCCTGACCTCCGAATCGAAGGCCATGGTCTGCGGCGACACGGTCACCTCGCCGAATTCCGCCGGGGTCGTATACTCGGGTCCCCGGTCAGGATTGCAGGCCGAAAGGCTCATTGCCGCAAGAACGGTGAAAAGGCGCGTTTTCATACCCTACTCTTTGGTCAGGTGCACGTCCATCTGCGGGAACGGGAAGTTGATGCCGGCCTTCGGCAGCTCCTTGTAGAACTGCTCGTTATGCTCGAAAAAGACGTTCCAGTAGTCAGCGTTCTTCACCCATGCGCGGATCGAGAGGTTCACCGAACTGTCGGCCAGCGCAGCGACCCACACCACCGGGGCGGGATCGGACAGGACGCGCGGATCGGCGGCCAGCATCGAAAGGACGGCCTTGCGGGCCACATCCACGTCGTCGCCGTAGGAGATGCCCACGGTCCAGTCCACGCGGCGCGTCTCGGAGGTGGAATAGTTGTCGATGATGGCCGTCGCGATCGAGTTGTTGGGAATGTAGATCGTCTGGTTGTCGGCCGTGGCGATCACCGTCGAGAAGAGCTTGATGTCGCGCACGGTTCCCGACTGTCCCTGCGCCGAGATGTAGTCGCCGATGCGGTAGGGTTTCATCAGCAGGATCATCACCCCGCCGGCAAAGTTCTGGGCCGTGCCGCTCAAAGCCATACCGATGGCCAGCGTGGCGGCCGACGCGACGGCGATGAGCGATGTCACGTTGACGCCCAGCGTCGACACGACGATCAGGATGAGCAGCAGCGTGAAGAACGCGCTGACGGTATTACGCGTGAACGAACGCAGCGAAATGTCGACATTGCGGTGCTGCATGGCCACGTCGATCAGCCGCAGGAAGCGGCGCACGAGCCAGCGTCCGATGAAATAGATGGCCAGCGCAATGAGAACCTTGACAAGAATCCAGAGCGATTCACGAATCAGCGAGCCGAACAAAGTGCTGAAATCCATGTTCACGATCTTATTGACCGCTTCGGCCAGATTCGCTTTCTGCACACTGTCCGGCACGATCAGCGAGGCAGGTTCTTCGGCCGCTAAAAATGTCCACATAATTCCGTTTTTTAAGTTTGTGAGGCAAAAATAGCCAAAAAAAAGAGAACTTTATTAACTTTGTCTGCGCTTTTTGCAGAAAGCGCCGGAAAACACCATACATTATACGATGCAGAACAACGTTGAAATTATCCAGATCAACATTTCGGGTGAAGACAAACCGGGCATGACCTCGTCGCTCACCGAGATCCTCGCACGCTACGACGCCTTCATCCTCGACATCGGACAGGCCAACATCCACCAGTCGCTGACGCTCGGCATCCTGATCAAGACCACGGCCGACAAGTCGGGAAGCATCATGAAGGAGCTGTTGTTCAAGGCGTCGGAACTGGGCGTGATGATCCGTTTCACGCCCATCTCCGAGGAACGCTACAACGACTGGGTGGGCCGTCAGGGCAAAAACCGCTACATCATCACCCTGCTGGGCCGCACCGTCACGGCACGCCACATCGCCGAGGTGACGAAGGTCGTGGCCGAGCACGGGCTGAACATCGACGCCATCAAACGCCTCACGGGCCGCATGCCCCTCTGCGAGGACGACCGCGCCGCCAAGTCGTGCATCGAACTCTCGGTGCGCGGATCGCTCACCGACCAGGAACGCAGCACGATGCAGGAGGGATTTATGAACCTCTCGGAGATCGGTCTCGACGTCTCGTTCCAGAAGGACGACATCTACCGCCGCAGCCGCCGCCTGATCTGCTTCGACATGGACTCGACGCTGATCGAGACCGAGGTGATCGACGAACTGGCCGAGCGCGCGGGCGTGGGCGACAAAGTGCGCGAAATCACGGCCAGCGCCATGCGCGGCGAGATTGATTTCCGCGAAAGCTTTTCGCAGAGGGTCGCGCTGCTCAAGGGACTGGACGTCTCGGTCATGGAGGAGATCGCCCGCAGCCTGCCGATCACCGAGGGGCTGGAGCGCATGATGACCATTCTCAAACGCGTGGGTTACAAAACGGCGATCCTCTCCGGCGGATTCACCTATTTCGGCAACTACCTCCGGCAGAAATACGGCTTCGACTATGTCTACGCCAACGAACTGGAGATCGAGGACGGACGCCTCACGGGACGCTATGTCGGCGAGGTGGTCGACGGACGCCGCAAGGCCGAACTGCTGCGGCTGCTGTGCCAGTTCGAGGAGATCAACATCGCCCAGTCGGTGGCCGTCGGCGACGGCGCCAACGACCTGCCGATGCTCAACCTCGCGGGCCTGGGCATCGCCTTCCACGCCAAACCCAAGGTAAAGGCCACGGCCCGACAGTCGATCTCGACCATCGGGCTGGACGGCATCCTCTACTTCCTGGGACTGAAAGATTCGCGTATCGAACAATAACATTGCCGGATACGCTTCCGCGCGACACGCCGCATCCCGCTTCGGTCCGGTCGTTATCGCCGCCTCCGGCGTCGTTCACCGGTCCGCCCCTCTCCCGGGGAAGGGCTTAACGGCAAACCGGCCGGGGTCCGTATGAATCACCGCATTGCGTAAAAATATGCTTCACTTCCGTCCCATACCTTTTTTCGGCGCCGTCGCCGCGCTCCTGCTGACCGGGTGCTACGACTCCCGGTTCGGGGAACCGGACGACGACGGCGAGGGGAAACCCGCGACGGAGACCATCGCCGCGCTGCGCGACCGCTATGCGGGCACGCCCTTCACCGTTACGGGCGACATCGTCGTCACGGGGAGGGTCGCGAGTTGCGACCGCGCGGAGAATTTCTACCGCACGCTCTGCATCTGCGACGCTGAAGCGGGACTTGAGGTGATGGCCGGTATCGACCACCTGCACAACGACTTTCCCGTAGGAAGCCGCGTAACGCTTTCGCTCCGGGGACTCGCCGTCGCCGAAAGCCGCGGGGTGTTGCAGGCGGGACGTCCGCCCGCCGCCGGAAGCGGCTACGCAACGGACTACATCGGCTCCCGGGCGGCGCTCGGCGCCGTGCTGGTCCGCAGCGGCGAAGCCCTGGCTGCGCCCTCCCCTGCCCCGCTTGCCATTCCCGCGCTTACGGAAAGCCGCTGCGGCACGCTCGTCCGCATCGACGGCGTGCGCTACACCCCCGAAGACCTTTCGGCGGCAACCTGGGCGGGCTACAAACGCTTCACCGACGCCGACGGCAACGCCGTCTACACCTACGTCCGCCGATACGCCCGTTTCGCCGACGCCGAAGTGCCTGCCGGCACGGTCTCGCTGACGGGCATTCTCCAGTACGACGCCGCGGGCGACGGGCGTTACATCCTCAAACTGCGCGATGAGAACGACTGCACGCATTAGCCTGCTGACGCTGCCGGTCCTGCTGACGCTGCCGGCCGGATGCGACCGGGCCACGCAGCCCGAATTCACGGTCCGTCCTCCGGAGCCGCAGAATTCGGTCGCCTACCTCAAATCGCTCTGCGACGGGAAGAGCAGCGTCGCGATAGCGCAGGACATCACCATCCGCGGATTCGTCACGGCCAATGACCTCTACGGCGAATTTCACAGGACGATCGTCGTCGAAGACGCCTCGGGCGGCATCGCGATCGCCGCGGAAGGCTCCCCGCTGGCAGACCTCTATCCGTTCGGCATCGTGGCGACCGTACGCTGCAACGGCCTTACGCTGTGCGACTACGGCGGGAAAATCCAGCTGGGAACGACACCCGGCGACGGCGGCGCAGGGTGCATTCCGCGCGAAGAGCTGGCGCGGTACATCCGCACCGAACCGCCCGGCGGCGAGACACCCTCCGCACAGCTCCTTACGTTCGACGCCGTCTCGGCCCGGCACATCGACACACGCGTCCGTTTCGACGACGTGCGTTTCGCCGACGCCGGGAAAACCTGGTGCGACACCGACCCGGAGACGGGCCGCGCCGTCGCCACCGAGCGCGAGATCGTCGACACCCGGGGCCGGACCTTCACCGTGCGGACCGCCGCGACCTGCGTCTACGCAAAGGAGCCTCTGCCCCAGGGCACAGGCTCCTTGTATGGAATCATCGACTATTTCGCCGGGAAATACACCCTGCGCATCACCAACCGCGAAGCGGAGTTTTCCGGCACGGCAGCGCATTCCGCAGCAACACGCCCAACCGCCGGACGTCCGGCGCGGACAACGCGGACAACGCGGGCGGGGGTTACCGCTGCAACGCCTCCCACAGCATATCCTTGAGCCGCGGGATGTTCAGCCCCGAGACCGACGAGATGAAGACCGACGGCACGCCTTCGGGCAGGTGGCCGCGCATCTCGGCGATCAGGTCCTCGTCGAGCATGTCGCACTTGGTGACGGCCAGCAGACGCTCCTTGTCCAGCAGTTCGGGATTGTACTGCGTCAGTTCGCCCAGCAGGACGTCGTAGTCGCGGCGGATGTCGTCGCTGTCGGCGGGAATCAGGAACAACAGCACCGAATTGCGCTCGATATGGCGCAGGAAACGGGTTCCGAGACCGCGGCCCTCGTGCGCACCCTCGATGATGCCCGGAATGTCGGCCATGACGAACGACTTGTGGTCGCGGACCTCGACGATACCGAGATTCGGCTCCAGCGTCGTGAAGGCGTAGTCGGCGATCTTGGGCTTCGCGGCCGAAACGACCGAGAGCAGCGTAGACTTGCCCGCATTGGGGAAGCCCACCAGCCCCACGTCGGCCAGCACTTTCAGTTCGAGGATGAACGTGCCTTCCTCACCCTCCTCGCCCGGCTGGGCGTAGCGCGGCGTCTGGTTGGTGGCGCTCTTGAAATGCCAGTTGCCCAGACCGCCCCGGCCGCCCCGGAGCAGCACGAGCCGCTCGCCGTCGGCCGTCACCTCGCCCACCGTTTCGGTGGTCGCAGTCCCGTCCTCGTTCTCGAAAACGCGCTTGGCGACCGTGCCCAGCGGAACCGGGATCACGATGTCGCGGGCGTCCTTGCCCGAGGAGCGCGCCCCGGAGCCGTGCTCGCCGTCCTCGGCGAACTGGTGACGCTGGTATTTGAGGTGGATGAGCGTCCAGTACTGCTTGTCGCCTTGCAGGACGATGCTCCCGCCCTTGCCGCCGTCACCGCCGTCGGGACCGCCGAAAGCCACGAATTTCTCGCGGCGAAAATGCGTCGAGCCGCCGCCGCCGTGCCCCGAGCGGGCGAATATCTTTACGTAATCTACGAAATTGGAACCTGCCATGTCATTCATTGTTCTTGAAGCGACAAAGGTACATAAAAGTCGGACGAGAACAAAATTGATTCGCATGCAGTTCGGTAAAACGCCGCAACAAAAATAAAAGTGTCGTTACGACACCCAAAAAAGGCAGACCGCGAAAAAACGGTCTGCCGGCAATTCGGAATAACGGGATTAAATCTGCGAAGCGACATAATCCCCCACCTCGGAGGTCGAACGGGCCTTTTCGCCCGGCGCTGCAAGGTCCTCGGTGACGACGCCTTCGGCCAGCGCCCGATCGACGGCACGCCGCACAGCCCTGCCCTCGGCATCGAGACCCAGGTGCTCCAGAAGCATCGCGGCCGAAAGGATCGTGGCCATCGGGTTGGCGATGTTCTTTCCCGCGGCCTGCGGATAGGAGCCGTGGATCGGCTCGAAAAGGGCCACTTCGGCCCCCACGCTCGCCGAGGAGAGCATGCCCAGCGAACCGCTGATGACGCTGGCCTCGTCGGTGAGGATGTCGCCGAACATGTTTTCGGTGACGATGACATCGAAATAAGCCGGTTGGCGGATGATCTGCATGGCGGCGTTGTCCACGAACATATAGTCCACCGCCACCTCGGGATACTCCCGGGCTACCCGCTGGGCCGTTTCACGCCACAGACGCGAGGTTTCCAGCACGTTGGCCTTGTCGACGACCGTCAGTTTGCGGCGGCGCGACACGGCCAGCCGAAACGCCACGTGCAGGACCCGTTCGATCTCCGAGACCGTGTAGGTGCAGGTGTCGAAGGCGCGCGCGCCCTCCTCGTCGCGGCCCTGCGGACGGCCGAAGTAGATGCCGCCCGTGAGTTCGCGCACGCAGATGAAATCCGTGCCGCGGACCACCTCCGCCCGGAGCGGCGAACGGTCGGCCAGGGCGTCGAACAGCGCCACGGGGCGCAGGTTGGCGAACAGCCCCAGCGACTTGCGCATCCGCAGCAGCCCCTGCTCGGGCCGCACCTTCGCCGTGGGGTCGTTGTCGTATTTGGGGTCCCCGATGGCTCCGAACAGCACGGCGTCCGCCGCAAGACAGACGGCGTGCGTCTCGTCGGGATAGGGGTCGCCCACGGCGTCGATGGCCGCGGCTCCCACCAATGCGGGACGGTATTCGATCTTGTGTCCGAATTTTTCCGCCACGCGGTCCAACACTTTCGTGGCTTCGGCGACGATCTCGGGACCGATGCCGTCGCCGGCTAAAAGAGCGATTTTAACATCCATTGTCGTTATAGTTTATTTCAATGATATTCAACATTTTGACAGTCGCCTTGATGGCAGCCTCCGTCTGGTCGGCGTCCAGCCCGCGGGTCTTGAACTCGCGGCCGTCCATCTCCCAGGTGATGATCGTCTGCACGAAAGCGTCGGTGCGGCCTCCGGGCGGAATCGAAACGGTATAGTCGCGCAGCATCGGAAACTCGCGCCCGAGCTGTTCGCGGTAGATTTGCCGCAGGGCGCGCATGAAGGCGTCGTACTGGCCGTCGCCCGCCGAGGTCCGCTCGTACGCGCAGCCGTGAATCTCGATCCGGAGCGTCGCGACGGGGTGCATCCCCTGCGCCAGCGAGAGGCTGTAATTGAGAATCCGGACCGGAGTGTCGACCGGGTCGTAGCGCAGCACGTCGGCGATGATATACGGCAGGTCCTCGGCCGTCACCTGCTCCTTCTTGTCGCTCAACTCGACCACCCGTTCGGTCACCTTGCGCATCGCGGCCTCGTCGAGGTCGATGCCCAGCGCTTCGAGGTTTTTCAGGACATTGGCCTTGCCCGAGGTTTTGCCCAGGGCGTATTCGCGGACGCGCCCGAAACGCTCGGGAAGCAGTTCGTTGAAGTAGAGGTTGTTCTTGCTGTCGCCGTCGGCGTGGATGCCCGCGCACTGCGTGAAGACGCTCGCGCCGACGATCGGTCGGTTGGCGGGAATGCGGATGCCCGTATAGCTCTCGACCGTGCGGCTGACGCGGTTGATCTTCGTTTCGTCGATCCCCGTCGTGCGGCCCAGGCGGTCGTGCAGCACGGCCACCGCGCTCGACAGCGGCGCGTTGCCGGCCCGCTCGCCCAGCCCGTTCACGGTGACGTGGACGCCGTGGAAACCCGCACGCACGGCGGCGGCGGTGTTGGCCACGGCGAGGTCGTAGTCGTTGTGGGCGTGGAAATCGAAATGCAGCGACGGATAACGCACCACCAGGTCGCGGCAGAAACGTTCGGTGTCGTAGGGGTCGAGGACGCCCAGCGTATCGGGGCACATGAACCGGCTGACGGGAGCGTCGGCCAGTCCGTCGAGCATCGCGTAGACGTAGTCGGGCGAACGGCGCATGCCGTTGGACCAATCCTCAAGGTAGAGGTTCACCTTCATCCCGCGGTCGACGGCCGCAAGGATCTCGGCACGCACATCCTCCAGATGCCGTTCGGGCGTGCGGCGCAGCTGCCCCTCGCAATGTTTCCGCGAACCTTTGGCCAGCAGGTTGACCACGCGGCATCCGGCGGTCCCGAGCCAGTCGAGCGACACCCCGCCGTCGATGAATCCCAACGCTTCCACACGGTCGGCATAGCCCTTGGCGGCAGCCCATTCGGCGATGGCGCGCACGGCCTGCTGTTCGCCCTGCGAGACCCGCGCCGAGGCGATCTCGATGCGGCTTACGTGCAGTTCCTCCAGCAACAGCCGGGCGATGGAGAGTTTTTCACGGGCGTTGAAGGAGACGCCCGAGGTCTGCTCGCCGTCGCGCAGCGTGGTGTCCATGATTTCAACCGGGGGAAACATCGGCGCAGGCTATTTGCGGGCGGCTTCGAAGGCCTCGATCCGGTCGGCGATACTGCGCAGGTAGTCCACGTCGTCGTAGCCGTTTTCGAGACAGCGTTTCTTGTAGGCGTCGATCTCGAAACCCTCGCTGCGCCCGTCCGACACGATGGTCAGCGTCTGGTTGCCCAGGTCGACGGTGAACTGCGCCTTCGGGTCGCGCCGGATCTCGCCGAAAACGGCTTTCAGAAACTCCTCGCTCACACGGATCGGCAGCAGGCCGTTATTCAGGGCGTTGTTACGGAAGATGTCGGCGAAGAAGCTCGACACCACGACGCGGAAACCGTAGTCGGCAATAGCCCAGGCGGCATGCTCGCGCGAACTTCCGCAGCCGAAATTGCGCCCGGCGACGAGGATTCGCCCCTCGTAGCGGGGATCGTTCAAAGGGAACGAAGCGATCCGCTGCCCCGCGGCGTCGTAGCGCCAGTCGCGGAAAAGGTTGTCGCCGAAGCCCTTGCGTTCGGTGGCTTTCAGAAAGCGCGCCGGGATGATCTGGTCGGTATCTATGTTTTCCACCTCGACGGGAACAGCCCCCGAGGTGAAGGTTACGAATTTGGGTATGGACATAATGATAATCTTTTACATATCGAACACTTCGCGCGGATCGGAAATCACGCCCGTCACCGCGGCGGCGGCGGCAACGGCCACACCCGACAGCATCGTACGGGCGCCGGGACCCTGCCGGCCCTCGAAATTGCGGTTCGAGGTCGAAACGCTGTATTTGCCCGCCGGAATCTTGTCGGCGTTCATCGCCAGGCACGCCGAACAGCCCGGCTGGCGGAGTTCGAAACCCGCTGCGGCGAGGATGCGGTCCAGTCCCTCGGCCCGCGCGGCGGCTTCGACGCCCTTCGAGCCGGGAACGATCCATGCGGTGATGTTGTCCGCCTTGCGGCGGCCTTCGACCAGACGGGCGAAACGGCGCAGGTCCTCGATGCGGCCGTTGGTGCAACTGCCGACGAACACGTAGTCGACCGCTTTGCCCAACATCCGCTCCCCGGGTCTGAAACCCATGTACTCCAACGCCTTGGGATCGGCGTCGGCGGGAATCGTTCCGTCGACGGCCATCCCCATTCCGGGATTGGTTCCGTAGGTGATCATCGGGGCGATGTCCGCAGCGTCGAAGCGGTACTCCCTGTCGAAAACCGCGTCGGGATCGCTGTAAAGTTCCCGCCAGCGGGCCACGGCCTCGTCGTAGGCGGCTCCCTGCGGAGCGCGTTCGCGGCCCCGGAGGTATTCGAAGGTCTTCTCGTCGGGGGCGATCATGCCGCCGCGCGCGCCGCACTCGATGCTCATGTTGCAGACCGTCATGCGGCCCTCCATCGAGAGCGAACGGATCGTGCTGCCGGCAAACTCGATGAAATGGCCCGTGCCGCCCGAAGCGGTGAGTTTCGAGATGATATAGAGGATGACATCCTTGGCCTCGACACCCGGACGCAGCGCGCCGTCGACCGTAATGCGCATCGTGCGGGGTTTGGTCTGGAGGATGCACTGGCTGGCGAAGACCATTTCGACCTCCGAAGTCCCCACGCCGAACGCCACGGCGCCCAAAGCTCCGTGGGTCGAAGTGTGGCTGTCGCCGCAGACGATCGTCATGCCCGGCTGGGTGAATCCCAGCTCGGGGCCGATGATGTGCACGATGCCCTGCCTGGGGTGTCCCACGCCGAAGTGCTCGATGCCGTGGCGGGCGCAGTTCTCGGCCAGCGTCTCGACCTGCCGCCGCGACTCCGGCTCCCCGATCGGAAGGTGCTGGTCGACGGTCGGGATGTTATGGTCGACCGTGGCCGTGATCTGCGCCGGACGCGCGACGCCGAAGCCGCGGCGTTCGATCCCCGCGAAAGCCACGGGCGACGTCACCTCGTGGATATACTGCCGGTCGATGTAGAGCACGCAGCGGCCGCCGTCCTCGACACGCACCGTGTGCGCGTCCCATATCTTGTCCAGAAGCGTTCGTCCCATATCAATCCTCCTCCTCGATTTTTTCGGTTACGTTGAGTGCGCGCAGCGCGTCGAGGAACGCCTCGATCGAAGCCCGCGTGGTGTCGGTGTGCGCGCCGAATCCGTGGACCGTGCGGCTGCCGCACTCGACCTGCACATGCACGCGGCCCACGTCGTTCGAACCGCGCGTGATGGCCTGCATCAGGAACTCCGCAAGCACCACCTTCTCGTTGATCAGTTTCTTGATGGCCGAGACCGCCGCGTCGACCGGACCGTTGCCCGTGGCGGTGGACATGCGTTCGTGGTCGCCGAATTTCAGCACCACGGTAGCCGTCGGAACCAGCGTCCCGGTGGTCACCTGCATGAATTTCAACGAAATGGACTGCTGCTTCATGCGGTCGATGTCGCCCACGAGGTACAACAGGTCGTAGTCGTGAATCTCCTTCTTCCGGTCGGCCAGGGCGAGGAATTTCTCGTACGTGGCGTCCAATTCCTCCTGCGTGAGGTCGTAGCCCAGCAGTTCGAGCCGGTGCACGAGGGCCGCGCGCCCGCTGCGGGCCGTGAGGGCGATGACCGACTCGTTCAGCCCGATGTCCTGCGGGTCGATGATCTCGTAGGTCTGACGCTGCTTGAGCACGCCGTCCTGATGGATGCCCGACGAATGGGCGAAGGCGTTGCGGCCCACGATGGCCTTGTTGGGCTGCACGGGCATGTTCATCAGGCTCGACACCAGGTGCGAGGCCTTGGTGATCAGGCGCGAATTGATGTTCGTGTCGACGGCCACGTCCTTGTGGCAGCGGAGCGTCATCACCACCTCTTCGAGCGAGGTGTTGCCGGCCCGTTCGCCGATGCCGTTGATCGTGACCTCGGCCTGCCGGGCGCCGTTCAGGATGCCGCTCAGCGTATTGGCCGTAGCCATGCCCAGATCGTTGTGGCAGTGGGTTGAAATGATCGCCCGGTCGATGTTGGGAACGTTGTCCACGAGGTATTTGATCTTCGCGCCGTATTCGTTCGGAAGACAGTAGCCCGTCGTGTCGGGGATATTGACCACCGTCGCGCCGGCCCGGATGACCGCCTCGACCACGCGGGCGAGGTACTCGACGTCGGCACGCCCGGCGTCCTCGGCATAGAACTCCACGTCCTCGACGTAGCGTTTGGCATATTTCACCGCCTCGACGGCAGATTCGACGATCTTCTCGGGCGTGGAACGCAGTTTGTCGTAGATATGCTGCGGCGAAACGCCGATGCCCGTATGGATACGCTTGCGCCTGGCCAGCCGCAGCGCATCGGCCGCAACGTCGATGTCCTTCTTCACGGCGCGGGTCAGCGCGCAGATCGTCGGCTCGGAAACGGCCTTGGAAATCTCCAGCACGGAGTTGAAATCACCGGGGCTGGAGATGGGAAATCCCGCCTCGATGACGTCTACGCCGAGGCTTTCGAGCAGTTTGGCGACTTCAATTTTTTCGGTGGTGTTCAACTGACAACCGGGGACCTGCTCACCGTCGCGCAGCGTGGTGTCGAAAATGTACAATCTCTCACTCATACTAACCTCTTTATCGAATAAAACTTAATGACGCCGCCCCACGCTTTCCGTGCGGCAAACGCCACCCTGACTTTCTGTATTGCTTACGATCCGTAACAAAAACAGCCGCCGGACTTGAAGATTCGACGCTTTTAGCGACGCATTCCAACCGGAATGAAACCGGAATGACCGACGTAACTGCCTTGCTCTCTTGCAAATATATGAATTATTTAATAATTTCAAAAACAAATCGTCCCAAAAGTCGGATAATTACACACCGGCGGCCTCCCCGTCCCGGATGGACAGGAAGGCCGCCGCAAAACAGGCCGGCAGGTTACAACGCCTGCGGATTACCGTCCCGGCAGGTTACAGCGCCAACGGTTCGTAAGGCAGCCCCCAGGCATCGGCCACGGGTTTGCAGACCACCCTGCCGCCGATGATGTTCAGCCCCAGCGCCAGCTCGGGATTCTCCTGTGCGGCGCGCCGCCAGCCCTTGTCGGCAAGCTGGATGGTGTAGGGAAGCGTCGCGTTCGTAAGCGCGAGGGTCGAGGTGCGGGGCACGGCGCCCGGAATGTTGGCCACGCAGTAGTGCAGGATGCCGTCGACGTGATAGACCGGGTCCTCGTGCGTGGTGGGGCGCGAAGTCTCGAAACAGCCGCCCTGGTCGATGGCCACGTCGACCATCACCGTTCCCGGCTCCATCTCCCGGAGCATGTCGCGCGTGACGAGCTTCGGGGCCTTGGCTCCCGGAATCAGCACCGAGCCGACCACCAGGTCGGCATGCTTCAGCTCCTCGCGGATGTTGTATTCGGAAGACATCAGCGTCTTGACGTTGCGGGGCATCACGTCGGCCAGATAGGTCAGCCGCTGGAGCGAAATGTCGCAGATCGTCACGTCGGCCCCCGTTCCGGCAGCGGTGCGCGCCGCAGCCGTTCCGACAACGCCCGCACCGATGACGAAGACCTTGGCGGGCTTCACGCCCGGCACGCCGCCCAGCAGCACACCCTTGCCGCCGCGGGGTTTTTCGAGGAAATAGCGTCCCTCCTGCGCGGCCATGCGCCCCGCGACCTCCGACATCGGGATCAGCAGCGGCAGCGAACGGTCGGCGCGCTCGACGGTCTCATAGGCACAGCAGACCGCCCCGCTGTCGACCATCGCACGGGTGAGGGGTTCGCTGCTGGCGAAGTGGAAGAAGGTGAAAACCAGCTGGTCCCTGCGGATGAGTTTGTACTCGGGAGCCACCGGTTCCTTGACCTTGACGATCATTTCCGCCCGGGCGTAGACCTCCTCGATCGAGGGAAGCATCTCCGCCCCGACGGCCGTGTAGGCATCATCGGCAAATCCGCTGTTCACACCGGCCGTAGCCTGCACATAAACTTTGTGTCCCCGTTTGACAAGCTCCCGGGCGCCTGCGGGGGTAAGAGCAACGCGATTCTCGTTGTTCTTGATCTCTTTTGGAATACCGATAATCATGGATCTGGAAGTTTTTAAGGTTTTTGCCTCTCCAAAATACGAATTTAACGCGGAAATCCAAAAAATCCGGACGTTTTTTTACGTGCGGATCAAAACCGGTAAGAGATTGTAAGATAGAACGAACGGGGCCACGCATAGGTGCAGCGCGAGGCGTGGGGCGCGTAGAGCGTGTCGTCGCCCGGGCGGATGCGGCGCACGCGCAGCGACTCGTAGCCGCCATAGACCGTATCGGCCTCGCCCGTCAGGTTGCGCAGCATCAGCGACGCGGTGAGCCGCGAACGTTCGAACCGGAACGACTTGAACAGCGCGGCATCGAGCGTGAAGGCGTCCAGCAGCCGCTCCTGCCGGGTGAAGGCGTCGAAAAACTCCCGTGTGATACCGCCCTGACCCGCGATGCGGTCGGTGCGGCGCAGGGGCATCGGTTCGACGTAACGCCGCCCGGCATATCCTGCCGAAGCGCGGCATCCCCACCCTTTCGGGCCGAACCAGGCGATCTCCGCCAGAGCGGTCAGCTGCGGGGCGCCGCCCGTCTCGCAGCCGCCCATACGGCTCACGGCCTGCACGTCGACGGCCGAGTTATCCACGTCGGAGAGCACCGTGACGCGCGGATCGCGAATGTATTCGTAGCGTCCGGCCGAAGCGGCCAGCGACAGCAGCCAGCGGTAGGACAGCCGGATGTCGGCCGCGGCCTCCGCGCCGCAGGACATGCGTCCGACGCCCGTCACGGCCATGTCGCAGTAGACCGAGGCCATGTCGTCGTAATACGTCCGCGTCTCGATGCCGTCGAGCGTCATGGCAGCGAAGAACGCCGCCTGAAAATCGACGACGGGTCCCGTCAGGCGGCAGTTGAGTTCGGCGGCGTAGATGCGTTCGGGCACGGGATTGTCGACCGTACGGTTGTTATAGAGCGGCTGAAAGAAAAGATCCCCGGCCCGAGGGGTCCGGGCGGCGGCCGCGGCGGCGATTTCGATATAGCGGCGCGGGGTGAAGGCCCAGCCCGCCGCGACCTTGAGCGTGTAGGGCGTGAACCGCATGACGCGCGAAGGGCCGTAGGACTGCCCGCCGGGAAAAAGTTCCTTCTCGTAATAGCCCCGGCGGCTGACGGCATCGCTCCCCAGCACGACCGAAAGATCGGCCCGGAAACGGTCGGAGCGGTAATCGGCCTGCAAGCGGAGCGCAGCCCCGCGCAGCGTCAGCGCATAATCGTAGCCGAAGCGGTCGCCCTCGCGGACCGTCCGTCCGGGATGCCGCAGGTCGTTCTGCAACAGATTGCTGTACGTATCGTCGTCGATCAGGAAGCGGTCGATGTCCGTAACGTACCCGGCGCCCAGCAGATCGCGCATCTGCTTGTAGGAACGGGTGTTTTCGCGGCGGAGCGAAACTCCGTAGCGGAGCGTCAGCCGGGCGCCGGCTTCGGTGGCGAACGACGCGTCGAAAGCGAGGTTGCAGAGCCGTTCGACACGGTCTTCCAACGCATAGACCGCATGTCCGCCCGCCATGCGGTTCTGGCGGATCAGCTCGTCCCAGTCGATCTGCGTGTAGCGCGGATCGCGGGCGAGCCACGCCTGCTCGGTCTCCCGGTCGCCCGTATAGCTGGGCAGATACCGGTAATTGTCGGGCATCGGCGTGCGGGCGTCGTACCAGTCGAGCATGCTGTACTTCGCGACGCCCGCCTCGGCGGCAAGCGTGGCGGCGAACGAGGTCGAAGCCGACAGCGGCACGGCATAGGCGGCCAGGGCCAGCGGAACCGTCTCGCGCCGCACGCGGGAGTTGCGCACCCTGCCGTCCTGCCAGCCCCACGCCGGGTTGTAGAGACGGTCGCCCGTGAGCGTGAAAGCCTCCTCCGAAGAGGAGAGGCGCGTGCCCCGCACCGAGGGCGGCACGATACACAGCACGGAGAGTTCGTGCCCTTCGCCGAAACGCCGGGCAAGGCGCAGTCCGGCGGTCACGGCATTGGTGAAGACCCCTTCGACGTGCATGTCGCGGCCGGAGCGGGCGTCGAGAGCCGCCGAAATGCGCCAGCCGTCGCCCGGCGACGCCGAGACGGCGGCTTTCGCTCCCACGAGGTAATTGCGGTCGGTGAAGCGGACCGAAGCCAGAAAGGGCTGCAACGGCTCCCCGTCCGAAAACCGGAACGTCCGCATGCCGCCCGCCGCAGCCGGCTCCCCGGGCGCGGCGGCAAGCCCCGCATAGCGCTGTTCTTCGGCCCCGAGCAGGCGCAGCGCCGCGAGATAACGGTAGGAAACCGCAACGCCCATGAGCGACGTGCGTTCCAGGGTGTAATCCAGTCCGCGACGCCGGAGCGCGACCTGCGGCAGGTTGAAACCGGTGCGAAGGCCGTAGAGGTCCGAAGGGGACTGCACGGCGCGGTAGAAGAGCGTCGAATCGGTCGTGAGCAGTTCGCGCCGCTCCTCGCGTTCGGCATAGGGATAGTATTCGTCGCCGGGGTACTGGGCCGCCGCCGCACACGGAAACAGGAGAAACAACAGGGCACAACAGCTTTTCAGCATATCTTTGCGACTTTACAGAACACAAAGATAGCAAAAAGTCCGACGATTCAAAACCGGATCGCATGCAGCGCGGCAAAACGGTCCGGCAAACAGAAAAGCCGTCGCGACACGGCAGAAGCAGCGTCAGACGGGGATGGGGCATGACAAATTCCGGCGTCCCCGCAGCGGGGACGCCGGAATCGGAATCAGATTGTTTTCAGGACTTCGGTCAGCAGTTTCCAGAACTTGGGAACCGTGGCGATTTCGAGCCGTTCGTCGGGCGAATGCACGCCGCGGAGCGTCGGACCGAAGGAGACCATCTCCAGATCGGGATACTTTTCGAGGAACAGACCGCACTCCAGCCCGGCATGGATGGCGCGGACCTTGGGTTCGGAGCCGAACAGCCGTTTGTAGGCATCGACGGTGACCTCCAGCAGCTTCGACTGCGGGTCGGGCATCCAGCCCGGATAGCCGTCGGAATGGGCCACATCGGCGCCCGCCAGCGCGAAGACCGACTCGACCATCTGCATCACGTAGGTCTTGGCGCTCTCGACCGACGACCGCTGCGACGAGGTGACGACGATGCGGTTGCCCTCCGCGAACTTCACCGAAGCGAGGTTCGTCGAGGTCTCGACCAGCCCCGGAACGGCGAACGACATGGCCACGACCCCGTTGGGAACGCCCACCAACGAGTAGACCAACGCCGACTGCGTCCTGCTGTCGAGCACCTCGTCGACGTGGGGCATCTCGTTGAGCGTGATTTTGAAATTGGGTTCGCGGAAGCGGAATTCGGCTTCGAGGTCCGCGGCGAAAAGGTTGTAACGCTTGACGAACTCCTCCTTGAAGCGGGCCGGAACGCCGAAGATGGCGTAAGCCTCGCGGGGAATGGCATTGCGGAGGTTGCCGCCGTTGAAATAGCACAGTTTGAGTTCGAACGACTGCATGCCGTCCCACAGCAGGCGCGCCACGGTCTTGTTCGAGTTGACGCGGCCCTTGTCGATGTCGTCGCCCGAGTGTCCGCCCTGAAGGTCCGACACGTCGACACGGAAGAACGTGTAGTTCTTCGGCGACGGCTCCATCGTGTAGTGGAACGTGGCGATGGTGTCGATGCCGCCCGCACAGCCGATGAAGATTTCGCCCTCGTCCTCCGAATCGAGGTTGACGAGGTATTTGCCCGTGAGCATCCCCTCGCCCAACTCGAACGCACCCGTGAGGCCCGTCTCCTCGTCGACGGTGAACAGCGCCTCGACGGGACCGTGCTCCACCGTCTCGTCGAGCATCACGGCCAGCGCGGCGGCCATGCCGATACCGCAGTCGGCGCCCAGCGTCGTACCTTCGGCCCGGACCCACTCGCCGTCGATACGCGTGCGGATGGGATCGTTGTCGAAGTCGAACTCCACATCGGAGTTCTTTTCGCAGACCATGTCCATGTGCGACTGGAGGATCACGGCTGCGCGCTCCTCCATGCCCGGCGTGGCGGGCTTGCGCATCACGACGTTGCCGATGGCGTCCTTTTTATATTCGATATGGTGCTTTTTGGCGAAATCGACCAGAAAATCAATGATTTTGCCCTCCTTCTTCGAAGGACGCGGCACACGCGTGATGGCGTCGAACTGTTCCCAGACAAGACGCGGTTCCAAAGAGGTTATTTCCGACATAGATTTTTGCATTTTTGCAAAGTTAGGAAAAAATCCGTAACTTTGACAATATAAAATACGGGAACGAATGGATTTCAGAATAGGACACGGATACGACGTACACGCTTTGGCCGACGGCCTGCCGCTGGTTTTGGGAGGCGTGGAGATCGCCCACACGAAAGGGTGCGTCGCCCACTCGGACGGAGACGTGGCGATCCACGCCCTGTGCGACGCCCTGCTGGGCGCCGCGGCGCTGGGCGACATCGGGCTGCACTTTCCCGACACGTCGGCCGATTTTGCGGGCATCGACTCGAAGATCCTGCTGCGCCGCGTGGCGGAACTGCTGCGCGAAAAGGGCTACGAGATCGGGAACGTGGACTGCACGATCCGCGCCCAGCAGCCCAGGTTGCGGCCGCACATCGACGCCATGCGCCGTGCGATGGCCGGCGCAATGGGCGTAGACGACGACCGGGTGTCGGTCAAGGCCACGACCACGGAGCATCTGGGCTTCGAGGGGCGCGAGGAAGGCATCTCCGTCTCCGCCGTGGCGCTTATTTACCGTCCTGCGGACAGGAAATAATTCAGAATTTACAATTCAGAATTCAGAATTGCTTATATTTGTACGATCAAACACCAAACCGCGACGCCTATGAAGCAGTAGAAAACAACCTTTCAACTCCGTGCCTGCGGGCACACGACATATAAAAAGCGCATCGGCTTTTCTTCTTACGTCGGAAAATTGGACACTTTCTAACAAGTAAGGGACTAAAGGCGATGCTCGTGCTGTTTTACGGCGCGGGCATTTCTTTCATCTTACTTGTAGGTCGTCCAATACCTCCGACGTGGATAAAGGAATTTGTCCGCGTTTTTTATTGACTCTTAACCCTTAACCAATCTATCAAAATGAAACAAAACCGTATTCTGCTGCCGTTCTTGGCGATCTGTCTGGTCTCATGCAGCAAAGATGATGACGAAGGACATTCGAAAAACGAACAGAATGTTCCGGTAAAAGAAATTACATTTAAGAACTGTTCTTTTACCATGGTAAAAGTAGATGGAGGAACATTCCAGATGGGAGCAACCCGTGAACAGGAGGCGAGCGGCTGGAAACCGGATCGCACCGAATATCCTGTACATAAAGTGACGCTCAATACCTTTTATATCGGAGAAACAGAGGTCACAAAGGAACTTTGGAGCGCAGTTATGGAAACAGAGTGCGACTATTCTGAATACCATAAGCCTCAAGGCGTGGAGTGGAACGACATTCAACCTTTTATCGAACGTCTCAACCAAGCAACGGGATTAAAATTCCGGTTACCGACCGATGCCGAATGGGAATATGCAGCACGGGGAGGCAACCGATCCCAGGGACACATTTATCCGGGCTCCGACATTTCGATCCTGGCGGCCTGGTGTTACAACAATGCCGGAACCTATATACTCAATGAAAACAAGTGGGATTATTGGGAGTTACGTAACAATGGAAACAGCCCGCATTATGTAAAACAGTTATTACCCAATGAACTGGGATTGTATGACATGGGCGGTAATCTTTACGAATATTGCAGTGACTGGCTGGGCGATTATCCCGAGGAACCTCAAACAAATCCACAAGGTCCGCAAAGCGGGTCTATGCGCGTTATACGGGGCGGATGTTGGGCTATTTGGTCCAATTCCGCACGCGTATCACACAGGCCTGCACAATCTTACAATTCGGATTATGTAGGTTTGAGGCTGGCCATGAGTACCGAGTAATTTCAGATAAAACGGTGCCTATAATTGATTCGGCGCCGTTTTATCCTTCATTTTCTAATCCATCCTGCGATACCGCGGGTCGTTCACCCGCTTGTTCCACAGCCAGCCGACGTAGCGCATCGTGACGTCGGGCGTCAGGAGCGTCAGCACCGTTTCGCCCGTGGCGGTCGAGACGGCGAAATCGGCGTGGTAGAGCGTGTTGCCGTCCGAAATATTGAAGGAGACCGACCAGCCCCACTGCACGCGGGCCGCCCGGTAGTCGCGGACCGACATCGAATCGAAATTCAGCATCTCGACATACTGGGTGATGCCCCGTTCGGTAGGCAGGTGCACCTCGACATGGTCGACGAACACCCCGAAAAAGAAGTAGTCGGCATAGATCGAACGGATCATTCCGCCGGGCAGCTGCTGCATCGAGTTGGGGAAGAACATATAGTCGCGCGACTGCACCAGCGAGTCGATCTTCGCGGCGTAGACCCGGGCCTTATAAGCCCTGCGCTGGGCGCGGTCCATCCCCGCCGCAGGCTCCTCGTAGACGGTCGTATGCTCCACGACCTGCACCGGGGCCTGCTGCACGGGAACGATCGTCGTCTGCGGCACGCTGTCCGCGGCGGAAGTTTCGAGCGTATACTGCGGGGTCTGCGCGACGGCGGCGCAGGCAATGAAAGAGAGTGCGCCGCAGGTGGAAAAAACGGAGTGTTTCATAAGTCGGACATCGGATTGAACGGGAAAAAAGCCCCCGCTTGAGGCGGGGGTTCGGGGATCGCCGGAGCGGCAAACGGACAGCGCAGCGGATACGGCTGCCCGGGATGGGTCCGGCAAAATGAATTTACGTCAATAGAGCTGCGAAATCGAACCCGTATACTGCACGGGGTTATACCACGGATTGGTGATCGTCAGCGTAGCCCCGCCCGTGCGGGAGAAGATTTCGAAGGTGAACGTGTAGGTCGACGCCGAGAACAGCGAGGTCGAGAAGGTCACCATCCAGCCTTCGTGCGTCTGCTCGGTGATATAGCCCTGCAAATCGGAAACGGTGTAGTTGATGATCGTCACATAGTAAGGCGGCACGTAACCCTTGATGTAGGGAAGCGTGATGTCCGCCGTTCCGTCCCACATGCCGACGTTGAACGCGGGGTTCATAATCTGGCGCATCGGACCTGCGGGCTGACGCTGGAAGGTCGTCGGGTTGAACTGGAAGTTGCGCGACAGCACGAGCGAGTCCATGAACTTCTCGTAGTTGGCGATACGTTCCGCACGGCGTTTCTCGCGCACCTCGCGGCGTTCTTCCTTGGGCGACAGCACTTTTTTCTGTCCGATCACGGTAACGGCCGCCGCACAGAGCAGCAGGCCCACAACGATAATGACTGTTTTTTTCATAGCACATAAGGTTTGTTACGGCTATGAAAGCAAGTTTTGTGCCGAAAGCGGGATCATGGGCCACTTTCCGCGTCCGGACCACCGTTACCGTCACGGGCGTCGGCGTTTGCATACGCCGTCCTCCCTCGGGACGAGTTTCAGGGCCTCACGGCAGAGCGCCCCGCCGGACAGACGGAGACGCTACAACCCCAGTTTTTTGAGGAACTGACCCGTGTAGCTGCCCTCGCACTGCGCCACCTCGTGCGGCGTGCCCGCGACGATGATCTCCCCGCCGGCCGCCCCGCCCTCGGGACCTATATCTATAATATGGTCGGCGACCTTGATGACGTCGAGGTTGTGTTCGATGACGATGACCGTATTGCCGCGGTCGACGAGCTTGTTCAGCACCTCCAGCAGCAGACGGATGTCCTCGAAATGAAGCCCCGTCGTAGGCTCGTCCAGGATATAGAGCGTGCGGCCCGTGTCGCGCTTCGAAAGCTCGGACGAGAGCTTGATGCGCTGGCTCTCGCCGCCCGACAGCGTCGTGCAGGGCTGCCCGAGCGTCAGGTAGCCGAGGCCCACCTCCTGAATGGCCCGGAGTTTTTGGTAGATATTGGGGATGTTCTCGAAAAACTCCACGGCCATGTTGACCGTCATGTTCAGCACGTCGTCGATATTTTTGCCCTTGTACTTCACTTCGAGCGTCTCGCGGTTGTAGCGGTGGCCGCCGCACGCCTTGCAGCGCACGTAGACGTCGGGCAGGAAGTTCATCTCGATGGTCTGCACGCCCGCCCCGCGGCACTCCTCGCAGCGGCCGCCCTTGACGTTGAACGAGAAACGCCCGGCCTTGAAGCCGCGGATCTGGGCGTCGGGCGTCATCTCGAACAGCTTGCGGATGTCGGAAAAGACGTTCGAATAGGTCGCGGGATTCGACCGCGGAGTGCGCCCGATGGGCGACTGGTCGACGACGACCAGTTTGTCGATATGTTCGAGGCCCTCCGCCCCGTCGTACTCCAGCGGCTGGTCGAAGGAGCGGTAAAGCTCTCTGGCGAGAATCGGCCGCAGGGTCTCGTTGACGAGCGTCGACTTGCCCGAGCCGCTGACGCCCGTCACGCAGATGAACTTGCCCAGCGGAAATTCCGCCGTGACGTTCTTGAGGTTGTTGCCCCGCGCGCCGCGGATCACGATGCGCCCGCCCGTTCCCTTGCGCAACGTTTCGGGAATTTCGATCCGCCGGCGTCCCGTCAGGTAATCGGCGGTGATGGTGTCGGACCGGAGGATGTCGTCGAACGTCCCGGCGGCCACGATGTTGCCGCCCTTGCGCCCGGCGCGGGGTCCCACGTCGACGATGAAGTCGGCGGCGCGCATCATGTCCTCGTCGTGCTCGACGACGATCACCGAGTTGCCCGCGTCGCGCAGCTCTTCGAGGCTGCGGATCAGCCGCTGGTTATCGCGCTGGTGCAGGCCGATCGACGGCTCGTCGAGGATATAGAGCACGTTGACGAGTTTCGAGCCGATCTGCGTGGCGAGGCGGATGCGCTGGCTCTCGCCGCCCGACAGCGAACGCGACGAACGCGCCAGCGAGAGGTAGCCCAGCCCCACGTCCATCAGGAACCGCAGGCGTTCGCGGATCTCCTTGACGATCTCCTGGGCAATCTTCCACTCCTTCTCCGAGAGCTGTTTTTCGATGGTGGGAACCCACTCCGAGAACTCGGAAATCGACATGGCCGACACCTCGGCGATGTTCTTCCCGGCGACGCGGAACTGCAACGACTCCTTCCGCAGGCGCGAACCGCCGCAGACCGAACATTTGCGGTAGACGAGGAACTGGTCGCGCCACTTCTGGCCGTGCTTCGAATCGTCGTCCTCGGTGCGGCCGATGTACTCGGCCACGCCCTCCCACGAGAGGAACTGGCGTCCGCCCGAAGACGAGAACTCCTGCAGGTCGACCGTCAGCGGCTCGGAATCGCCGTAGAGCACGGCGTTCAGCGCCTCCTCGGAGAAACTTTCGACAGGATCGTCGAGCGTGAAATCGTAACGGCGGCCCAGCATCTCCAGAATGGCGAAAAGCATGTTGTTGCGGTACTTGCCCAGCGGTCCGACGGCCCCTTCGCGCAGCGAGAAGCGGGCATCGGGAATGATCTTCCCCACGTCGAAAACCGCCTCCTCGCCCAGTCCGTTGCAATGGGGGCAGGCGCCCTTGGGCGAGTTGAACGAGAAGGTGTGCGGCGCGGGGTCCTCGAAGGCCACGCCCGTCGAGGGGCACATCAGGTGGCGCGAGTAGAAACGCTGCTGCCCGGTCCCGTAGTCGTGGACGGCCATCGTGCCCTTGCCCTGGCGCATCGACTCCTTCAGCGAGGTCATCAGCCTTTCGCGGGACTCCTCGCTGACCACGAGGCGGTCGACCACCAGGTCGATGGTGTGTATCTTGTAGCGGTCGAGGCGCATGCCCGACGATATTTCGCGGATCTCGCCGTCGATGCGCGCATAGATGTACCCCTTCTTGGCCAGCGACTCGAACAGTTCGCGGTAGTGGCCCTTGCGGCCCTTGACGATGGGGGCCATCAGGGCGATCTTACGCCCGGCGAAGCCCGTGAGAATCAGCTCGGCGATCTGGTCGTCGGTATAGTGGACCATCTCCTCGCCCGTCACGGGCGAATAGGCCCGCGACGCCCGCGCGTAAAGCAGGCGCAGGAAGTCGTTGATTTCGGTCACGGTGCCCACCGTCGAGCGGGGATTCTTGTTGGTCGTCTTCTGTTCGATGGCCACCACGGGGCTTAACCCCGTGATCTTGTCCACGTCGGGACGCTCCATCGTCCCCACGAACTGCCGCGCGTAGGTCGACAGCGTCTCCATGTAGCGCCGCTGCCCCTCGGCGTAGATCGTGTCGAAGGCCAGCGACGATTTGCCCGACCCCGAGAGGCCGGTGACGACTACCAGTTTGCGGCGCGGAATTTCGAGGTCCACGTTCTTGAGGTTGTGAACCCGGGCGCCCAGTATTTTGATCGTATCTTCCATTTCAGGTATGTAAACGTGCGGAACGTCCGGTTTATTGGATCGCAAATCAGCAACGTGCAAAGATACGTTTTTTTTCAATACATTGTCTTCTCCGCAGTTGTCGCGGTCAGGGTTCCGCCGCTGAAAAAACGAAGTCCGCCCGAATGCCTTGCGGCATTTCGGACGGACTTTACACGAATCACCGGTATTAACGGCCCTACTCGTAGGTCTGGAGGATATACCAGTTATCGGAAGGATTCTCCGGGAACGACACGTCGACGCGCGTAGGATACCCTTCGGCGTCGAATTGGTAGGTCAACGCACCGTCGGCATCCGCATGTTCCGACATCAGGTGCTTGCAGGAGACGCCGAGCACGCCGATCCACTGGCCCAACTGATCGAAAACATCGGAAGAGCCGAATATATCGGGCGTAACGATCGGATACATGTAGCCACCCTTGTTCTCCCGGGCCGAATAGCTGTACGTGCTATGGTCCGTCTCGCGGGTGATAATATCTTCCTGGTTGAAAATGCCGTCGCCGTTATGGTCGTGATGGTAATATTTATGCCCGTCATACTCATCATAACTGCCGTCACAGGTGTGCACGCTCTCGGAATAAGTGCTCACCACATTCCCGTTCACCCACGTGGCATTGCAAAACCCGTCGAGTTTCCCGGCATTGTCCGTCATCCGATAGGAGACCAGCTGCCTCTGGTTGTTATAAGTATAGTATATCTTATAGAGCACGACGCCTTTGTGCTGAATAACCGAAGAGCGGGCCAGCCCCGCCGCATTGAGCGTATAGGTAACCTTAAACACGCCCGGCTCTCCGAGGACCTCGCCGCCTTCGAACTGATACCAGACTTTGCCATCCTCGTAATTGATCGGAATTTCCAGCGTCAGGCCGCCCTGTGTTACCTTAATCTTCGACATCCGCCGATTCGCATCGTAACTGTATTCGATAGCGCCGTTTCCCTCCGTAGGTTCTTTCGACTCGACCCGTTTGATCTTCTTATCCGCCGACGCCGGGGGAGTTACGAAACGCTGCTCGTCGAGTTCCGCCGCGGAGGGAGTTCCGCCGGTCGGGGCGATCGTCATGGAGGCTTTGCCGTTCCCCACGTCGCTGATGGTGATTTTGCCGAAATCGCTCAACGTGAGTTCGTGCAGATCGGCAGCAACGGAATAGGCGCCCGACAGCAGGTAGATATTATTCTCCGCAGCCCGGGTAAAGGGCGTTTTGGATAAAAACGTATAAAGGCCGTCGGTCGTGAACTCGAGCGAAACATAGTTCGAACTCTCCGCAAAAGTCCACACTTTGGCGATAGCCTGCTTCAGTTTGGCCTCGGTATCGGGATATTGCTCCTTCCCGGCGGCGGACTGCGTGACATCAATCGTCGCCTTTTCACTCCCGGCCGTCACCGTAATCACCGCCGGCGTCGGAGCTGTTTCCGACGTATTGGGATCGGCGGAAACCGTAAACTGACCCTCCCCCGCAGCGACCTTGCACCAGCTTTGCGAAGACTCGGCTTTCCACGCCGGTTGATTGGTGACGACCCTTACGGTAAAGGTCTCCGTCGCCGCGGCCGTAAAGGCAATCGCAGTTTGGGGACTGACCGACAAAGTCGCCTTATCCGGAGCCGGATCGTCCTTCTTGCATCCCGACAGCAGCACTGCCGCCAACAGGAACGATGTAAAGATTTTGGATTTCATACGCATTTTTTATTGGATGAGAGTGATTTCGAGATACGACACGACAAAACACAACAACCCCTTGTCAGAGTCATTATATAATCGCGGAAAGCCGGATTCAGAAATTCAACCGGAACAGCGCGAGGGGGGGGGGGTAAGTCGATCGACAGCCGAGAGCCAATGGGGAAGAAATTTACCTCCCGTTTCATTTCCCGAACGAAAACCCGTTCTATCGCTGTCAGATCGTTTCATAGCTGAAAACAAAGGTATTCAAATTCCGCTGAATTCAAAATAAATCAGCGGAAATAATCGTCTGAAGGGAAAAATAACAGGCATTGGCGTCCCCCGCGCGCATGACACGTCTATTTTAAAACGAATTCGTCGGCATCCCGCCATGCGGGGAATTTTTCGCGGAACGCCGCCAGCGCCTCCGTGTCGAACACGCCCGTCAGAATTCGTTCCCCGCCGCCGGCTTCGGCCATCGTGCGGCCCTTGAAGTCGACCAACGCCGAATCCCCGGCGTAACGGGCCGCAGGGTCATCCCCCACCCGATTCGCCCCGGCCGCATAGCACTGGTTTTCGATGGCCCGGGCGCGCAGCAGCGTCCGCCACACTTCGCGCCGCGGCGCAGGCCACGAGGCGCAGCACAGAATGGCGTCGTAATCGCCCCGGCAACGGCTCCAGACCGGAAAACGCAAATCGTAACAGACGAGCAGCAGGAACCGCACGCCTCCGTATTCGACCACCGCACGGCTGTCGCCGGGCGTGTACTGGCGCGCTTCGCCGCCGGGTGCGAACAGATGGCGTTTATCATAGCCGATAAATTCGCCCGAGGGTTTCACGAAATACATCCGGTTATAGAAACGTCCGTTTTCGGCAACGGCGACGCTGCCTGCGACCGCCTTGCCGTATCGGGCGGCCCAGCGGCGCAGGGCCGTGACGACCGCCCCGCCGGCCCCGTCGGCCACTCCGGCGGGATCGAGCGTGAAGCCCGTGGCGAACAGTTCGGGCAGCAGCACGACATCCGCTTCGGCGGCAGCGACCATCGGTTCGAGCCGCGCGAGGTTCCGCGCGGGCTGTTCCCAGGCGATGTCGCACTGGCAGAGGGCGATGCGGAGTTCCACGAAAATCAGAGCTTATAGACGGTCAGCGACGACGCGCGGTCGCGCTGGTGGAAAAGCGTCACCCGGCAGGGCACGAAATCCGACGCCGCACAGCGCCACAGGTCGACATACTGCTGGGGATTGCGCTCCGTGAGCGGGAACCACGAACTCTGCACCTGCACCATGATCCGGTGTCCGGCGCGGAACGTGTGGGCGATGTCGGTCGTGCGGAAAGGCACGGTCTCGGGGTTGCCCGGCACGAAGGCTTTCGGACGCGCGAAGCCGTCGCGGTAACGGCCGCGCACCACGTCGCCGCGGACGAGCATCTGCATGCCGGCCTTTTCACCCTCGTCGGGGTAAACGTCGATCAGTTTCACGACGAAATCGGCATCCGAGGTCGAAAGGGCCACTTTCAGCGAAGCCTCGACCGGACCGGCAAGGGTCACGTCTTCCGCAAGCGGTTCGGTCACGAACGTCAGCACGTCCTTGCGGCCCTCCAGAAACCGCTGGTCGGCGATCATATACTCCTTGGGACGCCGCGTGCCGGAGGTTGCGATATACGGCACGGGGTCGGCAGGATCGGACGTATAGCTCGTCGAGGAGTTTTTCACCGTCGGTTTTTCGGTCGTGATGCGGCCGCCGTCGGCGAGGTAAAGAGTCAGTTTGCGGGCCTCGGAAGGCGTCCACCGCCCGAACGTATGCCAGCGGTTGTCGCCCGACGAGAAAGCCGCCACGGGCGGCAGCCGGTCGACCGTGTCGCGCGCCCAGAGGTAGCAGTCGAAAAAGGGCGCCTCGAAATGTTCCATATAGTAGGCTCCGGAGGCCTCCTCTCCGAAATCGAAGTCGCCCAGCGTACGCCCGTCGCCGCGCCATGCCCCGTGGGCCCACGGCCCGACGACCAGATGGAGCGGAGTCCGGGCGCTCTGGCGCAGGACGGCTTTGTAAAGGTTCCAGGCCCCGTAGCAATCCTCGGCGTCGAATGTGCCGCCCACGACCAGCATCGCGGGACGGATGTTGTAGCAGGCCCGGCGCGTGTCGCGCGCGCGCCACCACTCGTCGTAGTCGGGATGTTCGGCCATCTCCTCCCAGAACGCATTGGGTGCCAGCAGTTTCGTCAGGTCGGCCCGCGTGGGGCGCTCCGTGAGGAAGAACGTGCGTTCGTCGGGCGAGATCGTCAGCCCGCGCCGCGGCATCTTGTCGGTCGGCTCGTGTCCAGCGGGCGTGTTCATCGAATTGAGGAACCGCACGGCGTCGTTCAGCATCAGCACGCCGTTGTGGTGCACGTCGTCGCCCATGTACCAGTCCGTAACGGGGGCCTGCGGCGAAACGGCCTTCACGGCCGGATGCCCGCTCAAACCGCCCATCAGGGCGTAGAATCCCGGGTAGGAGCATCCCGCGAAACCCACACGGCCGTTGTTGCCGGGAATGTTCTTCACCAGCCAGTCCACCGTATCGTAGCTGTCCGTCGTCTCGTCCACGCTGCCGAAGCCCGCAGGACGCACGTGCATGAACTCGCCCTCGCTCATGTAGCGGCCCCGGACGTCCTGCTGGACGATGATGTAGCCGCGGTCGACGTAACTGCGCATGTAGCCTTTTTCGAAACTGCCGGGAAACTGTCCCTCGCCGTAAGGTCCCGTACCGTAAGGCGTCCGGAAAATGATTATCGGGGCCTTGCCGGGGGCTTTGGGCGTGAAGACCGAGGTGTGCAGGCGCACGCTGTCGCGCATGGCGATACGGTATTCGGCCTTGTCGTAAAGCGTGCTGACAGGCTGGGCGCACGCGGCGGCCGCTACCAGCAATCCCGCCCAGAGCAGGAACAGAAATCGGCGTAGTTTCATCATTTCGGGAGATTTTTACGTTTCGTAAAGATACGGTTTTTCGGCCAATCCGCAAAACTTTCGCTCCGCAAGCCGGCAAATCCGCCGCATCTTCCGGCAGTACGGCCCGCGAAGTTTGGATTCGGACGAAAATAAACGTACTTTTGCAGCGTATATACCGGAAAAACCATGTTGAAAGCAGGACGCATACAAACCCTCACCGTAAGCCGCGTATCGGAATACGGCCTATACCTCGCCGACGAGGAGCAGAACGAAGTGCTGCTCCCCAACCGCTACACTTCGCTGACGGACAAGGTCGGCGACCGGAAAGAGGTCTTCCTCTACCACGACTCGGAGGACCGCCTCGTGGCGACGACCGAAACGCCGCTGCTGCGCGAAGGCGAAGCGGGCTATCTGCGCGTGGTGGACAAGACGGCCCACGGGGCTTTCCTCGACTGGGGACTGCACGGCAAGGACCTGTTCCTCCCCAACCGCAACCAGCAGGGCGGCATCCTGGCCGGACACAGCTACATCGTCTACCTCTACGAAGACAACATCACGGGCCGCTGCGTGGCCACGACCAAACTCAAGAGTTTCATAAACAACGACCTGATCACGGTGAAACCCCGCGAGGAGGTCTCGCTGCTGGTGGCTTCGGAGAGTGAAATCGGCTTCCGCGTGATCGTCAACAACCGCCACTGGGGCATGATCTACCGCAACCAGATCTTCCGTCCCGTGGCCGTCGGCGACCGGCTGAAAGGTTACGTTAGGCGTATCACCGAGGACAACCGCATCGACGTGAGCCTCCAGCAGACGGGATTCGCACAGGTGAAGGACTCGGCGGAGGTGCTGCTCCAGCTGGTCCGCGACAACGGCGGATTCCTGCCCCTGAACGACGACAGCGCCCCCGAGGAGGTGACGCGCCTCACGGGAACGAGCAAAAAGGTTTTCAAACGCTCGCTGGGCATGCTCCTCAAGCGCGGCGCGGTCGAAGCCGGCGAAAAAGGCATCAAAATCCGGAAACATGGCGAAGATTAACACCGCGGAGCGCGTTTCGGCGGAAGCCTCGGACAATTTCGTTTTCCAGCGCTCGCTGCTGGCCTACCACGCCGCCTCGGCGCGCATCGCGGGCGACGTGCTCGAAATCGGAACCGGAGCCGGCTACGGCATCGAGGTAGCGGCGCCCCGGGCGCGGCGGTTCGTCACCGTCGACAAGCACGCCCCGGCGCCGGAGCTGCTCGACCGCCCCAACGTCGAGTTCCGGCAGGCAGTGGTCCCGCCGCTGGACTTCCCCGACCGAAGTTTCGACTGCGTGATCTCGTTCCAGGTGATCGAGCATATCAAACGCGATGCGGAGTTCGTGCGCGAAATACACCGGGTGCTGCGCCCCGGGGGACGGTTCATCGTGACGACCCCCAACGCCCCGATGTCGCTCACCCGCAACCCGTGGCACGTGCGCGAATACACGGCCGAACAACTCCGCAGGCTGCTCGCCGCACGGTTTTCGGAGATCGAAACCCTCGGGGTCTTCGGCAACGAAAAGGTGATGGACTACTATGCGGAAAACCGCCGCGGCGTCGAACGCATCACGCGCTTCGACATTCTCGACCTCCAGCACCGCCTGCCGCGCTGGATGCTGCAAATCCCCTACGACATCCTCAACCGCATGAACCGCCGCAAACTCCTCCGGGAAAACACCGGGCTGACGACCTCGATCCGCATGGACGACTACCGCATCGAACCGGTGGGAGACGGTTGTTTCGACCTGTTCTACATCGCGGTGAAATAAACGAGGGAGGTTTTCGGAAACCTCCCTCTCTTTTTCTATTCCAGCGTCACCCCGAGGCTCTGCCCCGCGCGGAGCCTCTTGCGGACGACCTCCCGCCCGTCCTGCGTCACGGCGACCTCCATCCCCTTCGCCGCACGGCGCACCTCGATGTCGAACGCCGAGCCGAAGGCGCGCACGTTGCGCAGGTTCATGCGGTCCCACGCCGCGGGCAGGCGCGGCGTCAGGGTAAACGACCGGAACCCCGTCGGACGGATTCCGAACACCCCTTCGGCCAGGATGCGGCAGTAAAGGCCGCTCTCGGCCGAAAGATGACGCTGGGAGCCTTCGGGCCACGCCTCGATGGCGTAGGGAACATGGTCGCCCAGCAGGCGCACCCCGGAATAATAGGACAAATAGCCGGTGGCCTTCTCGGTCTCGCCCGAGGCGTAGACCCCGCGCAGGGCGTAGAGCGTCGACCGGTCCCAGAAGGTCTTGTCGCCCGACCGGGTCAGCAGGCCGTTTTCGGTCCACAGTTTCGGCGAAAAGAGCGCCTCGACGGTCGCCTCCTTCCGTTCGTCGATGCCGACGGTCAGCGGAATGCAGATCCACGCACGCAGACGGTCGTTGCCCGTATAATAACGATAGGTGTCGAAGCCCTCGACCATGCCCCCGAAATGGCGGTCGATGTTTTTCCGCAGCGCGGCGGCCTGACGTTCGTAGGCGGCCAGCTGCCGGGCGGGCTTATGCAGTTCGCGGCCCAGCATTGCGGCCGAGAGCAGCGCGTCGTAATAAAGCGACGAGGTGCACAGGTTGGCATCCCCGGCCGGAAAGCGGCCTTCCAGTTCGTCCGAATCGGAGGCCACCACACCGTCGCCGGTCAGCCGGCGGCGGCAGTACTCCAGACACCACTCCACCAACGGCCACACTTCGGCCGCTTCGGCGGCATCGCCGCGCGCCAGCGCATAACGCGCCGCACCGTAGGCGATCATGGCTGCATCGCCGCGGTCGCCCGCGCCGTTCCAGATGTCGGTTCCTTCGGCTATGATCGAACTGGGAATCGGCCGGTAGTCGGGATTCATGTAGCGGGCGAAATAGCCGAACGAGCAGAGCGCCGAGCGGTTGCCCCGGTCGTAGCCCAGGAAGGGGAAGAACGGGTTGATGTACTCGGCCTGGTCGTTGGCCCAGATCGCGGCATAGAAACGCTCGCCGCCGGGACCGTGCATCAGGCCGCCCTTGGTGTCGTAGATGCTCTCCGCAGCGCGGATTTTCGCAAAGGCGAACATGGCGTCGATCACGGGATCGGGGGTGTCCAGCACCAGATTGCGCTGCCATTCGGCCACCAGCGCACGGCGTTTGGCGCACTCCGCGTCGGCGTTCAGCGCCAAGGCTTCGTCCCCGGACCGGCGGCCGCTGAAAAAGGCCCCGAAAGCGACCTCGGCCCGCGGAGCGAGCATCAGCGCCGTGTCGCCGCAGATCTCGGCCACCAGTTCGTAACTGCCCTCCACGCCCTTTGCCGGAGCTGTCCGGATCACCGAACGCGCCCGGGGAATCTCGACGTAAAGCGGCTTCTCGCCCGTATTCTTCAGGATGTATTTTTCGCAGAAGGCAGCCTCGTCGACCGACGGGAAAAGGACACGCGTCAGCGAAAGCGAGCCTTTGACCGCCGTCCAGTCGCTCTCGACGGTCATCGTGCCGTCGAGCACGATCCGGCGGACCTTCTCCTGCTGAAGGCAATTCTCATTGACCGAGAGCATCCGGGGAACGTCCCACGCGAAACGCCGCATCAGCGAACCGTGCGTATTGTTCGGGATGGTGCGCAGCATCGGCCACACGATACTGCGTTCGAACCGGAAACCGCCGTCGGCGCCGACACCGTAGCGCAGGACGGCGGAAATCCGCAATCCGCTCATTTCGATATGGTCCCGGTGCGAATCGCCCTCGCGGACATTCCACACGATGGCCGTGCTGTCGGGAACCACCTCCCAGCGGGTTTGCGTACCGGCAAGGACGGGCGCCGTCAGGCAACAGAGAAAAGGCAGGAAAAAGCGGCTGATGCGGATCATGGAGTCGGGGTTTTCGTTTTTAAAATAAGTCGTATTATTTCGAATCGTAACAAAAATACGATAAAAAACGAACTCCGCAAAAAAAACGACAGCGGCATATTCCACAGGACGCCGCCCGCCGGAGGAGGCAAAACCCTTTCGCCGCAATTTGCAGCCGAGTTTTTTCCACCGTTCAAAGCATTGGTTACCAACCATATAATAACACACGCACGATGTTTTGCCGATTTTTCTTTGTTTTTCTCGTTTTTTTTATACTTTTGCAAATCAGCCATAACGGGTTAACACCCCTTGAGGACAAATAATCCGTTGACAATTGGGAACTTAAAAATATTGTGACTATGTATTGGACGCTTGAACTGGCATCGAAACTCGAAGATGCCCCCTGGCCCGCAACGAAAGATGAACTCATCGACTATGCAGTACGTTCGGGTGCGCCGCTCGAAGTGCTCGAAAACCTGCAGGAGATAGAAGACGAGGGTGAAATCTACGAATCTATCGAAGACATCTGGCCCGACTACCCCTCCAAGGACGATTTCTTCTTCAACGAGGAGGAATACTAAAAAGCGATTTTGAGGCCGACGGCCTCAAAATAATATCAATGCGAAGCGGCACGATTCCCGGAATGTGCCGCTTCGCATTTTACATACCCGGCCAGGTCAGGGAATCCACAGGACCTCGTCGACGGCATAATGGGCCGTGAGGGTGCGCCCCAGCAGGTAGAAATAGTCCGAAAGCCGGTTCAACCAGGCCAGCGCCGTGGAGTCGACACCGTATCTGGCGTCGGCACGGAGCGCGGCGCGTTCGGCGCGCCGGCAGACGGTGCGGCACACGTGGCACATCGACACCACGGCGTTTCCGCCCGGAATCGTGAATTTATCAATCGGTTTCAGAACCTCCTGCATGGCGTCGATGCGCCCTTCGAGCCATGCAACGGTCTCCGGGTCCAGCGGAGCGACCTTGTCGCTCCCCGACTGCCCCGTGGCCAGCAGCGCCTCGACCGACATCAGCCGCGAAAGAATGCGGTTCAGGTCGCCGACCGACGACGCCAGCGCAGCGTCGCCGCGCATGTTGTCGGCCAGCAGGGCCGTGAAAGCGGCCAGTTCGTCGACCGAGCCGTAAGCCTCGACCCGTTCGTCGGTCTTGAAGACCCGCTCGCCGCCGATCAGCGAGGTCATTCCCTTGTCGCCCGTTTTCGTGTATACCTTCATATCCTGAAATGTTGTTTCGGCAAATGGTTGTTGAAAATCAGCAGGTAACCGCGGTTATCCACCGTCGTCGAAGCGTGTCCCGCGATAATCTGCCCGCACAGCGCCTGCCGTTCGCAGCCGTCGTAGGGCGACATCAGCGCCACGGTATGCCCCGCTTCGGCCGCCGCACGCACCAGCGCGAGCGTCGCAGGGCGCGGCAGGCCGCACGTGGCAACGCAGAATTCAGCATCCGCACGATTCAGGCCAAAGGTCGTATAGCCGCAATGAATCATCAGATTCTGCAACTGCACCGCCCGACGGCGGGAAACGCCCGCCGTGAGCAGGGCTTCGTACAGGTCCCGGCGCCCCGGCAGCAGGTCGTCGCGCATGAAGACGCTGCGCACAATGTCGTAGACGAACGGCGAATGTACTCCGTGACCGCGGAAATAACGGGCGCGTGAGAGCCGGTTGCGCAGTTCGGAAACCCGCCCGGGCAACCGGAAAGAAATGGGATGGCCGACGATCTTCATAACGTCTATTTTTTCAGCGATCCGGCCAGGCGGCCCGTCGAAAAGGCGATCTGGAGGTTGTAACCGCCCGTATTGGCGTCGATGTCGAGCACCTCGCCGGCAAAATACAACCCTTTGACTTTCAGCGACTCCATCGTATAGGGATTCACTTCGTCACAGCGCACGCCGCCGGCCGTCACCACGGCGTATTCGAACGGCGCATAGTCCGTGATCGGGAAAGTCAGCCCCTTGAGCGTACGCACCAGACGCGTGATCTGTTCCTCGGTGATTTTGCCGACGTAACAGTTCGCACGGATGTCCACCTCCTGCGCCAGCGGCATCACCAGCGGCTTGGGAACCAGCTTGCGCAGCAGTTCGCCGAAGAACTCGTTGGGTTGCAGCCCGGCGATTTCACGGGCGATGCGTTCGTGCAGCACCTCCTCCGTGAGCGCGGGTTTCAGGTCGAGGACCAGCTTCACGCGCTTCTCTTCGATCAGGGCGTCCACCGCGTCGCGGCTCATGCGCAGCGCCACGGCGCCCTCGATGCCGCGGTCGGAAAACCCGATCTCGCCGAACTCCTCGCGCACGGGTTCGTTATCGACATAAAGCGTCGCGCGCACGTTGCGCAGCAGCACCTTGTCGAGGTATCTCATCTGGGCGTGCGACGACAAGAGCGGCGTCAGCGACGGACGCAGCGGCTCGATCGTATGGCCCAGGTCGGCGGCGAAGGCATAGCCGTCGCCCGTCGATCCGGTCGCGGGATAGGAGACGCCGCCCGTGGCGAGGATCACCTGCGCGCACTCCTCCTTGCGTTCGAAACCGCGCCGGTTGATGTATTTCACACCGAAGACCCGGTCCCCGAGGGTCAGAATCTCCGTAACACGCGTATTGTAGATGATCTTGACGCCGTTTTCGACGCAGAACTCCAGCAGGGCGTTGGCGATGTCCCACGCCTTGCCGCTCTGCGGAAAGACCCGGTCGCCGCGTTCGATGTCGAGTTTCACGCCTGCGCGTTCGAAAAACTTGATCGCCGCCCGGTTGTTGAACTCCGAGAACGCGACCTTGAAAAATTCGGCGTTGGTGCGCACCTGATCGGCGAATTCCTCGGCCGGACGCGCGTTGGTGACGTTGCATCGTCCCTTGCCGGTGATGCGGACCTTGCGGCCCGACTTCTCCATCTTTTCGATCAGCAGCACGCGCCTGCCGCTGCGCGCCGCCGTACCCGCGGCCATCATGCCCGCAGCGCCCGCCCCGATGACGATCACGTCGAAAGGCTGTTTTTCTTCCAATTGTTCCATACGGGTGCAAAGATAGGCAAAAGCAAATTAAAAATTAAGAATTAAAAATTAAAAATCAGGATGCAAAGAGCCCCGCAGGCGGTCGGCAGAGTATATTTCTTTCGCAATTCAGTATATTTTTTTTCTATTTATCCGTTCGCCTCTTTTATTTCAAAATCCAATGTCCTAAATTAGGACCAATATAAAACGCCATTGCTATTATTTCGGAGGCGAGGCCGAAGAGGGAATTTAAAATGAATCTGCCATGAACAAAACCGAGCTGAAAGTGTTTCTCAAAGGATTGGCTAATTTCTACGTCGTTCTGATGATTATAGCGTTTCTGCCCACACCCGGAAAAGATTGCTCTCCGGGACGCCTCGTGCGGTGCATCGTCATTTATACGATCGTAAGCATCGTGATCTTTTCGGCCGTCTATTTTTGGAACCGAATCAGAAAGGGTCCGGATAAACGTCCCGATACGTGTCCGGTTCCCGATGCAAAAGAGACGAAAGACGACGATTTGAGTATTTCCCGGTTCCTCACCTTGCGAAACATGGGCGCCTGCTTCATCTATTTCCTTTGTGTCTTCGCGCTTCTCTATCCGGAAATGTCTCTCGAAAGCATGCTCAAAGCCAGCGCCCGAAGCACCGGCTATTGCATCCTTGTCCTGCTCGTGGCCGGAATCGTTTATTGTGTCTATCAAAGTCATGCAGGCAAGAAAAAGTCGATCCGGGAAAAGTAGTTGCAGCATCGGAAGGCCATCGCGCCTCCCGTTTTTTCGGATACGCCGGAATCCGCCGCGACGGCCGCGCGGAAATCGCCCGGAGAAAGAATTCTCCCGGCTTAATTTTTTATTCTTGATTTTTAGTTGTATTTTTGCGGCCGTTAAAAATCGTTCTAAAAAAATGTTGAGCAGAAGATTACTCCGTATAAAGGTCGTCAAGGCGCTGTTCGCCCATTTCAAATCGGGCGCGGATAACATGATGGCGTCGGAAAAAACGCTGATGGCGTCCGTCGACAAGGCCTATGACCTCTATTTCCAGATACTGATCCTCCCCGTGGAGATCGCGCGTTACGCCGAACAGCGTCAGGAGCTGGCCAAACAGAAGAAACTGCCGACATTCGAAGACCTCAACCCCAACACCAAGTTCGTGGACAACGCCGTGATCCGCACCATCGCCAACAGCGACGCGGTGAACGATCACGTGGCGGCCCGCAAACTGGGCTGGGAACGCTATCCCGAACTGATCCGCACGCTCTACGCGCAGTTGACCGAGAGCGACTACTACAAGGACTACATGCAGCGCGAGGAGCGCTCGTTCGACGACGACAAAAAGCTGCTCGAGGACTTCTTCAAGGAGTTGCAGAGCTGCGAGGCGCTGGACGACGTGCTGGAGGAGATGTCGATCCTCTGGACCGACGACCTTCCCTACATCGTGATCATGGTCCTGCGCACGCTTTCGAACCTGCGCGTCTCGCACACCGAACTGAAGGTTCCCGCGAAGTTCAAAAGCAGCGAGGACCCCGAATTCGTCAAGACGCTGTTCGAAAAGTCGCTGGTCAACTACTCCGCCTTCCAGGACTACATCGAGAAGTTCACGGCCAACTGGGACGTGGAGCGCATCGTCTTCATGGACAACCTGATCATCGGCACGGCGATGGCCGAGCTGACTTCGTTCCCGTCGGTTCCCGTCAAGGTGACGCTCGACGAGTGGATCGAAATTTCGAAATACTACTCCACCCCGGGCAGCAGCACCTTCATCAACGGCGTGCTGGACAAGATCGTCGAGTCGCTGACCGCGGAAGGACGCATCAAAAAGGCCGGGCGCGGCCTGATCTGACCCCTGCCGGCCATGACCCGCATGCTCGCGATCCTCGCCCTGGCGGCACTCGCCGCTGGCTGCGGCACGTCTCCCCGTGCGGTCGAACGCAAGGGCCGGATTATCTCGCTAACGGATTCGATTCTCACCACGGGAGGCACGGACACCGTGCGTTTCGGACGCCTCGGGTCCGGCGAAATCGCCGTGCTGCGCCTCTGGCTGGCCAACGACGCAAGCCGTCCCGTGGCCATCGCCTCCTACCGGCGCAGCTGCGGATGCACGACGCTCGAATTTGACGCACAACCGATTGCACCGGGCGACGCACGGCAGGTGACGCTCACCTTCGATTCGCGCGGCGAACGGGGCTGGCAACTCAAGGTGCTGGACATCACGCTGGCGGGAGGGCAGCGGCCCCTGCGGCTGTTCGTGGAAGCGGACATAAAATAAATCCTTGTTTATTCGGCAATAATTTGTACCTTTGCTTCGTTCAATGGAATAAACACTTAAAACGAATACAATTATGATTAATTTTCTTCAGACGGTCCCCATAGAGCCTCAACCGGGATTCATGCAGCAGTACAGTTTCATTATTATGATCGGCCTCATGGTGCTGGTTCTCTGGTTGTTCATGTGGCGTCCCGAGGCCAAGCGCCGCAAACAGATGCAGGAGTTCCGCAACGGTCTGAAAAAAGGCGACAAAGTCATCACCGCCGGCGGCATCTACGGCGTCGTGAAGGAGATCAAGGAGACCACCCTGCTGATCGAGGTCGACGGCAATGTGACGCTGCGCATCGACAAAAACATGGTCGTAGCCGACAATTCGGACCTCCAGCGTCAGTAGAGATAACCCGCACATAAAAAAGAGCTGCAAGGATTTGCAGCTCTTTTTTCACACACCTATCCGAACAGGTGCAAGGCCCCGACGTCGATGATCCGCTGGTTGGAACTCCCCCGGAAATCGAGCGACAGATCGCGCAGCGCCTCGACGTAGCGTCCGTCGACCAGTGTGTCGATCCACCGCAGGCACTCCCGGCGGGCCGGGTCGGCGAGACACTCTTCGAGCGTATAGCCCGTATAGCACCAGACGTTCTGCCCGGTGCGCTCCTTCAGAAGACGCAGAAAGGCCGCCATGGCTTCGGGCTGCAACAGCGGATCGCCGCCGCTGAGCGTCACCCCGTCGAGAATCGGATTCGCGGCGATTGCGGCGCAGATGGTTTCGGCACGCTCCACGGTCAGCGGCTCGCCCCGCCGGGGATCGTGGCTCTCGGGGTTGTGGCAGCCGGGACAACGGTGCGCGCACCCCGCGAAATAGATCGCATAGCGCAGCCCGTAACCGTCGGAGATGGTTTCGGGATAGATGCCGATGATTCTTAATAATTCCATTGCGTTTTCATAACATGAATACAACACCGTCGGTCGCGATTCACGGCGGAACGCCGTGTTTACAAATCTGACCCACCCCTAAACTTTAGGCGGGAACTTGCCGCACGCGACCGGAGACGGCGGCAAAAAGGAATTCTTCCGCCGGGTGAATTTTGATTTTAGGCGGGCGGACAGGGGGCCGCCAATTTCGATTATCGCAAAGCGGTTTTCGGGCTTCGTGAAGTGGGGCGAAGCAGGAGCATACGAACGTATGTAACTGTTTCGCCCCGCAAGGGAAGTGCAAAAGATGCCGGTGAGAATCGAAATTACCGGTGCTTTACCCGGTCGCGCTCCTCGGCCTGCTTGGCCGAGTTCCACGATTCGAGGCTGCCTGTCAGGTAACCCGTGATGCGGCGCATGCGCAGGATGTCGTCCGAACCGCAGACGGGACATTTCGAGTAGATCACCCCGCGGTGGCCGCACTTGCGGCAGGTGTCGATCGGATGGTTGATCGAGCCGTAGCCGATCCCCTCGTCCTGCATCACCTTGACGATCTTGAGGATCGCCACGGGATTCTTCCGGGCCTCGCCGTCGAGTTCGACGTAGGTGATGTGCCCGCCGCGCGTGATGGCGTGGAACGGCGCTTCGAGGCGGATTTTCTCGACGATGGAAACCGGCTCGCGCACGTCGACGTGGAACGAGTTGACGTAGTAGTCGCGGTCGGTGACGCCCGGAATCTCCCCGTAACGCTTGCGGTCCATGCGCGTGAAGCGTCCGCTCAACCCCTCGGCCGGGGTCGCCAGCACCGAATAGTTCAGCCCGTATTTGGCCTTGTACTCCTCGACCACGCGGTTCATCACCGTCACGGCGTCGTAGAGCGTCTGCCACGCCTCCTTCGAGGTCGCATGGCCTTCGCCGTAAATCGCCACCATCGCGTTGTGTCCGCCGATGAAGCCGATGCCCAGCGTGCCGTGCTTGAGCACGTCGCCCACCTCGTCGTTGGGCTGCAACCGGCCGCCGCCCTTCCAGACATCGTTCGACATCATAAACGGGAACTGCCGCGCGAGGGCCGTGCGCTGGAAGCAGTAACGTTCGTAGAGCTGCTCGGCCATCATCGTGGCGGTCTTGCGCACCGATTCGAGGAAAATTTCGCGCGCCTCCTTGCGGATCGCGTGTTTGTTGCCGTCGGGAATCATGTCCCCGGCCTCGCGCATCGCCTCGATGGCCAGCCGCGGCAGGTTCATCGACGTGAAGGAGAGGTTGCCGCGCCCCCACGACGACTTTTCGCCGTGCAGATTCTCGAAGACGCGCGTACGGCACCCCATCGTCGCCACCTCGTAGCGGAAGCGGTCGGGATCGTCGATGCGCCACTTCTCGTGGCGGTTGAACGGTGCGTCGAGGAACATGAAGTTGGGGAACAGCGCCACCGACGTGGTGCGGCACGCCTCGATCAGCAGGTCGAAGTTCGGAGTTTTGAACTTGATCTCCCCGGCCAGCGCCTTGTCGAAGTCCTTCACCGCTGCGGCATAGTCCTCTTCGGACCACGAAACACCCTCCTTGACCTTAAAAATCTGGATCGGGAAGACCGGCACTTCGCCGTGCCCCAGCCCCTCGATCGTGGCGGAAAGCAGTTCGCGGATGACCATGCGGCCCTCGGGCGAAAAGTCCGTGCCGTAGTTCACCGAGCTGAACACCACCTGGTTGCCGCCGCGCGAATGCATCGTATTGAGGTTGTGGATGAATCCCTCCATCGCCTGATGGGTCTCGCGGCGCGTCGTGTCGTATGCCTGCCGCCAGATGCGTCGGATGTCCTCGTCGGCGACCTCCACGCCCGACTGGCGCAGGGCGGCGAACAGACGCCCCACCGCCGTCTCGCAGGGTTCGATCGTCGGCACGTGTTCGGCGACCAGGGCCTTCAGCTCGGCGCGCTCCAGCGTCACGCCGCCCCGCACGCCGCACAGGAACAGCGTCATGTCGGTCAGGTGACGGCGGAAGGTTTTCAGCACGCCCGGAGCCATGAAATGGTCGAACGCCGGGATCGACTGCCCGCCGTGCTGCTCGTTCTGGTTGGTCTGGAAGACGATCGTGGCCAGCGTGGCGTAGCTCTGGATCGACTGCGGCGTGCGCACCGAGCCGTTCTTCGTCGAGAATCCCCGTTCGTAGATGTCACCCAGATCGTACTGAATGCACGTCGTGGTCTTCGTGGGATAGTAGTCCAGGTCGTGAATGTGGATGTCCCCGTCGCGGTGGGCGCGGCCGTGACGCACGCCCACCAGATATTTCAGGGCGTAGTCCTTGGTGATCTCCGAGGCGAAGGTCATCATCTGCCCCGCGGGCGTGTGCGACGACATGTTGGCGTTCGAAAGGTTGATGTCGTTCTTCTCGACGGTCACGATGCCGTCCATGACGCTCTTGATCGACGAGCGGCGGTCGCGTTCGACGTTGCGCCACTCGCGGTAGATGATATAACGTTTGGCGATCGAGGGGTTGCGTTTCATCAGCCGCTCCTCGACCATGTCCTGAATCTCCTCGACCGAAATCTCGGCCTTCGTAATTGCCGCCGCCACGTCGGATGCGATCTGCTCGACGGCCTGCCCCTCGTCCGTTATGCCGCCCGCGCGAAAGGCCTTCGTGATGGCGCGGACGATTTTATCCAGAGAAAAAGGCTCGGTTTTACCATCACGTTTGATGATGGAAATCTGCGTGTAATCCATTGTAATATGAGTATATACGTTTCACAACAGGCCCCGTTTCCCCGCAGGGCCGACATTGCATGCGCAAAGGCAGGTCTTCTGACTCGCACCGACCCGCAGGCAGCCTTCCCGTCCCCCGCGGGACAGTGGCTCGACGATTCGCCTGCGGCATAAAGCGCATACAGCAGCGGGAACTGTCCGGGATTCGCACCCGATTCCCTCTTATCCTCCGCCCCGACGGGACGAAGGATACCTTTGCGGGTCACAAAAGTCTCCATTATTCCCCGACTTTCAAAATTCCGGAGCAGGAAGTTTTCAACATTTTGTGAAAGGCCCCGAATTTCGTATCTTCGCCCCCGCAAACCGGAAAATCGTAACTCCATGACACAGAAAATAACACACGTCTGCCAGGGAACCTGCTCCCGGCAAATCGACGTCGAACTCGAAAACGGCGTCGTCCGAAGCGTCTCCTTCACGGGCGGCTGCCACGGCAACCAGCAGGGAATCGCGGCGCTCGTGCGCGGGATGACGGCCGCGGAAGCCGTCGCCCGGCTCGAAGGCATCGACTGCCGGGGCCGCGGCACGTCGTGTCCCGATCAGCTGGCAAAAGCGCTGAAAAAGGCGTTATAAAACGCCCTGGCCCGGCCGGGTACGGATTTTGCACTCCGAAAAGCGTTCCAAAATGCAAGACTATGTATTTTCTATGGTATCTGCTGATCGGACTGGCCGCCGGATGGATCGCCAACCTGATCGTCAAGGGAGGAGGTTCGGGACTCTTCGTCAACCTGATCGTCGGGCTTATCGGCGGCGTACTGGGCGGCTGGCTCTTTTCGCTCTTCGGATGGGTTCCCGTCGGCACGCTGGGCAGTCTGGCGACGGCCGTCATCGGCTCGGTCATCCTGCTGTGGATCGCCGCGCTCATCTCACACCGCAAGATCCGCTAAACAAACGTATGTACGAAAAAGGCGGTCGCATGACCGCCTTTTCGTGTTGAGCTGCCGGGATTCGAACCCAGAACGACAGAACCAAAATCTGCTGTGTTACCATTACACCACAGCTCAAACATTCGCTCGAAAGCGACTGCAAAGATAAACAAAAAATCGCAAAAACCAACCCCCGGATGCAAAATTGGCAGGGACAAAACCGGACCTCTGCCGGATTTTTCGTATCTTTGCTTCAGTTACCCTGTAAATAAACGCAAACGATATGATTCCGACAATGATTCTGCTCTTCGTGGTGGGCTATCTGTTCATCGCGCTGGAGCACAAAACCAGGATCGACAAATCGGCCGTCGCCCTGCTGATGGCCGGAGCGATCTGGACCGTGTTCAGCCTCCTGGGCAACGACCCGCACATTCAGCACGAGCTGGTGGACCAGCTGGGCGACACGTGCGAAATCCTGGTCTTCCTGATCGGGGCCATGACCATCGTGGACCTGATCGACAGCTACGGCGGCTTCAACGTCATCACCGACCACATCACCACGCGCAACAAGCGCAAACTGATGTGGCTGCTGGCGATCATCACCTTCTTCATGTCGGCCGCACTGGACAACATGACCACCACGATCATCATGGTCATGCTGCTGCGGCGGTTGATCGCCAACAAGAAGGAACGGTGGATTTTCGCCAGCGTGATCGTCATCGCCGCGAACAGCGGCGGCGCCTGGTCGCCCATCGGCGACGTGACGACCATCATGCTGTGGATGCGCGGCAACGTCACGGCCGCCAACCTGATCGCCAACCTCTTCCTGCCGTGCCTCGTGTCGGTCGTGATCCCTGCGGCCATCGCCAGCCGCTACGTCGCCGACCGCCCCGCCGCCGCGGTCAGCGCCAAGGCCCTCGCATCGGGATGCCCCGAATGCATCGGTCCGCGCCTGCGGCTATTCATCCTTATTGTGGGCGTCGTAAGTCTGCTGTTCGTGCCGGTGTTCAAAAGCCTCACCGGACTGCCGCCCTACATGGGCATGATGGTGTCGCTGGGATTCATGTGGATTCTGACCGAAATCATCTACGACCGCAAACGCAGCATCCGCAACATGGAGGAGTCGATCCAGCCGCGCGTGTCCAAAGTCCTCAAGCACATCGACATGCCGACGATTCTCTTTTTCCTCGGCATCCTGATGGCCGTGGGTGCGTTGCAGACCGGCGGCGTGCTGACCGACATGGCCGACTGGCTGGACAAGAATGTCCACGAAGTGTTCACCATCGCGGGCGCCATCGGCATCCTCTCGTCGGTGGTGGACAACGTGCCGCTGGTGGCGGCCTGCATGGGCATGTACCCGGTGGCCGACGTCGCAACGGCTGCGGCGAGCGCCGACCCGGCTTTCGCACAGAGTTTCGTGGCGGACGGGCTGTTCTGGCACCTGCTGACCTACTGCGCCGGCGTGGGCGGCAGTCTGCTGATCATCGGCTCGGCGGCCGGCGTCGTGGCGATGGGACTCGAAAAGATCAATTTCGGCTGGTACCTCAAACGCATCTCGCTGCTGGCCCTGTCCGGCTATCTGGCGGGCATCGCGGTGATCTGGCTCGAACACGTCCTGATCGGGCTTTGACCGAAAAGTTCCGGATGCGTCGTGCGCCCAGAATATTGCCGATCACGGGTTTGCCCCATAACAGTATAATCAGAGGTTGGATAAAATATTTTTATCCAACCTCTGATTTACAGCCAAATTATCAGCAGTTTGTAAGTCAGGAACTCCAATATCAATTTAGTAAGAGTACCCTTGCGGAATCAATGCCAGATGTACCCCGGAAGATGTGGATAGACCATTTTTCAACACCTGACATTCGATATCGTGAAGTACGGGTTCATCGGTATCCGACGCAAAATCAGCGGTGGGAGCGGACCCCGAAACCGCTGATACAGCTGCATAGGCATTTACCAGACCATAACCCACAAATTGGTTCCATAATCCGTTCAATCGAAGCGGATCGACACCATAAGTGTTGCCGCCGATCTTTCGGGTAGTTTGTTCGATAATATTGCGTACCCGCCATACCGAAAGATCGGGATCCGTTGCCCATATCAAAGCCACGATGCCGGAAACATGGGGAGCAGCAAAAGATGTGCCCAGCACACAAGTATATCCACCGGTCACATCTGTTGTCCAGATTTCACGCCCGGGAGCGACAACATCCAATGAAGAACCATAACCGGAGAAATCCGATTTGTACCCATTCCGATCTATTGCACCTACTACTAACGTTGCAGAAGGTGCTCCCGCTGCCGGCTGTGATACAGCACTGCCTTTATTGCCCGATGAAAAAACAACGATGCATCCTTTACCATGAGCATATGTTACAGCATTATTGATTTCGGATATTGGAGAAGATGTATCAAATGACCATGAATTATTAATTACGCGCGCACCATTATTTGCGGCAAACCGAATTGCATTCGCAAAATTGGTCGTGGTGGAGGCAGCTATGCCAAGCTCGTTATCAGTATAACAAATACTGATGGGCATGATTTTCACTCCGGATGCAACGCCTGCAATGCCTTTGCCATTATTAGCCGTGGCTCCGATAACACCGGCAACCTTTGTGCCGTGATCTCCGTATAGCCCACTTGGAATTCCTCCCGTGTGAGCGTTGTAACTGACATTATACAAATGTAAATCATCATGGTTATTAAACACCGTTATCGACAACCGCAACGATAATATCGTTGATATATGGAAAAGCAAAGGCATTCCTTGCGTTCACATAATTGATATCGATCCCCGGATAAGAGACGTTTTTCAGATTCCATTGATAGCTGAAATAGGTATCGTTCGGAGCGGCGTCGGGCATCGACTCAACGATAAACTCGGGTGTTGCATACTCAAACGCGCCCGATTCATACATAAAATTCGCCATTTCGAGCGCATTCCCTTTCGACTCCTTTGTACACGAAAGATAATAGATACTCGGGTCGAATTTGTTTTCTCCCAATATCTCCAGATTATACTCTTCCGCGATTTTTTGAAGTTTGGCAAGGTCTTGCTCTCCTGTCAGTTGTACGCTGAATACATTCGTTATGCCGAGATCGGCTCCATCGCTTGTTTTAAAATAGGGAGCCTCATACACTACATCCTGCGGGTTAATCGATTTTTGTTGGGCGTTATCCAGCGTAAACGACGTAAGACTTTTTTGCATGCGGAACTCTTTTGACGATCTTATGCCCAGCGCAGCATAGTTATCAATAGTTCTGGTATTTCCCCTACGGATATTTACGGCCGATTTGCGAACACTTTCAAATTTTGCGGTTTCAACCAAAACATACGACTTGTTCTCGTTGACCGTTAGTGGGATTTTCACACCGTCACACCAAATAATAATAATAATAATCAGACGAACCCACAGACGCACGGGTCGCGGGAACGTTTTCTTGATATTCCTCTGACAAAATGTCATCCTGGCAACCATAAAATGTTATGACTGCAATGATAAGAGAAAGCAGCTTTTTCATGATATAAGAATATCTAAATTATGATTTTGTTGACAGTAAGCGTTTTTTCGGGAAGTTTGTCGTATAGTCCCCAGAAATAAAAAATAGTCATAATCGCCGGAGTCCCACCCTTCAGTTGCTTATACACCAAATTCAATGTCATCTTATCGGATTCGGTATCGACGACCTGCTTCTCGAAAGAGTATCCGGGATGCCCCATCCAATGCTGTCCAATAATAAGGGTATATTTGTCAAAGTCGATTACTGGCAGCTCGACCGAAGGAGGTGCAACGGCCTCGAACTCTTCCATGCTGTTGATCACAAAACATTCGATGTCGCGATCATCGATCTCGCTGAAATTGAATTCCGGCTCGGGATGCGAACTGGAACTCGAAGGCAGATAGGTCTTGAAAAAAGCCGATACGTCCGCGGAGGCTGTGACGGGAGGAGTGCCGATATATTCGGATTCTTCCGAGTCGTTGCATGCGACAAACCCACCCAGTAGAAGCAGGGCTGCTGTCAAAGTCAAAATGCGAGTTTTCATAGTTTGAAGTTTAAGGATGAAACATTGAAGGCAGGTTCGCGAGAGTCTTACGGATAATTACAATATGTAGTTGTAATGGATGTAGGGCAAAAATAACGAAAAAAATCAATTATGCAAATTCAACCGCCAATAATTCAGCAAGATTAAGTAGTATAAGCACAGAAATTTACAGGCATCGGGCGACTTGAACAGAATTGTACACAAACGAAAAGGATCGAGCCCTGTCCAAACACAGAGCCCAATCCTTCGATCCGGCATAAATAACTACAAATCAAGCTGTACGTCTTTTCGCAGACGCAGAAGATCCGGAGCTTTTCCGTTACTTTACCTTGGCCATGAATTTTTCCCGGTCGACGATGTAGCGGATGTGGATGCCCTCGCCGATCAGCCCCTCGGCGTCGCGGGCCCCGACGTTGAAGGTCAGTTTGCGCCCCTCGACTTCGGCAAGCACGGCCGTGGCGGTGATTTCGGCGCCAAGTCCCGACGGCTTGATGTGCGTGACGTTCATCTCGGAGCCGACGGTGGTCGCGCCTTCGGGAAGTTCGCCGGCAACGGCCGTCATGGCGGCGTTCTCCATCAGCGCCACCATCGCGGGGGTGGCGAAAACCGCAAGGTCGCCCGAACCCATCGCGGCGGCCGTGTTGCCGGCGGCGACGGTTGCGGCGCTGCGGGCGGAAAGTCCTTTTTCAAGCATAATATTCGCTGTTCGTAATTCGTTTATCGCGGTGAATCGTTATCTTTGCCGGAGACACCCCGGCAAACCGGATGCAAAACCGCACGGGTTTTCATCCGGACTCCGCCGCAAAGGTACAAAAAATTCGCCGCCGTTGAAAAAGTGGATACTCCTCATCGCCCTGCTCGCCGCCGCGCTTTCCCAAGCGCAGGCGCAGGGAGGCCGTGGCTTCTGGCATCAGGAGTGGACGGTCGAGAAGGGCGATTCGATCCCGCTGGTCCACGTCCTGCCGGTCTACGTCTTCAGCCGCCCGGTCGACCTGCGCCGCTACCGCCGGCTGGTGGACGCCGTGAAAAAGGTCTACCCCATCGCGCAGATCGCCAAGGCCAAGATGGCGACGATGGAGGAGGAGTTGTGCCGCCTGCCGACCAAAAAGGCCCAGAAGGAGTATATCAAACAAATCTACCACGAGATCAAGGACGAATACACCCCCGTGCTGAAACACATGACCCGCACGCAGGGCCGCGTGCTGCTGAAACTCATCGACCGCGAAACCGAATACACCGCCTACGAGGTGTTGAAGGAGTTCCGCGGCGGTTTCGTGGCGGGATTCTGGCAGGGCGTCTCGAAAATCTTCGGTCAGAACCTCAAGTCGGAATACGACAGGGAGGGCGAGGACCGGATGATCGAGCAAATCGTGATTTATTACGAAGCCGGACTGCTCCGGTAGCGACGGACGGACCGGGTAACGGAGGGACCGGGTAACGGAGGGACCGTTCCGGAATCCCGCTCCTAAAAATTGAACGACAGCCCCACACCCAGCCCCATATAGGAGCGCGAAGGCCGAAACTCCCCGGCCCGGAAATTATCGGTCAGGTAGCAGTGATAGGTGAAGTCGCCGAAGAGGTTGAACCGCCAGATCGGGATGATCAGCCGCGCACCCGCGTCGAACGTACAGGAGAAACGCTGCCGGACGGTATAGGGCCGCCACGAAGGGTCGGTCGTCGAATAGCCTTCGGTCGTGAACGGCCCGCACATCAGCCCCGGGGTAAAGCCCGCATGGACCTCGAACCCCGAGGGCAGGATCGCAAGCAGCACGTTGAGAAACGTACTGCCCACGTCCGCCCCTCCGCCGGAATAAGCGCCGTAAGGATCTGCATAAGAGCCGTTGTAGTAATTATTCTGCACACTCCGCTCCCGGCTCTCCCGGCGCCAGGACGAGGCGATACGTCCGGTCCGCCAGGTGAATTGCAGCGGCACGGAGAAATAGTTCTCGGCATCCTCGTCGACGAAGACGTTCAGCCCCGTTCGAAAACCGATATTGTAAAAATTATAACGGGCATAGTCGATCGAAAAGGCCTGCAATTCGGGTCCCCGCCCGTCGCCCACGTAAAGCTGCGCTCCGTAGCGCACGCCCAGTTCGTTGTCGAAGGTCTTCGGGACGGGTGGCATTTCGTGCTCGCCGGGATAGACGAGGGTTTGCGCCGGAGCGGTCCCGGCCGTGACGGCAAGCAGCAGGAAAAGAAATTTCTTCATTGCATGACGGTTAGGTTCAGTTGTAAACATAACTATTTTTCACGGCATAACAAAATTTCCACGGCGGATTGTGCTTTGTGAATTATTGATTATCTTTGCGCTCGGATAATTTCAGAAGTCATGTTTGAAAATTTAACAGATAAACTCGAACGGTCGTTCAAAATTCTCAAAGGCGAGGGGCGCATCACCGAGATCAACGTCGCGGAGACGCTCAAGGAGATCCGCCGCGCGCTGATCGACGCCGACGTCAACTACAAGGTCGCCAAGACCTTTACCGACGAAGTGAAGCAGAAAGCCCTGGGCCAGGACGTGCTCAAAGCCGTCAAGCCGGGACAGATGATGACCAAGATCGTCCGCGACGAGCTGGCCGAACTGATGGGCGGCA
>ERZ827043.214-NODE-214-length-75661-cov-10.362828_pt1 | contig 75661 bp, 62 predicted proteins | sample MGYA00519923_ERZ827043 | MGnify/ENA primary metagenome ERZ827043 (study PRJEB31778, sample SAMEA3449251) | human gut metagenome | biome: human gut; feature: human-associated habitat; material: faeces | place: United Kingdom | collected 2010/2012 ... | reverse complement strand
CTAAAAGTTGGAGTGCCCAGGTTTACCCGGGTACCCCAACTTTTAGTTTACAACCTTTCTTTCACCGTATCTTCCTTCCCGTAACTTCTTCTGCATGCGGGTTCTTTGACACGCTCAAAATCCGGAGCTGCGGCCGCAGCTCCGGATTTGTCGATTTAGATCTTAAATCAGTTCTTTATTGACTTGCATCACCACTTGTTTTCGACCTTTTCGGCAAAGCCGGGGAAGTCGCGCACCTCTATCACCGTTCCGTCGTCCAGCACGGCCTTGCCGGTGAAGCGGCCGAATACCTGATGCTGGTCGGACTTGATGAGCTTGACGTCCGTGCAGGCGGCACGGTCGAGCATCGGGACAAAGTCCATTTCAAAGCGCCCGTCGTCGGAGGTAAACGTCCACGGGGACATGAAGTCCTTTTCATTTCCCGGGATATTGAACTTCACCTGACTGAGCTTGTGCGCCCTGCCGTTATAGAAGAGCATGTTCTCGCTCGCGGCAGAGCAGTCGCCGAAGCCGTAGCCGATGTTCCAGCCGAAGGGCACGCCGTCAACATGGTAGGAGGCCGAACCCCAGTACCATGTGTTGTGATACGTCCATACTCCGCGCCCCCAGTCGAGCACAGCGAAGCTCTCCGACGGGTCGAAGACGTACTTCACGCCGTTGTAGCTGACCTCGCCCTCGGCACGCATACAGTTTATCTTCTGGTTATAGTAGAAATGGCCGGGCTTATCGAACGGCGTGCAGATGACCATGCTGTCCTCAGGCTCGTCAAACAGCTCGATATGCGCCGTTATCGCCCCGCCGGGGCCAAAGTTATCCATACGCGCGTTGAGCACGCGGCGGCCCGGACCGGCATGCTTAAAGCTGATAAGGTGCTTCTTCCCGCCGTGCGAAACGTCGCCCGCGGCGGAGGTCTCGGGCATACGGAGCTTGCCGAGCGGCATGAAGCTCATGGGACTGTTGGTGATCTCCCAGCCGTTTTCAAAGTCCAGCAGGGAGATGGAGTCAAGCCCCATGTATCCGTTGTCGTCCACGGTGAGGGCGAGGGCGAAGCGGCCGTTGTTGATAAGATAGTAATCCCATTCCTTGATGCGCAGCTTGCCGGCCTTTATATCGGCGCGGCGGTAGACGGGGAGGAGCTTCTTTGCGTAGCCGGGCTGGGTGAGATTTCCGCTGCCGTCGAGCAGCGGGATGCGTTCGGTGATCTCGTGCTGCATTGACTATATCCCTCTCTTCAGTTTTCTTATGTCCTGCCCGACAAAGGGGAGCGCGATGAACTCGCCCGCTATGCGTGAGCATATCTGCGGCGTGTATTTTTTTGCCAGCTCCTCCTCCGAGCAGTTTGTGCTGATTATCATTTTCCGCCCGTTCACAAGGCGGGTGTTTACAAGAGTGTAAAGCGCACTGAGCGACATGGGGGTTATCATCTCCGTGCCGAGGTCGTCAAGGATCATCAGATCGCAGCTCTCCATGCGCCGCACGCGCAGCGCGGCGGCTTCGCCGTCCTCGGTATCGCGCCCGAACTTTGCGCGCTCATAGCTCTCGAGCGCGGCGGACGCGCTGTCATAGCATACCGAGAAGCCCTTTTCGGCGACGACGCGGGCAATGCAGGCCGAGAGATAGGTTTTCCCCAAGCCCGTGCCGCCCTGGAACAGCAGGTTCGAGGAGACGTTCGGGAAGCTCTCGGCATATCTGCGGCAGCGCTCGAACACAAGCGTCATTACCTCGCGCGGTGCGGCCTGCACGGCGGGGTCAAAGGACTCCGGATACAGGCGCAGGTCGAACTTTTCAAAGCTCTCGTCCCCGTTCTGCATGAGTGTGCCGAGTTCTTTTGTAAGCTCCCGGTTATAGAGCCGCTCAAGGCAGGAGCAGACGCCGCCCTCGTATATGCCGGTGTCCCGGCATTTGGGACAGGAGTAGATCGCGTCGAGGTATTCAGGCTCGTGGCCAAGTTCATTCAGAAGCTCTGCGCGGCGCATCTGAAGCGAGAGGTTCTCGTCCCGCAGCGCGGCGGTCTTGCTCTTGAGCACAGCATCGCGCGCTATCGTGAGGCGGACAAGCTCTGCCATCTGCGCGCGCATCTCGCCGTCGATGCGCTGTATCTCCGGGCAGCGGCGATAGACCTCGTCCCTCCGGCGCTGCTGCTCGGAGAGATTGCGCTGCTTTATGTTTTCAAGCTCCGCTCTGGCCTTGGCCAGAAGCTTCCCGTCATAGCGCATATGCGTTTACCTGCCTTTACATTTTGTCGAGCGCCGCGCGCAGCCGGTCAAGGTCAATGGGCTTGTCCTGCTTTGCAGCGGGCTTTGCCGCCGATGCGGGCTTGCGGCGCGGGTCGTTTGCTTCGATCTCCGCCGGCGTGTGCAGCTTTTTCTCGTGCCATGTCTGGAGAATTTTATTCATGTAGCCCCACTTGAGGGCACCCGTGTTCGTGACTGTGCGGTCGTATGCCAGCTCTATCGCGTCAAGCGAAAAGCCCATGTCGAGCCATGAGCTTATGAAGCGCTGCTCCGATGGGGTAAGCGCGCGCCCGCGGATGCCGAGGGCTTCGCTTATCTTGCCTATATCGCCGCGGCGCAGCTGGCTTTTCTGGATATATTCCTCCGCCTGCTCAAGCGTGAATATCTCCATATGCACCCATGCGTAGGCTTCCTTTTCGATAAAGCGCATCGAGGGGCGTCGCCCCTCGCCGCTCGGCGAACAGGAGATGGACACGCAGTAATTGAGCAGCTCGAGCACGACCTCGGGCGGCAGGGCGAGATAATCGTATATGCCGAAGAGCCGCTTGAGGTCAGAGCTGCTGAGCACGTGACCCAGGACTTTCTGCGCCTCGGCGACAATCGCGGCGAAGGCGTCGTCCTCCTTGCTGCGGCGGACGATGTCCTCCGCACGGTATTCCGGCAGCTCCTCCGCGGGCGGGAGCTTGATTTCCTGCTGCCTTTCCGCGCGCGGCAGTTCCGCGGGCACGGCAGGGGAGGGGACGGAAGCCGTGCCGATGAGCCCCATGCGCAGGAGCTTTTCATGCGCGGCCTCAATTTCGCCCATCGTGCGGCAAAGCTCGCGCGCCGCACCCTCAAGGTCGCTGCCCGTGCGCTGCAGGTATATGTACAGCAGGGCAACGTCCCCGTCATGCGCGGCGATAAGCCTGTCCGCCGACGCCTGAGATATAAGATTTTCCGGTGCGCTCTGCTGCATAGTCTGAAGTCCTCTTAGAAAATAATTTACGGTGCGGCCATATTATAACATTAAAATTATCTTGTCGCAATAGGGGGCTGTGTGCTATAATTACAGTGTATCTTAATGCGGTATTATAAAATTTGCCGTAGGGATACGTCAGAATCATCAGAGGAGCGCAGAGAATGATAGAGCTTCTTTCACCCGCGGGTTCGCCGGAGGCCGTTATCGCCGCCGTGCAGAACGGTGCGGACGCTATATATATGGGGCTTGGCAACTTCAACGCCCGCCGCGGCGCGAAGAACTTCACGGATGAGGAGTTCGAGCGCTCGATGCGCTATTGCCGCATCCGCGGCTGCAAGGTGTATGTCACGCTCAATACCTTGGTCAACGACCGTGAGATCGCGCAGGCTGTGGAGAGCGCGCGCCTTGCATCGCAGCTCGGCGCGGACGGGATCATTATTCAGGATCTCGGCCTTGCCTACGCGATACGCCAGGCGCTGCCGGATATCCCGCTGCACGCAAGCACGCAGATGAGCATCCATAACCTCGCCGGGGTCGAGGCCGCGGCGGAGATGGGCATGACCCGCGCCGTGCTCGCGCGCGAGCTGAGCCTTGAGCAGATAAAGTTCATCACGCAGCACGCATCTATCGAGACGGAGGTCTTTGTCCACGGCGCGCTCTGCTTCTGCCAGTCAGGCCAGTGCTATATGTCCGCGCTCATAGGCCGCCGCAGCGGCAACCGCGGCATGTGCGCCCAGCCCTGCCGCATGCAGTACAGCCTCGGCGGGCGCATGGACGATTACCCCATGTCCCTCAAGGACAACTGCCTTGTCGACAGGCTGCGCGAGCTCGAGGACGCGGGCGTCGCCTGCCTCAAGATCGAGGGCAGGATGAAGCGCCCCGAGTACACCGCGATAGTCACGAAGATATATTCCAAGGCGCTCAAGGAGCACCGCCAGCCCTCGGACGAGGAGATGGAGACGCTTGAAAAGGCCTTCTCCCGTCAGGGCTTCACTCAGGGCTACTTCAACGGTGATAAAAAGGACATGTTCGGCCGCCGCGAGGAACCGGACAAGGACACCGAAAAGCTCTTCACCCTTGCCCGCAAGGGCTATTCCGAGGGGGAGCTGCGCCGCGTTCCCGTGCATTTCTACACCGTGGCCGAAAAGGGGATGCCGGTCAAGGCCATCGCCTTTGACGATGACGGCAACCGTGCCGCGGCCATGGGCGGCGTGCCCGAGAAAGCACGCGGGCAGGGTCTCACCGCCACGTATATTACCGAGCAGATGTTCAAGACCGGAGGCACGCCATATAACTGCGTCGAGAACCGGGCGCAGGCCGACCCAGGGCTGTATCTGCCGGCGTCGGAGATAAACGACCTGCGCCGCAGGCTCGTGTCGGAGCTGTCGGAGCAGCGCGCAAAGCCGCCGATCCGCCGCGTCGGGAAGCTGCCGGAGAAGCCGAAAGGCAAACTGCCGACAGGCGACCCCGCGATGATCTTCCAGGTGCTGACGGAGGAGCAGCTCTCACCGGAGCTTGCCGCGCTCAAGCCCCAATACCTCTATGTTCCCCTCACTCTTATGACGGAGAAGCTCGACCTGCTCCGTCCTTTTGCCGAGCAGGGGACCATACCCGTCGCGGTGCTGCCGCGCGTCATTGCCGACAACGAGGCCGCCGCGGTGTACGATATGCTCAGCCGCATGTTCGATCAGGGTGTGAATGAAGCGCTTGTCGGGAACCTCGGCCACGCGATGCTCGCGAAGAAGGCCGGGATGAAGCTGCGCGGGGACTTCGGACTAAATACCTTCAATTCCCTTTCAATGGAAGTCATCCGTCAGGCGGGCTTCATTTCCGCCACGGCGTCGTTCGAGCTGCGCCTGTCGCAGATCAGGGACATGATAAAGCCGCTCGATACAGAGCTTATCATATACGGCCGCATCCCGCTCATGGTGTCCGACCAGTGCATCATCCGCCACAGTGCCGGGCGCTGCAACTGCCAGACTCCGGGGCAGATGGCAGACCGCATGGGTTCTGTGTTCCCGGTCGTGAAAGAGTTCGGCTGCCGCAACGTTATCTATAACGCGCATAAGCTCTACCTCGCGGATAAGGCGGAGGACGTCTATGCCGCGGGCGCATGGGGACTGCGCATGATGTTCACGACCGAGGGCATGAGAGAGTGCGTCGAGGTCGCAAAGGGCTATATGGGTCTGTCGGATTATAAGCCGAACGTACTCACCAGAGGGCTCTACTACCGCGGAGTCGACTAAAAAGCAATCAGCAAAGAGGAAAAAGAAAATGAGCATTATTCTCGCATCCGGCTCTCCGAGGCGCAAGGAGCTTCTGGAGATGCTGGGCGTAAAGGACATGAAGATCATCCCCGCAAAGGGGGAGGAGGTCGCGCCCGCGGGGCTCACCCCGGGTGAGCTTGTGATGGCGCTCGCAGCGCACAAGGGGCGCGAGGTCGCCGGGCACTGCGCGGCGGGGGACGTTCTTATCGCCGCGGATACCATCGTCTGGCACCACGGCAAGGTGTTCGGAAAGCCGCACTCAGAGCAGCAGGCCGCCGAAATGCTCCGCGAGCTCTCCGGTGAGACGCACGAGGTGTATACCGGCGTGTGCGTCATCAAGGACGGGCAGGAGATGCTTGAATATGAAACGAGCCGCGTCCGCTTCCGCGAGCTTTCCGAGCGGGAGATAGCGGCGTACATAGCCACAGGGGAGCCGATGGACAAGGCTGGCGCGTACGGCGCGCAGGGCAAGGCCGCGCTCTTCGTAGAGGGCATAGAGGGCGACTTTTTCAATGTCATGGGTCTGCCGCTGTGCAGACTCGGTAAAATGCTCAACAGGCAGGGAGTTGGACTTCTTTGAAAGAATACCTGAAGAAAAACGGAATACGTGTCGGCATCATCGTCGGCGCGGTCGTGCTGATAATCGCGCTCGGTGCCGCGGCGCGCGGCGGCAGCATAAGCTTCATGCAGAACGTGTCGGGCATCGTGAAGGCGCCTATGCAGAAAGTTCTGAGCTCCGCCGTCAACTGGTTTGACAGCTTGTACGGCTACCTGTACGATTATGACTCGCTCATGGCGGAGAATGAATCGCTCCGCTCCCAGCTTGCAGATGCGCAGAAGTCCGCGCGTGACGGCATCGCCGCCTCCGAGGAGAACACGCGCCTGCGCAAGCTCCTTGAGCTGCGCGAGAAGCACACGGATTATGAGATGGAATCGGCCAAGGTCGTGCTCTGGTCGTCGTCGAACTGGTCGTCGTCATTCACGATAAGCAAGGGCGAGAACAGCGGCATCGAGATAGGCGACCCGGTCATAACCGAGTACGGCGCGGTCGTCGGTCAGATCACCGAACTCGGCACGAACTGGGCAACGGTCAGCACACTTATCGACGTTGACATGAGCGTCGGCGCATTCGTCGGCGCGGCGGGAAACTCCGGCATGGTCGTCGGCGAATACTCGTTCATGAAGAACAAGACCGCGAAGCTCACGTTCCTTGCCGATGGCGCGCAGATATTCGTCGGGGACGATGTCCTGACCTCGGGCTCCGGCGGCGCGTTCCCCTCCGGGCTCGTGATCGGTACGCTCACAGCTGTGCAGACCGAGGCCGGCGGGCAGATAGAATACGGCATAGTCGAGCCGCAGTGCAATCTGGACTCGCTCGTGCAGGTGTTCATTATCAAGAGCTTTGAAGTGGTGGAATAAGAGTTGAAGGATCTTTTTGAAAAGATAAATATACACCGCGTGCTGAGATACGCGCTGTTCATGCTCCTGACGCTGATGGCGCAGAACATGATCCTCAGCCATTTCAGGCTGTTCGGCTCGTGCCCGATGGTGCTGCCGGCGGTCGCCGTGGCGGTCGGGATGTTCGAAGGCGCGACGCTCGGCCCGCTGTTTTCGCTCATCATGGGCATATTCGCTGATATGTCCTTTGTGGAGCATACGATTTTTTTCGCGCTGGTTCTGCCGGCGCTGTCGTTCGCGGCAGCGTTCGTATCCCAGTTCTTCACAAACCGGCGCTTCTTTGCCTTTATGGGCATCACGCTTGCGGCGCTGTTCATCACGGCTGTGCTTCAGATGCTCAAGACCTTGGCGGGCGATACATGGAGCGGGGCGATGCTCTCGACGGTCATTGTCCAGACGCTCTGGTCACTGCCGTTTTCGGCGGTGGCATATTTCCCGCCGGCAAAGTGGATCAAGTAAGGGAAAGGACTTGCAATGCACAACAGACTTGTAAAACCGGGCAGAGTTGCGGGGCTTGTTATCCTCATCCTGCTGCTCCTGACGGTGTATCTGGTGGCGCTTTATAAGCTCCAGATCATAGAGGGCGAGGCAAACTACAACCGCAGCAGCGAGCTTACGAATTCCGAGCGTGTAGTTACCGCTGCGCGCGGCAATATCTATGACCGCTACGGCCGTACCCTCGTCAGCAATGAGGAGACCTATAACCTGAAGATAGACACGGATAAACTCTTCGCAAACGACGACCCGAACTCGGTCATCCTTGAGCTTGTACACATGGTACAGGGCTACGGCGACGAATATACCGACGACCTGCCCATAACCATGACCCCGCCGTTCGAGTACGACCCGGACATGACGGCTATCCAGCGCACGATGCTTGATGCGTACTATGTCCGTCAGGAGATAGACCCGAACTCTACGGCGGTCGAGCTGATGAGCTATATGCGCACGAGATATAATATCGACAACAGCTACTCCGCCGAGGAGATGCGCATCATTGCCGGCGTGCGTTACTCGATAAATGTCCGCTACGCCGTCAATACTGCCGACTATGTTTTCGTCGAGGACGCGAGCATGAAGCTCATCTCGTCGATCATGGAAAACAAGCTCGTCGGCATCGAGGTCGAGCGCGCATACAGCCGTAAGTACGGCACGGAATACGCCGCGCACATCCTTGGCTACACCGGCCTTATGACTCAGGAGGAGTATGAGAAATACTCCCTGCTGAACTATTCGACCGACGCCATGGTCGGTAAGGACGGCGTCGAGTACGCCTTTGAAAATTACCTCCACGGCAAGGACGGCAAGGTCATCGAGACGCGAAATTCCGCCGGTACGGTGCTCGCGACGGTATATGAGGAGGAGCCGGAGCCCGGCAACCACGTGTACCTGACGATCGACAGCGTCCTGCAGGAGCAGACCGAGCGTATCCTTGCAAACGGCGTGTCCATACTCAAGCAGAACATTGCCCAGAAGCGCGCCGAGGGCACAGCGCGAGGCGACTATAACGTCGACCTCAAGGATGAGATTACCGGTGCTGCTGCCGTGGTCGTGAACGTCAAGACCGGAGAGCCGCTTGCGATGGCGAGTTGGCCGACCTACAATGTCGCGACGATACTGGAGGACTATCAGGAGCTGCTCGAAGCGGAGAATGCCCCGCTCTTTAACCGCACGCTGATGGGCACCTACGCCCCCGGTTCTACTTTCAAACCCTGCACGGCAATAGCCGCGCTCACAATGGGCATAGTAAATACTGAGGACAAAATAAAGTGCGAGGGCGTCTACACAAGGTACGCTGCCGAAGGCTACGCGCCTGAGTGCTGGATCTGGAACTCGACGAAGGATCACCTGACCCACCCCGAGGAAAACGTCACGACCGCTATCCGCGACTCGTGCAACTACTATTTCTACTCCATCGGCAACTACCTCGGCGTCGACGACCTCGGCAAGTTTGCTGCGAACTTCGGTCTCGGCGAATATTCGGGCATTGAGCTTGTTGAAGCCAAGGGCAATATGTCCAATCAGGCAAACCACATGGACTATGCCGGTACCGAGTGGCGAATAGGCGATACCCTGCAGGCCGCTATCGGCCAGTCCGACAGCGTTTTTACACCGATACAGATGGCCGAATACTGCGCGACGGTCGCAAACTCCGGTACGCGCTATTCCGCGTCCATCCTCAAATCCATCAGAAACTATGATTACAGCGAAAAGCTCTATGACCGCGAGCCCACTGTTATGAGCACTGTCGAGTCCGCCGAGTATAACTGGGCGGCGGTGCACGAGGGCATGTGGCAGGTGCTTAACGACTATATAAACGAGAAGAATGTCAACGTCTGGGTCGACTGCCAGTGGCGCGTCGCCGGCAAGACCGGTACCGCACAGAAGGGCGAAGGCATCCAGAACGACGGTATCTTCATGTGCTATGCCCCGTATAAAGATCCAGAGGTCGCGATATTCGTCGTCGTCGAGCGCGGCGGCGCCGGTGCTGACGTGCAGTTCATCGCGCGCCACATCATGGACGCCTACATCACCATAATGGGCTACAGCGACACCTCCGAGACGGAAATGACGCTTCTTAAATAAAGCTATTGAAGTTTCGGGAATTTGTGTATATAATTATTGACCGAAGACATGTAACTACAAGGAAACGGAGAAGAGTATGAATATTGCATTGATGGCGCATGACAGAAAGAAAGAGCTTATGGTGCAGTTCTGCATTGCCTACTGCGGCATTTTGGCGGAGCACTCGCTTTGCGCGACCCATGTCACGGGCAAGCTTGTTTCGGAGGCGACCGGCCTTCCGATAACGCTTTACCTCCACGCGGATCAGGGCGGCGCACAGCAGATCGGCGCACGCATATCCTTCAATGAGATCGACCTTGTGCTCTTCTTCTGCGACCCTGCAAACCCCAAGGGCTTTGACGATATCAACAAGATAGAGCGCCTGTGCGACCAGTACCAGATCCCCTTTGCGACCAACGCCGCGACGGCGGAGGTGCTCGTTCAGGGCCTGCGCCGCGGCGACCTTGACTGGCGCAACATCGTCAACCCCCAGAAGAGATAAGCCGCACGGCAGCTATACAGCGCGTTTTTATTCCGAAGCCGTCTGCATGAACGGCTTCGGAATTCATGCGTATATTGAAAGGATGCACATATATGGCAAAGGTATCACCGCGCACGCTTTCCGGCTTTATGGAGCTGCTGCCGGAGCAGCAGATGAAGATGGAGCGCATGATGGAGATCCTCCGTCAGAGCTATTCCGTCTATGGCTTCACGCCGCTTGACACACCAGTAATCGAATCTGCCGAGGTGCTGCTCGCCAAGGGCGGCGGCGAGACCGAGAAGCAGATATACCGCTTCATGAAAGGCGAGAGCGACCTTGCTCTGCGCTTTGACCTCACCGTCCCGCTGGCAAAATACGTCGCCGGGCACTACGGCGAGCTGACCTTCCCGTTCCGCCGCTATCAGATCGGCAAGGTCTACCGCGGCGAGCGCGCCCAGCGCGGCCGCTTCCGCGAGTTTTATCAGGCCGATATCGACGTGATAGGCGACGGCAAGCTTGACATCATAAACGAGGCGGAGATCCCCGCTATTATCTATAACACTTTCTCAAAGCTCGGCATAACGAAGTTCAAAATAAAGGTCAATAACCGCAAGATCCTCAACGGCTTCTATGCCATGAACGGCATGAGCGAGCGCGCCGGGGACATTATGCGCACTGTCGACAAGCTCGATAAGATCGGCGCGGAGAAAGTGCGCCAGCTCCTCATTGACGATGTCAAGATGCTCCCCTGCAAGGCGGAGAACGTGCTTGACTTCATGGCCATCTGCGGCAGCAATGACGAGGTCATCGCAGCGCTCGAGCGCTACCGCGGCATGGACGCGACCTTTGACCAGGGGCTCGACGAGCTCAAGACCGTCACGGGCTACCTCGCGGCCTTCGGCGTTCCGGCGGAGAACTTCGCCGTCGACCTCACTATCGCGCGCGGTCTGGATTATTACACCGGCACGGTCTATGAGACCGAAATGACCGAGCACCCGGAGATAGGCTCCGTCTGCTCCGGCGGCAGGTACGATAACCTCGCCGAGTATTATACCGATAAGCAGCTGCCCGGCGTCGGCATCTCGATAGGGCTGACAAGGCTGTTCTATGTGCTCAATGAGCAGGGGCTGCTGTCAGATGAGATCGTCACCGCACCGTGCGATGCGCTCGTTATCCCCATGACCGAGGACGCGGGCTTCGCCATCTCCGCCGCGACGGCTCTGCGCGCCGGCGGCGTGCGCACCCAGCTCTACGGCGAAAAGAAAAAGTTCAAGGCCAAGATGAGCTATGCCGATAAGCTGAAAGTGCCGTTTGTCGTGCTTGTGGGCGAGGACGAGATAAACGAGGGCGTCCTGTCCGTCAAGAATATGCAGACCGGCGAGCAGGTCAAGCTCAGCCCGGCGGCCGCGGCGGAGCACATCGCTGCCGTCATAAAAGAAAGAAACAGCGGCGCTGTTATAAAAGAGTAAGCAGCTGTTTATAGATAGGAGAAAAGAGTATGACACAATCCCGTACACATACCTGCAATGAGCTCCGCATCGAGAACGTGGGGCAGAAGGTCAAAATAGTCGGCTGGATGGAGAACGTCCGCGAGGTCGGCAGCAATTTTGCGTTCGTCGTCGTGCGCGACTTCTACGGCACGACTCAGGTCGTCATTGAGGACGAGACCATGATGGCCGTCGTCAAGGGCATCAATAAGGAGTCCACCATCTCCGTTGAGGGCACCGTGCGCGAGCGCGCCAGCAAGAACCCCAAGCTCTCGACCGGCGATATCGAGGTCGTCCCCGAGAAGATCGAGGTCCTCGGCAAGTGCCGCTATAACGAGCTGCCCTTTGAAATAAACCGCAGCCGCGAGGCTGATGAGACCCAGCGCCTCAAGTACCGCTATCTCGACCTCAGAAACCCCGCTGTCAAGAAGAACATCATTCTCCGCTGCAACGTCGTCGCGGCTCTGCGCCAGGCGATGACCGAGCACGGCTTCCTTGAGATCACCACGCCTATACTCACCGCCTCCTCTCCCGAGGGCGCGCGTGACTATCTCGTCCCCGCGAGAAAGCACCCCGGCAAGTTCTATGCTCTGCCGCAGGCTCCGCAGCAGTTCAAGCAGCTGCTTATGACCTCCGGCTTTGACCGTTATTTCCAGATCGCCCCCTGCTTCCGCGATGAGGATGCCCGCGGCGACCGTTCCCCCGGCGAGTTCTACCAGCTCGATATGGAGATGGCCTTCGCCACTCAGGAGGATGTTTTCGCTGTCCTTGAGGATGTGCTGCCTCCGATTTTTGCAAAGTACGGCACTTATGATATTGCTTCCAAGGCTCCGTTCACCCGCATACCCTATCTTGAGGCAATGGAGAAGTACGGCTCCGATAAGCCCGACCTGCGCATTGACCTTGTCGTGCAGGACATCACTGCGCTCGTGCAGGGCACAGAGTTTGCGCCCTTTGCAGCGGGCAATGTCATAAAGGCCGTTGCCGTCTCCGGCTGCGAGATGACCAGAAAGCAGATAGACAAGCTCTGCGCCGATGTTGAGGTGCAGGCCGGCAACAAGCCCTATTGGCTCAAGGTCGAGGAAAACGGCGAGTTCGTCGGCGGCATCAGCAAGTTCCTCAATGACCGTAAGGACAGCATCACCGAGGCGCTCGGCCTGAAGCCGGGTTATCTCGTCGCCGTCGCGGCAGGGAAGAAGGACGCCGCACAGAAGACCGCAGGCGTCATGCGCAAGATGCTCGGCGCGGCAGTCCCCGGCCATATGGACAAGGAGCGCTACGAGTTCTGCTGGATTGTCGACTTCCCGATGTACGAGATCGGCGAGGAGTCCGGCGAGCTTGAGTTCTGCCACAACCCGTTCTCCATGCCCTCCGGTGGGCTGGATGTGCTGCTCAAGGCAGAGCGCGGTGAGATAGACCCGCTCACCATCACCGCCGACCAGTACGACCTTGTCTGCAACGGTGTTGAGCTCTCCTCCGGTGCAGTCCGCAACCACGATCCCGAGATAATGATAAAGGCCTTTGAGATGGTGCGTCTCGGCGAAGAGGACGTCAAGAAGAAGTTTCCCGCTATGTACAACGCCTTCTGCTACGGCGCTCCCCCTCATGCCGGTATCGCCCCGGGCGTCGACCGTATGGTCATGCTCCTCTCCGGTGAGGAGAGCATCCGCGAGGTCATCGCTTTCCCGATGAACAAGAACGCGCAGGACGTTATGATGGGCGCGCCCTCCACGGTCGAGCAGAAGCAGCTTGACGAGCTGCACATTGCCACCGTCGGCGAGCTGGAAGAGTAAATAACAGTATAAATACGGCGGAGCGCCTTAGGAGAATATCCGGGGCACTCCGCCGTGTCGTTTATCCGTGAGCAGCAGGGGAGGATGGAGTATGTTTTCGAGCATCAACAGCTTCGGCGTCAGCGGCATCGGCGGCTACGGCGTCGAGGTCGAGGTATACATATCGAACGGGCTTCCGGGCTTTGACATCGTCGGTCTTCCGGATGCCGCCGTCAAGGAGGCGCGCGAGCGTGTGCGCGCCGCAATAAAGAATAACGGCTTCCGCTTCCCGGTCAGCAGGCTTACTGTGAACCTCGCGCCAGCGGATAAAAAGAAGGCCGGGACGGTCTATGACCTGCCGATACTCGTCGGCATCCTTGCCGCCTCTGGGGACATTGACGCGCCCGGGAGCGACACGGCCTTTATCGGCGAGCTGTCCCTGCTCGGTGAGCTGCGCCCGGTTCAGGGTGCGCTGCCGATGGCGCTTGCCACGGCACGCGAGGGTGTGCGTGAGCTGTTTGTCCCTGCCGAGAACGCGGACGAAGCCGCCTTTGCCGAGGATATAACCGTATACCCTGTGAAGAACGTGCGCGAGCTGCTGCGCCATCTGCGCGGAGAGGAGAAGATAGAGCCCGCGCAGCCGCCGAGACCCGGGGAGGACGTGCGTCCGCTGCCGGATTTTGCCGACGTCAAAGGGCAGGAGAACGTCAAGCGCGCCTTTGAGATCGCCGCCGCGGGCGGGCACAATATCCTCATCGTCGGCCCGCCGGGCGCGGGCAAGTCAATGATGGCAAAGCGCCTGCCGGGCATACTTCCTGAAATGAGCCGGGATGAGATGGTCCAGTGTACCGAGATCCACTCCGTCGCGGGGCTCACCGGGCGTGAGCATCCGATAATCGCGCAGCGCCCGTTCCGCGCGCCGCACCATACGGTGTCGGCTATCGGCCTTGCCGGTGGCGGCAGCTTCCCGCGCCCCGGCGAGATAAGCCTTGCGCACAACGGCGTGCTGTTTCTTGATGAGCTGCCGGAGTTTCGCAGCGACGTGTTAGAGGTGCTGCGCCAGCCGCTTGAGGACGGGGAAGTGACGGTCTCGCGCGTTTCGGGCTCGGTGACATTTCCCAGCCGCTTCATGCTAGTGTGCGCGATGAACCCGTGCAAATGCGGCTGGTACGGGCATCCGTCCGGGCGCTGCCGCTGCTCTGAGAAGGACGTCCGCCGCTACCATTCAAAGATATCCGGCCCGCTGCTCGACAGGATAGATATCATCGTCGAGGTGCCCGCGCTGGAATATGACGAGCTGCGCAGCCGCACACCGGCCGAGAGCTCCGCCGAGATAAAAAAGCGCGTCGACGCGGCTCGGGAGCGCCAGCATGCTCGCTTTGCCGGTGACGGCAGCATGTGCAACGCACGCATCGGCAGCGCCGGCCTGCGTGAGTTCTGCGCGCTCAATGCCGAGTGCGAGGAGCTTATGAAGGCGGCGTTCAGTGCGATGAACCTCTCCGGACGCAGCTATGACAGAATACTGCGTGTCGCGCGCACGATAGCTGATCTTGCGGGTGAGGAGAATATCGCGCCCGAGCATATCGCCGAGGCGATACAGTACCGTACCTACGACCCGACCGACGGGGTATAATACGGCAGAGTATAACAGAGCCTGCATCCGCGTTTGTGCGGACGCAGGCTCTGTCAAATTCCAAGCCAATGGGACGATGATAAGCTCGCTGTCCTCCAGCGTCCGTGCCCAGGGGGAGTTCTCCGCGAAGATCAGCGCGTCTACCTCGTTCGGCTCAAGGATGCGGTTTGATGAGTAGTCCATCTCAAGGATAAGTGCGTCGATGTCCGTATAGCCCACCTCCGTGGGCGGACCAAAGATGCCGGTCAAAGCGGTGCCGTCTCTGAGGCGGACACCCGTAAGCTGCCAGTCAAAATCGTCCAGAGTTTCGTAGCCCACCCACAGCTTGTCTAACTTTAGGCTGACCTTTGCGGAGACGGGACTGATCTCCGCCGAGAGAAGCCGCAGCCCGGTGTCTCCGATGGGCGCATCCAGGCGGATAGTCAAACGGTCACTATTGCTGCGCGGCGTCCATGTGAGCACCCACGGTCCCTCCACAAGCGGCTGATACGGTCCGCCCTTGCCGCTGACGCCAAGGCTCTCTATGGTTATGCTGATCTCCCTGCCGGAGAGCGTGCCCAACTTGTACCCGGCGCGTGCCCAGAAGTCGTATTCAATGGAGCCGTCGGCGGCAATGATATGCGCGCAGTCATCCGCGCCGCGCTCTTCCACAAAGCTTCCGCCTGAGGCGGGCGCGCTTTCTCCGCCAAAGGTTGGGAAGCCGCCCCAGATCGCGGCGTTGAGCTCCTGCGCGCGGTCGAGCTTCCAGCCCTCGATGCGCAGGGCAATCTCGGCGGTGTCGCCGTCAATGACTGTCTGCTCCACCGATATGGTCACACCGTTGGCTGTCGCGCTGACAGTCTGGGAGGTATCGGACAGGCCGCTTTCCTCGGCGCGCTGCTTCTCGGTGCCTGTGGCAGGAAGCTTCCGCTCCATGCCACGTGACCAATGTACATAGACCGCATACGCGGCAATGCCAAGAGACAGGACCAGCGCCGCCGCCAAGGCAAAGGCGATGATACGCTTTCTGACGGAGAAACGCTTTTGCTCTCCGACCCGGTAGCCAAGCATTGCACGGGCGCTTTCTATATAGGCGTCGGGTACATCGTTCATCGCAAGCAGCGCTTTTTCACAGTTCAGCATAACCCATCCTCCTTTAGCTGCTTCAATAGCCTGCATCTTGTCCGGTGCAGCATGGACTTGACCTTGCTCTCGGTGAAGCCGCTTTTCCAGGCAATTTCAGAGATCGAGGCGGCGTACCAGTACCGGCTGAGAAATATGTCTCTCTCGGTCTTGCCCAAGCTCTCAAGCATGTTCCGTATCGCCGCGTTCAGCTCGCGCACAGCGATCTCCTTTTCGACATCGGCTCCGGGATCCAGCGTCTCCGCAAGCTCGTCCAGCACTGCCGGAATCTCCCTGCCGCCGCGCTTGAGGCTGTTGCCGTCGCGCAGCCGGTTCAGGGAAAGCCACCTTGTAAGCTTTGCAAGGTACGGCGCAAGATACGTCGGACGGTGGGTCGGCATGGAGTTCCAAGCCGACAGATATGTATCATTGACACACTCGTCCGCATCCTCGGCGTTTGCCAGAATGTTGTATGAGATCGTGCGGCAGTATGCCCCATATTTTGCCGCGGTTTGGGATATTGCGTCCTCAGAGCGCGCCCAATAAAGGCTGACGATTGCAGCATCGTCCATCTAATGTTCCTCCTCATTTTTATTTGTCTATACTAATAGAAACGGTTTGGACGAAAAGGTTGCAGAACTTATTATGAGGGAAAAGGAGAAAAAATTCAATTTGATTCTGTTCTCGATGAGTTAAGTTTTGCAAAAAAGGCAAAATGCCCGCCTTGTAAAGCGGGCATTTCAAAATTTTGAAATCTGGCATTCAACGTTTAATCAGATAAGGTACAATAAGTTGCGCAAAAAGAAGAAGGGATAAGAGAAGACATAGTTTGCAGACTCCGGTAGAATGAAGTTGCGAGACAAACATTCGAAAGGAGACAGCGACATGCCATCGAAACACTGTTATTTTGTAGACAAGGCGGCAGCAGCTTGCGCCGCTCCCGCTTTAAATTTATTTTGCTCTATTTGCACCACAATTCAGCGTTTACACAGAATTTGGGGTTGACCCGGAAAAATTATACTTTTAAACCATGATTGATGTTCGTTTGGACAACGATGGATTGACGGATGACGAAATTTTTTAATAGCCGCCGCAGCGGCGTAGTTTGCATATGAGACGCCTTTTGAAGCCTGTAAGAACCATGCCTCGGCACGATTCTTATAGGCTTCAAAAGCTTTCCTGGAATTATAGATTTTCAAGGAAAACTGTCGGTGCTATTTCTTCCTGCTCGTTTTGCTGCACATAATAACCCCCCGGAAGTTCCCATATTTAGGGAGCTTCCGGAGGCTTCCGTCTGCTTTACGACCGGGCAAGCCCTGCGATGCTGCCGATAATGTTGTCGTTTATCCGCCCTGTCAGCGCTCTGTTGTAGTTGCAGATGAATGTCCCGGCAATGAGTATCATCATCGCCTCCGCCTCGCTTTTTCCGACCTCCTCGCCGTAGATCGAGACAAAGCACCTTTCCATTACCTCGCGCCACTCTCGGAACTCATCGCAGATCATCCGCCCTATCTCGTCATTATAGTGACCGAGGACATAGGTCTGCGTTGTGGCGTTCGGGCGCAGCTCGCCCTCAGGCGCGTCGGCGACGTATTTCATAAAGGCGTTCATGTACGCAAGGTTGGACTCATAGTCCTTTCTGCTGTGAGCCTTGAACCATTCCATGCAGTGCTTAGACATGTACTCGCGCGTGTACTTTACGTAGCTGAGGATGAGCGCGTCCTTGCTCTCAAAGTAATTGAGGAGCTTGGGGTGCGACATACCCGCCTCCGCGGCGATGTCACGGAGCGTCACCTTATCTATAGGCTTCTTTTCAATGCAGCGCTGGAAAGCCAGAAGGATATCCATGCGCACTTTTTCTTTGTCAACAATAATAGGCATGGCTGAAGTTTATCATATTCTTACCGCTTGGTCAACAAAAACTCTTGACATAGCTCTTTGACAGTGATAATTTATTAATTACCAATTGGTCAACAATAAAAATTCTGGAGGGGATTTCTATGTCGGAAGCTCAGCAGAAAACAGTCAAGCTGCTGGATACCAAGCTTGACGCAAAAACCATCAAGACCATCACCGTCTGCGCAATAGTTATGGTGATCGCCGTGCTCATCCATGACGGAGACCATATCCGTCAAGCGCTCAATTGGGGGTACTCTATCCCTATCTCGCTGTGGGTGCTGAACCTTACGGTGTACGTTCTGCCTGTCGTCACGCTGTTTCTTGCGCGCAGCGGGAGACTTTCCGCCACGCTGGTCGGCGTGGTCGCGGGTGTGTTTACTACGGCGTCGTTTCTCATAATCCATCTCTGTGGCTCGTTCTCGGGCAACTGGGGCGTGTGGAACTTCTCGTACTTCGACCTTATAAAGGGCGTTACATATAACGGCGTGTTCTATCAGGGGATAGACTGGCTCAGCTGGGTGCTCCTGTTCCATATCCCGGTCTGCTGCCTGCCGTGCTCGTGGGTCTGCTTCAAGGAATACCGCCGTATCAAAAATGCAGCAGAATAATATCAGCCTGTCATGCCCCGCCTGTGGGGACGCCGAGAGCGAACTTGGCGGCAGGCTGAAGCTCTTAAGGACGCTTTGCATAAGCGTCCTTTTGACAATGCCGCTGTTCTGGAACCTGCGCCCAGCGATCCAGCTCACTATAGCCACCGTCATCCAGTTCTGGCCGGGGCAGTATTTCTATAAAGGTGCGTGGACTGCGCTCAAGCAGAAGGTGCTCGGCATGGAACTTTTAGTTGCCTTGTCGACGACGGTCATCTATATCCACAGCGCCTATACCGCTCTGACGGTGCACCAGAATGTGAAGCTGTATTTCCTCTCCGAGGGCGTCTTGCTGTCGCTGATCCTCTTCGGCAAATACATAGAGAGCACCTCGCGTTATGAAGCGTCCGAGGCCATAAGGAAGCTTATCCGCCTCCAGCCGGAGACGGCAAACGTCCTGCGCGGCGATGATGTGCAGACTGTCAGCATAGAAGAGTTAAAGCCCGAGGATATCCTACTCATCCGCGGCGGCGAGCGCGTCCCGATCGACGGCACGGTCATAGACGGAACGTGCCAAGCGGATGAATCCATGCTCACCGGTGAGAGCGCGCTTGTGTCAAAATCCGCCGGCAGCAAAATGTACTGCGGGACTCTCTGCCGCGAGGGGAGCGTGCAGCTCTCCTGCAGGGACATTTCCGGAAAGCCCATGCTCCAACAGATAATCGACATCGTCAGCGCGGCGCAGAACGAGAAAGCGCCCGTCGCGAGACTTGCCGATAAGATAGCCACGGTGTTCGTGCCGGTCGTGATCTTGGTCTCCGCCGGGGTGTTTTGCCTGCGGTATTTTGTGCTCGACGCCGGGAACCTCGCCTCCACCGTGAACTGTGTCTGCGCGACGCTTGTCATCGCCTGTCCCTGCGCTCTCGGCCTTGCGACGCCTACCTCCATCATGACGGGCTCAGGCCGTGCGGCGGAGCTTGGAGTGCTGTTTCGCGGCGGCGAGCAGTTAGAGATGGCGTATAAGACCGATACCGTGGTCTTTGACAAGACCGGCACCCTGACCCTCGGCCTCACTGAAGGCGAGGAGCAGCTGCGCGACGGCACCTTAGCGGCAGTCGCGGAGCTTAAAGGCCGCGGCATGGAGCTCTGGATGATAAGCGGCGATAAACGCGAAAAGGCCGAACGGATCGCGGGACTTCTCGGCATAGATAATGTATTGTGCGAGGTCAAGCCCTCGGATAAGTCTGACGCTGTCAAAAAGCTTCAGGCGAAGGGAAAGCGCGTCTGCTTCGTGGGCGACGGCATCAACGATTCTCCCGCTCTGGCCTGTGCCGATATCGGCGTTGCCCTCGGCTGCGGCACGGATATTGCTATCTCCGCTGCCGATGTGATGATCGTCGGCAGCGGCATCGACAGCGTGAAAACGGTGTTCGACATTTCCGCTGCGACCATGCGGAACGTGCGGCAGAACCTTATCTGGGCGGTCGTCTATAACGTTATATGCATTCCGCTTGCTGCGGCCGGGATAATCAACCCGTCCATCGCGGCGGCAGCGATGGCGTTCAGCTCAAACGGCGTTCTGCTCAACGCCCTGAGGTTAAAGAACTATGGTAAATGAAAGCTTTGTCACCAATGTCGACGGGATGATCTGCCCCCAATGTGAGGACGAGATAGCCCACCGGCTCCTGCACACGCGCGGCGTGATCAGCTGTGAGGCGAGCTACCGCAGAAGTCAGGTGACTGCGGTCTACGATCCGGATATCATATCTCCCGATGAGATAGCGCGCATACTCGCGGACACGGGCTATCCCGTCGGCAGGGGCAGCAGCGGCGCGCGGTCGGATGCGATAGCCCTCGCCGCGGTCATCTGCCTGTACTTTATGATCCCCGCAGTTACGGGGCTTGTGAAAGTCCCGGCGGCGGAGAGCGGAGCCGGGTTCGGCGCGCTCTTCATTATCGGTGTGCTGACCGGCGTCCACTGCATCGGGATGTGCGGCGGGATAATGCTCTCCCAGCGCAGCGCCCTGCTGTATAACGGCGGGCGGCTCCTGAGCTACACCGTCATGGGCGCGCTGTTCGGCGCGATAGGCAGAATATTCAGCTATGACGCGGAGCTTAAAAGTATGCTCTTCACCGTCTGCGGCCTGCTCGTCGTGCTCATCGGCCTCAGAATGTGGGGAGTTCCGATACTGCGCCAATTGAGCCCCGTACCCGCAAAGCCATGCCGCTTCAAGGGCAAGGCGCTTGCGGTAGGGCTCCTGACCGGGCTCATGCCTTGCGGTGCGTTAAGTTCCATGTGGATGTTCGCGGCTTCGTCCGGTTCATGGAAGAGCGGCGCTGCCGCCATGCTTGCCTTTGGCTTGGGCACCTGCGTGTTCATGCTGGCTTTCGGGCTCTTCGACGTGTTCATTCCGAAAAAGTACAACAAGTATCTTGTGAAATGCAGCACAGTCCTGATCGTCGCCTTGGGCTTGATTCTTATGACTAAGGGTATTAAAATACTATTATGACGGCACTATGCGCACGACCCCGCGTCCCCTGCAAGTGTCGAGCTGTGATATCGGGAGGTGTTCGATATGCGGAAAAGACTTGCCGTTCAAGGCATCGTGAAGCTCCTCAGCGGAGCGCTGACCATGGGGCTGTTCCTTTTCCTGCCAGCGGGGACGCTTGATTATCCCGGCGCATGGCGGCTGCTCTGCGTGTTCTTCATCCCGGCCTTTGTCCTCGGCCTTGTCTTGCTTATCGCGAAGCCCGGACTGCTCGCAAAGCGCCTGAGAACAAGAGAGGCGGAGCCAGAGCAGCGGCGTATCCTCATGCTCTCGTCGCTCATTTTTGCCGCAAGCTTCCTGCTGTGCGCGCTTGACTTCCGCTTCGGCTGGTCGGCAGTTCCCGCATGGCTGAGTACAACCGCCTGCGCCGTGTTCCTTTTAGCGTATGTCGGCTTCGCGGAGCTTCTGCACGAGAACGAATATCTCTCCCGCAGCGTTGAGCTTCAGGCCGGGCAAAAGGTCGTGAGCACGGGGATGTACGGCATAGTCCGCCACCCAATGTATGCCGTGATCATCTGGCTCTTCCTCTCAATGCCGCTTATTCTTGGCTCGTATATCGGCCTGATACCGCTGGCGTTTATACCTTATGTCTTAGTGAAGCGGCTTCTCAATGAAGAGAAGCTGCTCCGCGGCGGACTTGACGGCTACGATGAATATATGCAAAAAGTCCGTTACCGTCTTATCCCGTTCGTGTGGTGACAAAAAGCTCCGCAGTCATTGACCGCGGAGCTTTTGCTGTCTGCATTATTTCAATTTGACATTTATAAAGACCGGGTTGTGGTCGGAGCTTCCGAAGTCGAGACCGAGCGTCTGCACGTTTGTAAGCTCCACATTCGGAGAGAGGATGAAGCCGTCTATGACATAGTGCTGCGTGTTCTCGTCGTCCTTGTCGTAGGGCTGGTTGAGCAGGCGGCAGCTCGGCGAGTCAAGATCGTAGGCGAGCGTCCAGCCGTCGGGCAGCAGGTTCTCGTCGAGCACTCCCGGCGCCCACAGCTCCGGATCGATTATCGGGTAAATGTCAAGGCTTCCGGGGAAGACCTGATTGAAGTCCCCGCCCGCGATGACGTAGTTGCCCTTTTCGTACTCGCTCGTTATGAAGTCGCGCAGCTGATTTGTCTGGGCTATCTTGCCCTCGCCGTCGTCGTAGGCCTCAAGGTGGAGATTCACGAGCACGAGCTGCTTGTCGCTGCCGTCTATAGGCAGATAGCTTACGAGCAGGCAGCGCTTGAGGTTTGCCGTGCTGACCGGCCACTTGAACGGACTCGGCAGGGAAATGCGCTCGGCGCTGTCGATCTTATAATCCGTTGTTGTGAACAGGCCGCTGTGTACGCTGCCGATCGGCGGCAGGGGATAGGGCACGAAGCCGCAGGAATAGTTGAGCGCGTGGACGCGCTGCGAGCGGGCGAGCATGGCGCTTTCGTCGATATGATAGGTGCGTGTCGAATCGACATCGACCTCCTGAAGCATGATGAGGTCGGGCCACATATCGTCAAGCACGTCCTCAACGCCGCCGAGGTATTCCAAAACCTGCTCCTTATCGGCGGACTGCACGCCTGTGCCGCCGTCCATGAAGAAGTCGGAGTCCTCACCGAGCCCGGCATAGCCGATGTTCCAGCTCATGATGCTGAGCTCTCTGTCGGATGGGATGAGCGCGCCGTCCTGGGATGATGCGACGTCGAGCGCCGTCACCGGATCGGGGCGGTACTCGGTTATCGTGAGCCACGCGAACAGCAGCACGACTGCCGCCAGCAGCACGGCCAGCACTATCAGCAGAATTTTCCAGAACTTTTTCATATGGAGAACCTCCGTGTAAGTTGATGGTACCTTATTTTAACATTTAATCGCGGACGCTTCAAGAGATACGCGGCCGGTTTTGTCCGGTTATATCCAAAGTTCCAAAAAATAAGCGCCGTTTTATGGAACATTTACCGAGTTGCCACGGACAGCATAGTGGTGTAAAATCATTAGGAAAACAAAAAACGGAGGCAAAGCCATGTACGATAACATAAGGCAGCAGGATCCCGCGGTCTATGACGCAATGATGCGCGAGCTCCAGCGCCAGAGAGACCATATAGAGCTTATCGCATCGGAGAACTTTGTTTCTCCCGCCGTGATGGAGGCCATGGGCAGCCATCTTACGAATAAATATGCCGAGGGCTACCCCGGTGCGCGCTACTACGGAGGCTGCCAGTATGTCGATGAGGTCGAGAACCTTGCGCGCGACAGGGCAGTGCAGCTCTTCGGCGCGGAGCACGCGAACGTCCAACCGCACTCCGGTTCACAGGCGAATGTTGCGGTGTATCTCGCTCTCCTCAAGCCGGGTGATACCATCCTCGGCATGGATCTGAGCCACGGCGGTCACCTGACCCACGGCTCCAAGGCGTCCATTTCCGGTAAGTACTTCAACGCCTGCTTCTATGGCGTTGATCCAGAGACGGAGACGATCGATTACGATAAGGTGCAGCAGCGCGCCGAGGAGTGCCGTCCGAAGCTCATTATAGCGGGTGCGAGCGCATACCCGAGGTTCATAGATTTTAAGCGCATGCGCGAGATCGCGGACTCTGTCGGGGCGTATCTTATGGTCGACATGGCGCACATCGCCGGACTTGTCGCAGCAGGGGAGCATCCGAGTCCTGTTCCCTATGCCCACGTCGTCACGACGACTACGCATAAGACCCTGCGCGGGCCGCGCGGCGCGCTCATCCTCTGCAAGGAGGAGCTTAAAAAGAAGATAGACAGCGCCGTGTTCCCCGGCACTCAGGGCGGCCCGCTGATGCATATCATCGCTGCAAAGGCCGTATGCTTCGGCGAAGCACTGAAACCCGAGTTCAAGGCCTACCAGCACCAGACAGTTCTCAATGCTGCGGCGCTCGCAAAGGCGCTGTCGGAGCAGGGGCTGCGCCTTGTCTCCGGCGGCACGGATAATCATCTTATGCTCGTCGACGTGATGAGCAAGGGCCGTACCGGCATGGAGGTGCAGGAACTGCTCGACATGGCGAACATCACCGCCAATAAGAACACCATACCCTTTGACACCCAGTCCGTGAAGCTCACGAGCGGCATGCGCTTCGGCACGCCCGCGGTCACGACCCGCGGCATGAAAGAGCCTGAGATGGCACAGATCGCGCAGATGATCGCCCGGCTCATCGACGAGGGAGAGGGCGCCGTCGCGCAGGTGAAGGAGCAGACGATAGAGCTCTGCCGCACATTTCCTCTGTATCCGGGAATAAAGTAAATATAAGCCAACATACCCGATGCAGACTGAGTATCTGCAAATAGCGCCCGACGTTTGCACGTCGGGCGCTCAGCTTGTCAAAAAAGTCCTTACAGGACTTTTTTGACCGCGCTTTCCGCCGAGCATTTTGAAAGCATTCAAAATGCTGTTACCGAAAGCCTTGATATATCAAGGCTTTCGACGGCGGTTTATCCGATTTGAGGCGGGCCTTGCCCCCTCAAGCTCCCCCGCTGCTCAGTTCTCTGGCTTCAAAGCGAAATTTTTTGACAGTCTGAGCGCCCGACGTTTGCACGTCGGGCGCTCACTATATCGGTTTTAGAATGTCATCTTTGCCTTGGTGCAACCGGCAATTTATCATGATATCCAGCGCGCAAGCACCAGCAGCACAGCTAAAAGCCCGAGGTTCACAGCGAGGAAGCAGCGCATGAACGCGCCGGGGCGCGCATGTTCGGCATGGGAATAGAGCTTGAAGCTTATGAGGCTTGCCAGACTTGCGACAGGAGTACCGAGCCCGCCGATGTTCACGCCGAGCAGCAGCCCTCTGCCGTTATCCGTGAAGCCGGAGAGCAGGAGCGCCGCCGGTACATTGCTTATGACCTGACTCACCGCCGCGCCGACCAGCAGCTCTCGCCCGCGCAGCAAGTTTTGCAGCAGTGCCTTTACCGCGTCCATCCGCGCAAGATTTCCCGAGAAAACGAAGAAGCACACAAAGGTGAGCAGCAGCCAGAAATCCGCCGTCAGCAGCCGCGGCCTGTCAAAGATAAGCAGCACAAGGATCACTAATGCAAGCATTATCTGCCATGTCAGCAGACGCAGGACAGTACACATGCACAGAAGAAAAAGAAGCGCGTACAGCGTCAGGCTCTTCCGGTCGAGCAGCGGTTCTTCACCGAGGAAAACTTCGAGCCGCTCTTTCGGCAGACGCAGACACAGAAGCGATATAAGTATCAGCGATATCACCCATATCGGGAGCGTCACGGAAAGGAAGCTGCCAAGGCTGAAATCATAGCGCGAGAACAGATAGATATTCTGCGGGTTCCCAACAGGCGTGAGCATACTGCCGAGGTTTGCTGCCGCTGTCTGCATGACGACCACCCATATCAGCGCCTTTTCCTGATGCGCCATACCGAGCACGACCACTGCAAAGGGGACAAAGGTCAGCAGCGCAACGTCGTTTGTTATCAGCATGGAGCTCAAAAAGCTGAGCAGCACGAGCGTAAAACCGATCGTGCGCAGGTCTCCCGCACCGGCGCACAGCTTATGCGCCAGCCATGCGAACACCCCGGCGCGCCGCAGCCCCGCCACGACTACCATCAGGCAGTAAAGCAGCGCCAGCGTGCGGAGGTCGACATACCCAAGATATGCCGCGTCCGGCGGGACAAGGCAGCAGCTCACTGCTGCTGCGATAAACGCGATGCACAGCGTGAGCTCGTGTTTTATAAAGTCCTTTATGTGTGCCACAGTTTATATCTTCTTTCCGTTCAGCACGGCCTGAATGAGTCTGTCGCCCTGATAGCAGAGCTTGAGGGAGAAAAACGGTTCGTCCGTGTCCAGCAGGCGCAGGAATATCTTGTCGCCCTCCCATATCGGCAGGGACAGCAGATGCTCCTTCTCTATCCATTCGAGCACTCCCTCATCGCATTCACGCGGAGTCCCGCTGAAGTCATCAGAGGTGAACAGGTGCATATATTCCGTGCCCCACTCGTCGGACACAAAGGTGACTATCCCGCGGTAGCGCCATGAGTTCAGCCTCAGTCCGGTCTCTTCCGAGACCTCGCGAATGACGCAGTCCTCCGGGCTTTCGCCCTCTTCGAACTTGCCGCCTATGCCTATCCACTTGTCCTTATTTTCGTCGACGGTTTTCTTTACCCGGTGCAGCATCAGGTATTTTCCGCCGCGCTCTATATAGCAGAGGGATGTGTTTCTCATTGTTTCTCTCTCGTCTTCACTAATGGTCACCCGGCCACGGTCATTTGAGGATCATGCGGGTGATTTTTTCTTTTCCGGATTTATACGGGAAGTAGCGCAGCTTGACATCAAGCTTGCCCTGCTTGAGGACGCTGCGGTAATGGGTGAAGGTGTCAAAGCTCTTTTTGCCGTGGTAGCTGCCCATGCCGGATTCACCGACGCCGCCGAAGGACATATGCGAGCTTGCAAGGTGAATGACGGTGTCGTTGATGCAGCCGCCGCCGAAAGAGCAGGAGTTGAGCACCTTTTCCTGATTCATCTTGTTCTCCGAGAAGATATAGAGCGCCAAAGGCTTGGGGCGGGAGCGGATGAAGTCGATGCAGTCGTCAAGCTTTTCATACGGCAGCACGGGCAGTACCGGGCCGAAGATCTCCTGCTGCATGGCGGGGGAGTCTATCGGGACGCCGGTCAGCACAGCGGGCTCGATGAAGCGCGTTTCCGCGTCGCGCGCGCCGCCGATGACAACATTGCCGCTGTTATCAAGAATATTGCACACGCGCTCAAAGTGCTTGTCGTTTATGATGCGCACCATGCCGGACATGTCCCCCTCAGGGAAGAAATCTGCAAGAGCCTTTTTGTACTCCTCGATAAACGGCGCTTCAACGCTCTTTTCAATCATCAGATAGTCCGGGGCGACGCAGGTCTGACCGGCGTTGAGCACCTTGCCGAAAGCGATGCGCCGCGCGGCGAGCGGGAGGTTTGCAGTCTCGTCCACAATGATGGGGCTCTTGCCGCCGAGCTCGAGCGTCACCGGAGTGAGCCGCTTTGCGGCGGCCTCCATGACGGTCTTGCCGACGGCGACGCTGCCGGTAAAGAATATGTAGTCAAACGGTTCATCGAGCAGCGCCTTGTTCGCATCGCGCCCGCCCTCGACGGCGGTGACGAAGCCCGTCGGGAATGCGGACTCGATAAGCTTTGAGATGACGCGGCTGCTCTCAGGTGCATAGGCCGAGGGCTTGACGACGGCGCAGTTGCCCGCGGAGATAGCCCCGACGAGCGGCATCAGGCACAGCTGCACGGGATAATTCCACGGCGCCATGATGAGCACGACACCGTAAGGCTCCGGGCAGACGTAGCTTTTGCCGGGGAGCTGACCAATGCCGGACTTCACGCGGCGGGTCTTGCTCCATTTCTTGAGGCGCTTTATGTGGAAATTGATCTCCTCAAGCAGCAGCCCCGTTTCGCACATATAGCTTTCAAAGGGCTGCTTATTGAGATCGGCCTTGAGCGCCGCGGAGATAAGCTCGTCATTTTCGATGATGGCCTTGCGGAATTTTTTCAGCATATCTATCCTGAAATCAACTCCGCGGGTCACGCCGGTACGGAAAAAGTGCTTCTCGGATTCTACGATCTCGTGTATATCCATGGTGCGTTCCGCCTTTCAATCAAACAAAATTGGAATAATAGTATCAGTATCTTACCTTATCGCGGGTGATGTCGCGGAGCGTGGGCGCGCCGCACATCGTCATTGTGGACTTGAGTTCACCGACGAGCTTATCCATGTACACTCTGAAGCCCTCCTCGCCGCCGCCATAGATCATAGGGAGAATGGGTCGGCCGACCAGAACAGCGTCAGCACCGAGGGCGATGGCGCGGAACACATCGACGCCTGAGCGTATGCCGCCGTCGACAAGCACGGTCGTCTTTCCCTTGACCGCCGCGGCAATCTCCGGCAGGACTTCCGCCGTGGAGGGCACGCCGCCCTGAACGCGCCCGCCGTGGTTTGAGACGACGATGGCGGCAGCACCGGCTTCAACGGCCTTTTCCGCGCCGTGGACAGTCATAATGCCCTTGACGATGAACGGCATTCTGGCGTAGGAGATTATCTCGCGCATCTCATCGACGGACTTGCTACCGGCGTTGGGGTTCATGGCCTTGAGGAAAGGAAGCCCCGCGCCGTCAACATCCATACCGGCGGCAAAGATGCCGTTCGCGTTGAGGACATCGAGCTTTTCAAACACGGCCTCCTTGTTCCAAGGCTTTATGACGGGGCAGCCGATGCCGCCGACTTTCTTCATGTCCTCAACGGAGGAGAGCATGATGGTCGGGTCGACACCGTCGCCGGTCAGCGCCATGACGCCGTATTCGGCCGCAGCCTTGACGAGGATGGAGTTATAGGCATGATCCTTATATTTCGGGCCGTAGTGCAGGTCGATAGAGCCGAGGGGTGCGGCGAAGATGGGAGCGGCAAACCTATGGCCGAACAGCTCAAAGGACACATCTACCTCTGTGTTGTGGCAGAGCGTGTCCATGTTGACGAATATCTCCTGCCATTTATCAAAGTTGCGCGCGGCGGCGTTGCCGGGGTACTTGCAGCCGGGGCCGGGCATGGCGTTTGCGCAGGCTCTGCCGTTGCACACGGGGCAGGCCTTGCAGTAGGGGCCGACCTGATCTTTCGCGGCGGCCAGAATTTCATTATAATTCATATCCTTATCTCCTTGCCTTGCAGTTGGTCAGCGACCATAAAAATGACCCGTATTGACCAACAATATCTCACAATGATTATGAGACAAATCACCGCCGCTGTCAATCGAAATTTGTAAAGTATTGCATGGATGCGTGGATAAAAATGAGCAATTATACATTTTTCGATTATTGATAAATATACATAATTTAATTTACAGAAAACAGTTTGCATATTTCAATTGACGTAATTTGATTTACTTAAAATAATTTACGTAATCAGGTAGACGTATTATAAGGAACATAATTTGATTTACATAACACAGTCCCACGAAGCATTGATGCTTCGTGGGACTGTGTTATAATTTTGCTGATAAAAATACTTTATTCCACTAACTCGAAGCCGTGTTTTACGCGGCAGTTGCCGTCGCTGTCATAATTGTAATAGGCATAGGCACGTTCATTGCCCTCGGGGTGTTCGTCGTCGTAGGCCTTTATGAGAGTGAGGCGGCCAAGTTCATCATAGATATACTCGCTGCGAGTCCAGAAGCGGTCATTGACGGTGTACTCCTCAAGGAGCTTTCCGGAATCGTCGTATGTATAGGTGATGGTATTGGAAACCCTGCCGTCCGGATCGTGCCATATGTCGCGGAGAAGATGTCCGGCCTCATCATATTCGTAGTTTGACCAGCGCGTCTCCCGCCCGTCATTCACACGGCGCTCAATGGCAAAGCCGCCGGGGACATAATCATATTCGACCCAAGTCAGCATACTGAAATCATTGCCTTTGCTGTGGGCGGTGACGATGCCGTCATGCTCGGAATAGCCCTCAGCTTCGAGCGGAACGCCGAACAGCTCAAAGATGCTCATGCCCAGCCCGTAGGCGCCGCGGCCGTTCAAGCCGCCGGTATAGCCGTTGCTGCCGTCACCGGCAGTGTACACGACTGCCGTCCGTCCGTCGGCAAAGGTGAGCCAGAGGGGGTTGTAACTTTCGCAGTTTAAGGCTGCGCCCGGAGTGCCGTCGTCCCGGAGCATCAGGGAGAGCATCGGGAGCTTATCGGACGGCAGGGGATAGCTCCTGCCGAGCTGCTGAACATAGAGGGAGGCGGAGGTGATGCTGTTCATATCGTACCAGACACGGACATAGTCGGGGCTCTCCGCGGTGCCGATATTCCGGTAGTCGATCATCATCTTATAGGGCAGGGCGTCATAGGCCGCGCCCATCGTCCATGTGCCGGTATTATCGGAACTCATATTGAGACTGCGGCAATATATATTCGTGCCGCCGGTGCTGACGCATTCCCAGTCGAGCTTCGTTTTCGGCGTGCCGCTGAACTGTACCCAGCCGTCTTTCACGGAAGATGAGGCGATGAGCGTATAATCAATGAGCTTGAAATCGGCGATATACGGCTCGATGGACTCCTTATAGGCGAGCTTTATATAGTATATATCCTCCTCAGTGACGCGGCTGCCGAAGTCCGGTTCGGAGCTGAGGACGAGGGAATCGGCAGGGGAGACGGCGGCAGAGGCGCTTTCGCGGGGCTCAAAGTCGCTGTCCATGCCGCGCTTGGGATCGGTTAGCGCTGCCCAGTCAAAGCTCTCGGCAAGCCCCTCAAGCTGCTTGGCCGTGATGTTGAACTCGATATACGCATCGCCTATGCCGTCGATGATACCGTCGCCGAGATAGTCGGCGTAGCCATCGTGCAGGAAGCTCATGACATAGAAAGCGGTATCGGAATCAAGCAGGATGAAAGAAGCGCGGCGGTTACGGTCGTCACTCTCGGAATTTGCAAGGTGCAGCGTCACGCCGGTGGATGTCTTATAGTCCCACTCGGAGAAGCCGTTCACGTCCTCAACATGACCGACGACATAGCCGAGAGTGCCCTTGGAGGCGCGGCGAAAATCATAGCTCACATCGCAGGGCAGCTCTTTGGACGAGACATGGCCCTGCATATCGAAGGTGCCCTCTTCATATATATAGGAGCTTGCGTACCGGCTCTTCCAGCCGTCGTGCTCACGGGTGAGCCTGCCGGTACCGGCGGCTTCATAGAAAGCCTTTTCCCCGGCGGGGACGGACATTTCGCCCAGCGTGCGCAGACCGTACTTTTCGCATATTTCATCTACCTTTTCGTAGCCCTCTCTGTTATGGACGAAGTACCCGCCGTACTGCCTGGACATTTCAAGCTGTTCCTCTTCGGAAAGGTCGCTGGTCTTATAGCTGTATGGGTGCGCGTCGCAGTATTCGTTCAGTTCTGCAATGGCCATGTTTTCCGGGGAACCGGCAAAGCCCTGAAGAGAGATCACCGTGCGTCCGGTGTCCCTGTGCGTGCCGAGCTTCAGGCTGCTTATGCCGAACCAACCGGAGGCCGCGGCGGCAGCTGTGAAGAGCGCGGAGATCACGGCGGCAATAAGCAGGGTACGCCAGATAGTTTTATGTGAGGCGCACTTTTTATCGCCGGTGCGGTAGCCCAGTGCGTCCTGTGCTTCGGTTATGTATCGGGAATCAATGCCGCTCATGGCGGCAAGAAGCTTTTCGGAATTCATGCAAGTCCCTCCTCAATAAGAAATCTGCGGAGCTTGCCGCGCGTCCGGTGGAGCATGGAAGAGGTCTTGCTCTCGGAGAAGCCAAACTTCTTTGAAAGCTCCCTGACCGGGGCAAGGAACCAGTACCGGCTGACGAACAGAGCGCGCTCCGTCTCCGGGAGCTGTGCGAGAAAGCGGTTCAGCGCCGCGGCAAGCTCGCGGTTCTCGACCTCGCGCTCAAGGCTGTAAGCCGAGGCGGTGCACTCGTCCAGCTCATCGAGCGCGAGGGCAACCTCTCCGCCGCCGCGCTTGAGACGGTTCTTATCTATGACGCGGGAAAGAGCGAGGTTGCGCGTGATGCGCCCCAAGTACGGCGCGAGCGCCGATGGGCGCTTATCCGGCATGGAGTTCCACGCACGCATATAGGTGTCGTTCACGCACTCGTCGCTGTCCTCGGGGTTTTGCAGGACGTTATAGGCGATGGTGCGGCAGTACGCGCCGAACTTCTTTGCGGTCTCCGCAATGGCCGAGTCCGAGCGCGCCCAATACAGGTCAACTATTTTTGAATCATCCATGACTTATCCTCCTCGTAAGAATGGAGTGGAATGAAAGCCTTCACCTATATAAACTGCATTTATCGCGATCCATTGCACCGTTCGTACTTTTTCGACAGAAAAATAAATTTTACTTTCTTTTTCTTGATATACCGGCGCGGTAATGATATTATATTAGAAAAGCTGCGCGGGGTACAGTCCCGCGCGTAAAAAAAGAACCAGTCGTTTTCCTGCGGCGTGCGCCGCGGGCGGACGGAAAGGGGACAGATCCTATATGAGCAAGAAAATACTGAAGCTTATAGTCGCGGCGCTGACGGTATGCGTCGCAGTTATCGCGGTTGCCTGCACGCCGTTCGGCTTGGGTGCGGAGCCTACCGCCGCACCGACACCGGTCATCGCGACGCCTGAGCACACATCGACGCCCAGCCCGACAGTCTCGGCCACGCCGTCGCCGTCCGGATCGCCTGATGCGTCCGCCGCGCCGAGCCCCGGACTTGTGAAGCCGGAAGGCGCGATAACGCCTGACCCGTCGCTGTATCCTAACGCCTCCGCATCACCCGCGGCCACCGCACCGGCGGGCGCGCCCACGACCTCGCCCAGCACCAAGACCGCGCACAGCCATACTTTCACGACCACGAAGGTCGCGGCAACGACGGAGTCCCAGGGCTACACGATATACCAGTGCACGGGCTGCGAGTTCTCTTACAGGGATAACTATACCCCGAAGCTGAGAGCAAACTCCACGACGAACAATAACAACAACAGCACCGGGACGACCGGCGGCAGCACCGGCAGCACGGGGAACACCGGCACCAGCACGACGCCGAAGCCGAAGGATCCGTACCTTGAAGACAGCGGCAGCTGGAACGATCCGTACTCCGACGATTACAGAGAGGACTACGGCACGCACACCCACCGCTACTACAGGACTACCGACTCTCGCGGGAACGTGATCTACCGCTGCGACTGCGGCAGCTACTATTATCCCGACGATGATTACCGGGATTACGGCGACGGCAGGTACGACGATATATACGCGGATTAAACCGCCTGCTGTACAGATGAATTATGAGCGCACTGCGATTTTCGCGGTGCGCTCAATTTTTGTGTTGACAAACGGATACATAGTGCGTATACTGTATATATCCGATATGAACAGTAGAGACAGAGGTGAGAGCTTGAATCTGATAATCAGCAATGCCGGAGACAGGCCGATATATGAGCAGATATACACGCAGATAAAGGACTGCATCATTTCCGGTGAGCTGTCGGAGGGGGATATGCTGCCGTCGATACGGGCGCTGGCAAAGGACCTGCGCATCAGCGTGATAACCACGACGCGCGCCTACGACGAGCTTGAGCGCGACGGCTTCATCTACCGCGTCCCCGGCAAGGGTTGCTATGTTGCGGAGAAGAACATGGAGCTTGTGCGCGAAGAGCATCTGAAGAGGATAGAGCAGCACATGCGCGAGATAGTCGCGCTCGCCGTGCCCTGCGGCATGGACGAGGCGGAGACGGCGCGGATGCTGGAGCTTATATGGAGCGAGGAGGAAAACAGCGATGAACGCAATTGAAATAAAGGGACTTGAGAAGCGCTACGACGGCTTTCAGCTCGGCAGCTTCGACCTGACGCTGCCCTCGGGCTGCATCATGGGGCTTGTCGGCGAGAACGGCGCGGGCAAGAGCACGACGATAAAGCTCATTATGAACGCGATAGGCCGGGATGCGGGTGAGATATCCGTGCTCGGCGTCGACAACAGGAGCGCCGGGTTCCGGGACATCAAGGAGGACATCGGCGTCGTGCTCGACGAGGCGTATTTCCCGGAAGTGATGAGTGCGCGGAACGTCGGCAAGGTCATGGCGCTGACGTATAAGAACTGGGATGCGGCGGCGTTTGAGGGCTATCTTAAAAAGTTCTCGCTCGCTCCGGATAAGATATTCAAGGACTATTCGCGCGGGATGCGCATGAAGCTTGCGATCGCTGCGGCGCTCTCACACGGGGCAAAGCTCCTGATACTCGACGAGGCGACGAGCGGGCTTGACCCGATGGCGCGCGATGAGCTGCTCGATATCTTCAACGACTTCACGCGGGACGAGAACTGCTCGATACTTCTCTCGTCGCACATCGTGAGCGATCTGGAAAAAATATGCGATTACATAGCGTTCCTGCACAAAGGCAGGCTCGTGCTGTGCGAGGAGAAGGACAGGCTGCTTGAGGAGTACGCGCTGATACGTCTCACGGAGGAGCGGCTCAGGGAGCTGCCGGAGGAGAGCATCATAAGCCGCCGGGCGAGCGGCTACGCCACGGAGGCGCTGGTGCTGCGCGGCGGCATACCCGCGGCGATACCGACCGAGCACACGAGCCTTGAGGATATCATTCTGTTTATGGCGAAGGGGGACGAGAGAAAATGAAGGGTCTGCTGCTCAAGGACTGGTACACGCTCATAAAGCAGATGAAGATAATGCTGGTGCTGATGCTGGTGTTTGCCTGCGTTCCGGGCTACTCAATGGCGGCGTTCGCGGTGGTGTACGCGGCGATGCTTCCGGTGACGGCGCTTGCATACGATGAGCGGAGCAAGTGGGATGAGCTTGCGGCGATGCTGCCGTACTCTGTGCGGGAGATAGTCGGCGGCAAGTATGTGCTCGGTGTGACTGCCGTTGCAGCGGCGGGTGCGGTCGCCGCTGCCGCACAGCTTATACTGAGCCGCTTCGGGTGGACACAGTTTGACGCGGAGGCGGCGTTCGCGCTGCTGTTCACGGCCTGCCTTGCGCTCATCATGCTGGCGATATATCTGCCGGTGATGTTCAGGCTGGGCGTCGAGAAGGGGCGAGTGCTCTTCACGATACTCATTTGCGCGAGTGCCGCGGCGGGGGTCATACTCTCCGACAAGCTCTCTGCGCTCATTGACGGGATCGGCAGTCCCGTGGCCGCGGCGCTGGTGCTGCTGGCGATAGCCGCGGCGGCGCAGATTGCTTCGTTTGAAGTCTCCGTGCGGTTTTATGAAATGAAGAGAAAATAAGAATGTGCCCCATGGCTGCTTGCAATAGCCATGGGGCATGGTGCTTTAATTATACTCTGACAGGGGACAGGCGGCACGGAGGAATTCAGGGAACTGCTCAAGAATGGGATTGACGCTGTCACGCCGCCATGCGGCGATGGAAATATTCGGCAGCTACATGAGCGATAAACACCACCTACGGCGAGAACACCGGCGTGCTCATAAATCTCGCGGTGCTCGCACTTTTGAGCCTGCCCTGCGTGTTCGGCTATAATATCTGGAGCGACCTGCACATCATCGGCGGGCACGACGTGCTCGACAGCGAGGACTTCATTGTCAGCAACCTGCTGCTGCCTTGCGGATCGTTAGTGTATCTGCTGTTCTGCGTGAGCAAATGGGGCTGGGGCTTTGACAGGTACATCGCTGAGGTCAACAAGGGCGAGGGGCTGAAGCTTTCACCGAAGCTCAAGCCGTACTTCCGCTATGTGCTCCCGGTGCTGATACTCATAATACTGATACAGGGACTTATATGAAATTGACCGCGCACTGCCGATGCAGTGCGCGGTTCAGCTTATACCGACTCTCAGGCCCTGTCGAGGATATGGACGTTCAAATGGTTATACGGTATCTCAACGCCGTACTTGGCGAAGCTCTCGCGCAGAGCCTCGTTGAGGTGATTGCGCGCATCCCAGTAATCGGCGACGGATGCCCAGCAGCGGACAGTGTATTCAATGGCGCTATCACCGTAGGCGGTGAGGAGAACATCGGGCGCAGGCTCGTCCAATATGCCAACGGTGGAGGACACAGCATCCAGACACGCATTTTTTACGGTCTCGGTGGGGGCATCATAAGATGCGCCGATAGTCAGGACGATACGGCGGCGGCCAAGCGTGGTATAATTGATGATCTTGGAGCCGGAGAGGCTGCGGTTCGGCAGGAGGATGATCTGCCCGTCGGCGGTCTCGATGCGCGTATGGTTGAGGGAGATGTCCCGGACGGTGCCGACAGTGCCGTCAGACTCGATAACATCGCCGATGGAAAAGGGATGAGTCGAGAGAATGATGAGCCCGCCGGCGACATTGCTCATTATATCCTGCGTGGCGAGGGTCAGACCCAAGGTGAGCACCGAGGCGATGGCCGTGATGGACGAGGTGTTCAGCCCTAAAGCACCGGCGGTGATGATGACGGTGAGCAGGTACAGCAGCGCCTTTATGAAGTTCACGGTTATCCTGCTCAGGCGCTCGTTCGGCTGCTTTATGCGCCCCATGAGCTTTTCGACCGCGCGCATGATAAGGCGCACCGCGAGCAGACACACGAGCAGCGTGATGACCGCGGAGAGGATATGCTCAAGACTGTAGCCGCCGAATGAGGTGGCCAATACTTTTGAAATGCTTTCCATACCGAACCTCCGAAAGATGGTTTGAGTTATTCTATCACGATGTGCCGCCGGTATCAAGACTGGGCAGATTTAATAAAACGCTTCATTGCCATACCGGAAGTATTGTGGTATTATAATTAAAAAGACCGGAGCGGTCATATACGGAATAAATAAAAAGACAGGAGAGCACTGTATGGCAAAATACATAATGGCGCTGGACGCGGGCACGACCTCGAACCGCTGCATACTGTTCAACGAGCAAGGCGAGATATGCAGCGTGTCACAGAAAGAATTCACGCAGTTTTTCCCGCAGCCGGGCTGGGTGGAGCATGACGCAAACGAGATATGGCTGACGCAGTACACTGTCGCAGCCGAGGCGCTGGCGAAGATCGGCGCGACGGCGGAGGACATCGCGGCGATAGGCATAACGAACCAGCGCGAGACGACCATCGTCTGGGACAAGGCGACGGGCGAGCCGATACACAACGCGATAGTCTGGCAGGACAGGCGCACGGCGGAATACTGCGACAGTCTCAGAGCCAAGGGGCTGACGGATATATACCGCGCAAAGACAGGGCTTGTCATAGACCCGTATTTCTCGGGGACGAAGATACGCTGGATGCTCGAAAACGTACCCGGCGCGCGTGAGAAGGCGGAGCGTGGGGAGCTGCTGTTCGGCACGGTGGAGACCTGGCTCATCTGGAAGCTCACGGGCGGGAAGGTACATGTGACGGACTACTCCAACGCCTCGCGCACGATGCTTTATAACATCGTGAAGCTCGAATGGGACGAGGAGATCATGGCGGAGCTCGGCATACCCCGGTGCATGCTGCCGGAGGTGAAGCCCTCGAGCTGCGTCTACGGCGAGACGAAGCCAGACCTTTTCGGCGGAGTCATCCCCATCGGCGGCGCGGCGGGCGACCAGCAGGCGGCGCTATTCGGGCAGACCTGCTTCACCGCGGGCGAAGCAAAGAACACCTACGGCACGGGCTGCTTCATGCTGATGAACACGGGAGACAAGCCGGTGTTTTCAAAGAACGGGCTTGTGACGACCATAGCATGGGGACTTGACGGCAAAGTCGAGTACGCGCTGGAGGGCTCGATATTCGTCGCGGGCTCGGCGATACAGTGGCTGCGCGATGAGCTGAGGATAGTCGACTCCGCGGCGGACTCGGAATACTTCGCGCGAAAGGTACCCGACACCAACGGCTGCTACGTCGTTCCGGCATTCACGGGGCTCGGCGCGCCGCATTGGGACGCTTACGCCCGCGGCGCGATAGTGGGACTCACGTGCGGCGTGAACAAGTACCACATCATCCGCGCAACGCTCGAATCACTGGCGTATCAGACCTATGACGTGCTCAAGGCGATGGAGGCCGATTCCGGGATAAAGCTCGGCGCGCTCAAGGTGGACGGCGGAGCTTCGGCCAACAATCTGCTGATGCAGATGCAGGCGGACATCATTCAGGCTCCGGTAAACCGTCCGGTCTGCGTGGAGACGACGGCGATGGGCGCGGCATACCTCGCGGGGCTTGCCGTCGGCTACTGGAAGAGCAAGGCGGATGTTATCAACAACTGGGCGATAGACAAGGTGTTCGGCCCGAAGATAACCCCGGTCGAGCGCGACAAGAAGATCGCAGGCTGGAACAAGGCCGTCGGCCGCTCATTCGACTGGGCGAGAGAAGAATAAAATCATCAAGAGCTGCACTATTTAAGTGCGGCTCTTTTTAACGACCCCGGTTCTATAATGGCTGCGGACTGCATATAGTTTAAGAATGGCGGGGAGAATGGGAGGCATACGGATAGTTCGGGCGAAGTGACCATCTTTGCAAAATGCGGCATTGCAAATGTGAAAGCTTGAATGTATAATATATACAGAGAAATTACGCACCGTACCCGATACAGATATACAGGAGAGGAAAAGATATATGGAATCAGCGTATCTGCGCCACATCCCGCAGGAGGATATATACCTGTTCAACACCGGAAACGCAAAAAAGGCATGGCTCTGCTTCGGCTGCCGCTATATACCGGAGCTGAAGGCGCACCGCTTCATCGTCTGGGCGCCGAACGCGCAGCGTGTCTCGCTCGTCGGCAGCTTCAACGGCTGGGACAGAGACGCCATGCCGATGGAGAAGATCGAGGGCGGAGTGTGGGTATGCTTTGCCGAGGGCATTGAGAACGGCGCGCTCTATAAATACTGCGTCACCGGCGCTGACGGTCGGCAGATATTGAAGTCCGACCCCTTTGCGGCCTATTCGCAGACCGGGAGCGAGACGGCGTCGATCGTCTGGAACGGCGGGGACTTCCGCTGGGGCGACGGGGAGTATATGCAGCGCCGCGCAAAGCGGGACTTCATGACCCAGCCGATGAGCATTTATGAGCTGCACCTCGGTTCATGGAAGAACATGCCGGGCGAGCGGCCGATGTACAGAGAGCTTGCCGACGCGCTGGCGGACTACTGCACAGACATGGGCTATACGCACATTGAGATCATGCCGGTGACGGAATACCCCCTTGACGCGTCATGGGGCTATCAGGTCACGGGCTACTACGCGCCGACCTCGCGCTACGGCGATCCCGACGATTTTAAGTATTTTGTCGACCGGCTGCACGAAGCTGGGCTCGCGGTGATAATGGACTGGGTCCCGGCGCACTTCCCGAAGGACGAGCATGGTCTGCGCCGATTTGACGGCACACCCCTCTTTGAGTGCAAAGAAGCACGCATGGCGGAGCACCCCGAGTGGGGCACGATGATCTTTGACTACGCGTCGGATCAGGTGCAGAGCTTCCTCGTATCCTCGGCGTGCCTGTTCTTTGAGGAGTACCACATCGACGGCATACGCGTCGACGCGGTAAGCTCGATGCTCTACCTCAACTATGGCCGGCGCGACGGGGAGTACACCCCGAATAAGGAAGGCGGCAACATAAACCTCGCTGCGGTGGATTTCCTGCGCAAGCTCAACTCGACGGTGCTCACGGAGTACCCGGGGGCGATAACCGTCGCGGAGGAATCGACGGCCTTCCCGCTCATCACCGCGCCCCCCGATGCGGGCGGGCTCGGCTTCTGCTTCAAGTGGGACATGGGCTTCATGCACGACACGCTTGATTACATGCAGCTCGACCCCTACTTCCGCAGCCATAACCATGACAGGCTGACCTTCTCGATGATGTACGCTTTCTCGGAAAACTACGTGCTGGCGTACTCGCACGACGAGGTAGTCCACGGCAAGCGCTCGATGCTCGACAAGATGTACGGCGACTACGACCAGAAGTTTGCGTCCCTGCGCGCGCTCTACGGCTTCCAGTTTGCCCACCCCGGAAAGAAGCTGTGCTTCATGGGCGGAGAGTTCGGGCAGTTCATCGAGTGGAACTGGCAGCAGGAGCTTGACTGGCTGCTGCTGGCATATCCGCGGCATGAGCAGCTGCGCGATTATTACCGCAAGCTTAACAAGCTATACGCTGCGACCCCGGCGATGTACCGCGTGGACAAGTCCTGGGACGGCTTCCGCTGGCTCAATGTGGACGACCGCGACAGAAGCTCGGTGGCGTTTCTGCGCTCATCCGAGAAGGACGAGAGCTATCTCGTGTGCGTGTGCAACTTCACGCCGGTGCGCTATGACGATTTTGTGATCGCGCTGCCCGTGGCCGGTACGCTGCACGAAGTGCTCAACAGCGACGACGAACGCTTCGGCGGGGGCGGCGTCGGAAATCCCCGCGCGATAAAGACAGAGAAGGAACCGTTTTTGGATATGCAGTATTCAGCAAAGCTGACGCTGCCGCCGATGGCGTCGGTAATGTTCAGCTTCAAACCAAGGAGGAAGAAAAATGAAAAAGGAATTTCGTGATCTGCTCCGTGAACACGGGCGTGATACTCTGCCGAACGTTCTGCTCGTCTCTGCCGAATGCGCGCCGCTCTCCAAGACCGGCGGGCTGGCGGACGTTGTGGGCACGCTCCCGAAGTCGCTTGCCAAGCTCGGCATCGACGCGAGAGTCATTACCCCTTACCACCGCTGCATAAAGGATAAATACGCCGACAAGGTCGAGCACATGTTCTATTTCTATGCAAAGCTCGGCTGGCGGCAGGAATACGTCGGGATAGAAAAGCTCGTGCTCGACGGCGTGACGATATACCTCGTTGACAATGAACAGTATTTCGGCGATAAGATATACCGCGGGGGAAACCCTGAGGGCGAGCAGTACTCGTTCTTCTGCCGCGCGGTGCTCGACGCGATACCGAACCTCGGCTTCGATGTGGACGTTGTCCACTGCAACGACTGGCACACGGCGATGATCCCGATGCTCGCGCGCACACAGTACCGCGGCGCAAAGCAGGAGCAGATAAAGTACCTGCTGACGATACATAACATCGCGTTCCAGGGCAAGTTCGGCTTTGACTTTGTGCAGGATATGCTCGATGTCGACAGCCGCTACTATACGCCGGAGTTCATGGAGCTCAACGGCTGCGCGGACTATCTCAAGGCAGGCTGCGTCTTTGCCGACAGGATAAACACCGTCAGCCCCAGCTACGCCTCCGAGATAAAAATGCCCTACTACGCCGAAGGGCTCGAGGGCATACTCAACGCGCGCTCGGCGCAGCTTACGGGCATTATAAACGGCATTGACAAAAAGGTCTATAACCCGCACGGCGACGCGCTTCTGCCCGCGCGCTATGACCGCGGCCACCTGAAGGGCAAGGCCGTGTGCAAGGCGGAGCTTCAGGCGCGCATGGGACTTGAGCAGAGAGCGGATGTGCCGCTGTTTGCGATGGTCACGCGCATGACCGAGCAGAAGGGCTTTGACCTTGTCGCATGCGTGCTGGACGACATGATGTGCCGCGAGGATATGCAGTTTATGCTGCTCGGCTCCGGGGACGAGCGCTTTGAAAACTTCATGCGCTCGGCCGAGGGACGCTACAAGGGCAGGCTCTGCGCCTATATCGGCTACAGTGAGGAGCTGTCGCACCTTGTATATGCGGGCAGCGACTTCTTCCTGATGCCGTCACGCTTTGAGCCCTGCGGCCTGAGCCAAATGATCGCGATGCGCTACGGCTCGGTGCCGATAGTGCGCGAGACGGGCGGCCTGCGCGACACGGTCACGCCCTATAACCGCTTCACAGGCGAGGGCAACGGCTTCTCCTTTGCAAACTTCGACGCGTGGGAGATGCGCGACACGATGCGCCTTGCGATGGACTGCTATAAAAATGAGGAGATCATGAGCGGACTTATCACCCGCGCGATGCAGGCCGACTTCGGCTTTGAACGCTCGGCGATGGAGTACGCGAAGCATTATATATGGATGCTGTAAGCGAAAGAAAGGTAAATGTCTGGTTCGGCGGCTGCTACAGAGAGCAGTGGTCGGAGAACTATATACTATCAATAATATACGAAAGCCGCCGCTGCGTTGAGGCGGTGCCGGGCGAGGGAGGATGGCTCCCCGCGGGCGGGGATGAGGAGCTGTGTAAGCAGCTCCTCTCGCCTGACTGCCCGGCGCTTATGCGGGAATACTTCCAGGCGGCGGCAACGGTATACGACGCCGTGCGCGAATGCCTGAGAGCGGGACTCAAACGTGACAGGCTCGCCGAGTTCCTGCACGGGGAGAGTAACCCTATCGCCGCGCCCGAGCTTATGCGTTTGCTGATGGACGACTGCGGCTTCCCCCTCATAGAGGCCTACCGCGTGACGGCCTCCTGCTGCCTTGACCTTCGCGCAGCGTCCGTGCAGCCGCAGGAGCTTTACCGGTACCAGCCGCGCACGGCGCACGTCGTGAGCGTGCTGCGCCAGACCGCCGGGAGCGTCCCGGCGCTGTCCTACGACAGCCGCATGGCGGAGTTCAGAAGCCCCGGCGGCGCTCTCGAGGGCGGCAGCACCCTGCGCCTTGCGTTCAGGCGGCTCGGCGGCACGGTGAAGAGCGCGCACCTTGAGTTATGGGGCGACAATATGGAGCACAGCTGCTCCATGGAAAACGACGGGGATATATATTATGTAAACCTCATGCTGCCCGAGGAACCGCAGGCGCTCTGGTATGCGTTCTATATCGAGACGGATCACAGCGCGCAGTGGCTCTGTCCGGACGCGACGGGCTATACCGGCAGGATATGCTCAAGCCGCGAGTCGGGCTTCCGGCTGACGGTGTATAAAAAGGGCTTTGAAACACCGGCATGGTTCAGAAAAAGGGTGATGTACCAGATATTCCCGGATCGTTTTGCCTTCTCGAACGACGGCACGGCGGAGGCGGGTATAGAGTACCACAAGCGCCTCGGTCAGACACCGGAGCTGCACGCAAGCCTTGATGAGCCTGTACGCTGGCAGCCGCGCAGCTGGGAGAAGTCCTACAGCCCCGACGATTTCTACGGCGGGACGCTGAAGGGTATCGAGCAGAAGCTGCCGTATCTCAAAGAGCTCGGCATTGGCGTTGTGTACCTCAACCCCATAGTCGAAGCGCGGTCGAACCACCGCTACGATACCTCGGACTATTCGCGCCCCGACCCGATACTCGGGACGATGGAGGACTTCGAGCACCTGTGCGCGGAGGGGGAGAAGCAGGGGATAAGGTTCATCCTTGACGGCGTGTATTCCCACACCGGCGCGGACAGCCGGTACTTCAACCGCTGCGGCAATTACGGCACCGAGGGAGCCTGTCAGGGACAGAGTTCGGAGTTCTACTCATGGTACGACTTCCGTCACTTCCCGGATGATTACCGCTGCTGGTGGGGCTTCAAGGATCTGCCGGAGGTGAACGAGCAGAACCCCAAGTGGCAGGACGACATCGTTACCGGGGACAGGAGCATCGTCAAGCACTGGCTGCGCCACGGCGCGGCGGGCTGGCGGCTCGACGTGGCGGACGAGCTGCCCGACTCGATACTCGCGCTCATCCGCGATGCTGCAAAGAGCGTGAAGCCCGACGCGCCGATCATCGGCGAGGTCTGGGAGGACGCGGTAACAAAGGAGAGCTACGGCTCACGCCGCAATTACGCACTGGGCTATTCGCTCGATTCGGTGATGAACTACCCGCTGCGCTCGGCGGTGCTGAGCTTCATGCACGGCTGGTCGGACGCTTACGGGCTGCGCGATTTTCTTATATCGCAGCAGATGAATTACCCGAAGCCCCTGTACTATTCGCTTATGAACCTGCTGGGCTCGCACGACGTTGACCGTCTGCGCACGGCGCTTGCGGCGGACAGAAACCTGCGTGAGCTCTCGCGCGAGGATCAGCTGAAGTATGAGTTCAGCGAGGGAGCGCTTTCCCGCGCGCTGCAGCAGGAGCGGCTGTGCGCGGCGATACAGTTCGCGATCCCCGGCGTGCCGAGCATCTACTACGGCGACGAGCAGGGCATGTGCGGCGTGTGCGACCCGTTCAACCGTCTGCCCTTCAAGGAGGGCGAGCAGGAACTGCACGACTGGTACGCGCGCCTTGCGAATATGCGAAACTCTGCCGACGCATTTTCTACCGGACACGCGCAGTTTATGGCGGCGACGGGCGATGTGCTGCTTATCCTGCGCTGGATATCTGACGGGCACGACGCCTTTGGCGACGCGGCAGAAAACGGCGCGTACCTCGCGGTCATCAACCGCGGTGCGGCAGAAGTGCACTACCGGGCGGACTGCTCCGCGGCCGGCTGCGGCACCGTCGAGGACACGGCTGAGCCGGTGAACGCAAAAATAATACGGATTACATAAAATAAGTTACAGAGATGCTGCAAATGCGGCATCTCTGTAACTTATTGTCATAAAAAGACTGCGTTTTCTTAAGATTGTCTAATAATTAGGTATTATAATGTGCTTGAAAATAAATCGTCAATATGGTATCATAACACTGTATATGCAGTCCGGAGACACGGACGGCAACAACATATTGAACACGTCAATATCATCATCGCCGCAGTTATGGTACCAGCGGCGGGAAGAGGAGACAAGCTATGATAAAACTCAGAAAGCTTCTGGCATGCCTGATGATCGTGTGCATGGCGTTCAGCCTTATGCCGCTCGCGGCGTTCGCGACGGAGGGTGAGGACGGAGCCGTGGGCGGAGAACCCTGCACACATGTCTGGCAGGCTGCCGGCGGTAAGCATGTATGCAGCGTGTGCAGCGAAGAAGCTGCGCACAGCTTTGAAGAGGGCGTCTGCACGGTATGCGGCGCGGAAGAACCGGCCGATCCCAATGCTGAGGCGGCAAACAACGCGCCCGCGGAGCCCGCAGATGAAGAGGGCGGCGCTGCTGAAGAGACATATGCCGCGCAGATCGGTGAGAATGGGTATGCGACTCTTGCGGAAGCACTGGCCGCGATGCAGGACGGCGATACCGTCACGCTGCTTAAAGACGTGGAGGAGAGCTTTACCCTTGAAACTAACGGTACGATCGATCTCAACAATAAAACTTTAATCGGTGAGATCATAATTAAGGCAGACGTTGTTTTTCGCACCGGCGAGATCGCTCAGAAAAGTGGGCAGACAACTGCTGCCGTGGTGCTTATCAATAGCGGCAGTCTGAAGCTGGAGGACACGTATATTAATGCTGGAGAATACGGCGGCATATTAGTGGACTCGGCAGAAACAGTCTCGGTCGAGCTCGCGGGAACCGTAACTTCATCGCAGTATGGCATAATGCAGAGCGAAAGCAGCACCGGAACGCTCAATGTCACGAGTGATCCTGCTTCGGGTATCAGCGGTACTAAGTACGGCATTTATATAAGAAACGGCTCATACACGGCACGTACCACGGACGAGGATACCAATGATCTGAATGTACGCAGCAATGGGACAGCGATCAAAATAGATAAAGGAAGCCTTTCCATTTCCGGCGACAAGGGAAGCTTTGAAGGAGCACTTGAAATAGCCGAGGGAGTGACCTGCAGCATCACCGGCGGCAGCTTTACTGTGAAGCCGAACGTTGACAGTGGCTATCTTGCGGTGTACGACGAATCAACAACATCTTATAATGTCATACCCGGTGTCGTTGTTAACGATGTGACTGTCAAGGCTGATGTGACGGGCGGCTATAGCGGTGATGGTACCGCAAGCTTTTCCTGCGGCAAAGACGCAATCGACGTGAAAAAGCTGCTTGAAGCCTCGGGAATCACGTTTGAGGACAACGACACAGTGACGATAACGATCGTACCTGTGGTGAATAAAGTGGCAGAGGATGGACTAAAGTATATTGAATATTCCATTTCGCCTACGGCAGAGATCAATGTAAAAAGAGATGGGGCGTCGGCAGCGAATAAGACGATCGCTGTCACCAATGCTATGCTCATCGGCGAGATCACCGTTGCTGTTAAAAAGGATGCCACCTTTAACATAAAAAAAATAGTACATATCCATGACGACCGCAGCAAGAGCATATACACGAGCGGCAGCGTTGCGTCGACCTCGACATTTTTAGACTCCCAACTCGATAACAACGTGAGCTTCAAGGTCACATCCTTCAGCAACTTTGCCATGTATGCGTATGAGCTCGTATGTGAGGTCCTCGATGACAAGGGAACCAGTCAGGGCTATTACGAAAGCTTTTCAGCGGCACTGGATGCTATTAACAATTACGTTAACATGAGCGCCAACTGGACTATTAAGCTGCTGCAGAACGCGAGCGTCGAAGCGACTCAAGAGATCATAAATCCGTGGAAATGGACGATAGACCTTGCAGGGAATACGCTCAGCACTAATATGTTTTCTGTTGCGTCGGGCAATGGAACACACAGCCTGACCATAAAGGACAGCTCAGGTACTAAGTCCGGAAAGCTCACCGGTATCGGAACATCAGCAACGATCAATATAGGCGGCAACTGTGTCCTGACGCTTGAAAGCGGCACCATAGAGCACACGAGCGGAACTGCCGTTGCGGTGAAAGATAATAAAAACCAAAAGAGCGCGCACTTCGTCATGACCGGCGGAACTTTGAATGGGACGACGGCGCTGACCGCGGACAGCGGCGCCGTGGAGATAAGCAACGGTACGGTCACCGGTACGAACAGTACGGTTGACAGAGAGGCAGCGATCCTCGTGAACGACAACGTCACCCTGACAATTAAGGGCGGCAGTGTGACCAATGCAAAGGGCAATGCCATTTCAATAAACGGCGTGAGCTCGCAGTTCACCATGTCCGGCGGTACGGTAAATGGCAGAACGAAGGGCGTTGACATGTACGGCGGAAGTGCGGAGATAAGCAGCGGTACCATAGAAGGCGGCACAGCCATAAATACCGTCGGCAGCAGCATAACGATCTCCGGCGGCACGTTCGACAGTACGACTGCGGATAAGGAAGTGGTCGCCGCTACGACCGGAAGCACGACGGTTGCAATTTCCGGCGGCTCGTTCAAGCATGAAGTGCCCAAGGTGCAGTGCGCGGACGGCTACGTCCCCTGTGCGGACGCAAAGAACCCCGGCAGATTCAGCGTCGAGCCTATTTCGGAGCCGGTAGCAAGAGCGGAGGACGCGCTCGGAGTCGATAAGGGCACGTTCTCGACCGTCCAGGATGCGATCAATGCGGCCGGACTCGGCGGCAAGGTCACGCTGCTCAGAGACAACGGAGACTATGCCACGGTCAGCAGGTCTATCGTGATCGACGGCGCGGGCTGCAGAATGAAGAACCTGACTGTGATGTCCATAGCCGGGGTCAAGATAATGAACCTCAGAGCCGACACGGTTACCGTCAGTGCGAACGCAAAGGCTGAGCTCAGCGGAGAGAATGTGTTTACTGAGCTTGTGAACAACGGCGCGCTCTGCGAGATCATCGACGGGAGATACCTCAGCCACACCGGCAGCGGCACGTACGCCATCTCCGGCGGCGTGTTCGGCAACGAGGTGACGCAGGATGAGTGCGCACTCGTTCCGGTCACAGGGAAGCTCACCGGCACGGCAGCGAGCCTGACGAAATATACCCCCGCGCTGAACACCGCCCCTGAGACGAAGGACGCATATCCCTACACTGTAGAGGTGGCTCCTGCGCCGAGGATAACCGGAATATCCAACAATGCATATTTCCAGAAAGGCTCCAGCAGCACGCTCACGATATACACCGACGGCGATTATGACGAGCTGGTCAAGGCAGGGACTATCTACCGCTGCCTGCACGTGTATAACGCCAACGGCACCGACCTTATAAGCTCGCGCTACTACACGGTCGAGGAGGACGCGAACGGCTATGCCGTGATCACGATCGCAAACTCCTTCCTCAGAAACCGCCCGACCGGGACTTACAGCGTGCAGGTGGACTTCACCACCGGCGTGACTCAGCTGGAGGATTTCAGAGTGGGTACCTCGGCCACGCCCAAGACCGGCGATGAGAGCAACATCGGCCTGTGGATAGGCATCATGGCCTGCTCCGCGATAATCATCGGCTGCGGTGTGTTCGTGCTCGTCCACAAGAATAAGAAGAACAAGAAGTAAGACAAGTATAAAAAAATTACCGTCCCGCGGGACGGTAATTTTTTTGCCTAATTTTATAACCCAAGCAGATTCAATATGCCGCTGACGCCGACGGCGGTGTAGACGGCAAAGCCCATGCGCCGGTCGTCAAGCTTATCGACGACGCGGTTGGCGATAAGAAAGCCGAGGAGGATGAACACCGAGCCGAAAAGGATGACCGGCAGATCCGCCGATGTGACGATGCCGTTTCTGATGCGCACATAGCTGCTCCAGATATTGTTCAGCAGAAACAGCGTCTCGATGGTCGCAAGGTACTCCTCTTTGCTGTCTGTATTGGCGAGGTAGTAGACCGCCATCAGAGGTCCGCCGACAGCAAACAGACCACTGCACACGCCGGAGAAGATTATCGCCGCTGCGCTGACCCAGACGTTCCATTTGCCGTGATCCTTCCCGTGGAGGAAGAAATGGTACAGCGCCAGCAGGATGAGGAAGCCGCCGAAGCAGCGCTTGAGCAGCGCCTGATCTACATACGGTGCGAGCCTGATGGCCGCGGTCGCGACCGTGGAATACAGCAGCAGCGGAAGAATGACCTTGCGCAGGTTTATGTGCTTGCGATAGCGGTACACCATCGCCGCGATGAGCGCGATGTTCATGATGCAGGAAACGCCCGCTGCCTGACTAAGAGGATAATAAAACGGCAGCGCAATCATCAGGATTATGCCAGCGCCGAAGCCGCAGCTGCCCTGAACTACGCCGGATATAAGCGCGGCGAGTGCTACAATAAGATATTCAATCATTTTTCTGATCTCGACAATCTATAATGAATGCGCATAGTGTAATCCGATTCGTCGGCATTGTCAACTTTTGTATGGCGTTTTTTGAAATAGTATGGTAATATATAGTTTACTGTCTGAAAACCAAGGAGATGTACAGATGAACGATATAATTCTGCTCAAACTGGGCGAGATAGTCCTCAAGGGTCTTAACAGAAGAAGCTTTGAACAGAAGCTGACGGCGAATGTCCGCCGCCGCCTTGCACCGATAGGGAAGTTCCGTGTCTACTGCCTCCAGTCGATAATCTATGTCGAGGGCGAGGATGGGGCCGATATGGACACCGCGTTCGAGGCGCTCAAAAAGGTGTTCGGCGTAATAAGCCTGACGCGCGCTGCCGCCTGCGAAAAGGACAAGGACGCGATAGCAAAGCTCGCCATTGAGTATCTGCGCGAGGATATGCTGCGCGCGAAGAGCTTCAAGGTCGAGACGCGCCGAAGTGACAAGGCCTTCCCGATGACGAGCATCGAGCTGAGCCAGTATGTCGGCAACGCCCTGAGCGACGCTTATGAGGATATCGAGGTCGACGTGCATGACCCGGAGCTTGTAGTCCACATTGAGGTGCGCGACCTTGCGGCTTATGTACACGCTATGCCCGTCCACGGTGCGGGCGGTCTCCCGGTCGGATGCAGCGGCACCGCGGTGACGCTTCTCTCCGGCGGCATCGACAGCCCCGTGTCGACCTACATGATCGCAAAGCGCGGCGTGCATCTTATACCGGTACACTTTTTCTCATTCCCGTATACCTCCCAGCAGGCGAAGGACAAGGTCATCGAGCTTGGCCGCCTGCTCACCGAGTACTGCGGGAAGATGACGATGGAGGTCGTGCCGTTCACGCACATTCAAGAGGAGATACGCGACAAGTGTCCCGAGGAGTATTTCACGCTGATAATGCGCCGCTTTATGATGCGCATTGCCGAGCAGATCGCCCAGCGCAGCAACGCCAAGGCCATTGTCACCGGCGAAAACCTCGGCCAGGTCGCAAGCCAGACCATGGAGGCCATGGCCTCCACGCAGGCTGTTATGACTCTGCCGATACTCCAGCCGCTTATCGGCATGGACAAGGAGGAGATAGTCGAGCGCGCAAGGCAGATCGGCACCTTTGAGACATCTATCCTGCCGTATGAGGACTGCTGCACCGTCTTTACCCCGCGCCACCCGAGGACGCGCCCGAAGATAAGCGAGGTCGAACGCGCGGAGTCGAAGCTGGATATCGATGCACTTGTCGCCGAGGCGCTTGAGGGGATCGAAAGGATAGAGCTGGACCATGAGTAAGAGCTACGATACTGAGATAATCTCCGTCGGCACTGAGCTGCTGCTCGGCCATGTGACGAACACCGACGCGCGGGACATTTCGGAAATGCTCTCGAAGATCGGCATAAACGTGAAGTACCACACCGTCGTCGGCGATAACCCGGAGCGGCTGCGTAAGTGTGTTGAGACGGCTAAGAGCCGCGCGGACATCATCATCACGACCGGCGGCCTCGGCCCCACCTGCGATGATCTCACAAAGCAGATCCTTGCCGAGGCTTTCGGCCTCAGGCTCGTCGAGAACAAGGCCGAGCGCGAGGGACTGTTTGACTATATCCGCTATGGCAAGAAGTTCACCGACAACAATTTCACTCAGGCAATGCTCCCGGAGGGCTGCACGGTGTTCCACAACAACTGCGGCACTGCGCCCGGCTGCGGCTTTGAGAAGGACGGCAAGATCGTCGTTATGATCCCCGGCCCGCCCAAGGAGTGCAACGCCATGTTCCGCGAGAGCGCGCTGCCGTATCTGCGCAAGCTCTCGGAGGAGCTTATCGTGTCGCACTCGGTGCGCATCTTCGGTCTCGGCGAAAGCTCCGTCGACGATATCTTTGCCGAGGAAATGAACCGCATGACGAACCCCACCATGGCGCCCTACGCCAAGGAGTGCGACTGCCTGCTCCAGATCACCGCCAAGGCAAAGAGCGTGGACGAGGCCGAGAAAATGATCGCCCCCGTGATGGAGCATGTGATGCAGCGCCTCGGCGATGTGGTCTACGGCGTGGACGTCGAGTGCATCGAGGAGAGCGTAATAAAGCTGCTGCGTGAAAAGAACATGACATTTTCCGCTGCGGAGAGCTGCACCGGCGGAGAGCTTGCAAAGCGCTTTACCGATATGCCCGGAGCGAGCGCGTTTTTCAAGGGCGGCGTTGTGACCTACACGAACGAGGCCAAGGCGAAGCTGCTGGGCATTGACACGGCGCTCATCGAGGAAAAGGGCGCGGTGAGCTATGAGGTCGCGAAAGCGATGGCCGAGAATGTCCGCGCGCTGCTGGGTACGGATATCGGCGTCGGCGTGACTGGGCTCGCAGGCCCAGACGACGACGGCGTGCACGAGGTCGGCACGGTATTTGTCTCCCTAGCGGTCGAGGGCGAGACCTTTGTCAAGGAGCTGCACATGGGCGCCATGCGCACGCGCAGCTTCATCCGCCGCATGGCAGGGAACAACATCTATGACATGATGCGCCGCTGGCTCAGCGGTATAGATGTTATGTAAACCGACGATGCTTAAATATTAAAACAGCTCTGACTCAGACCGAAAGGCCTGGGTCAGAGCTGTTTTCACAGCTTTTCTATCGCAAAGCGCATGACGAAGAAGTTGAGCGTCATGGTGATCGGAGTCACGATGATCTTGGACAGAATGGCGGAGTATCTGACGATGAGCGCGGCAAAGATATACGTGGTTATCAGTGTATTTATCTTTGCGAGCAGCAGCGAAATGAGGATGATAAGCACGATCTGATAGGCGATATACACGCAGTATTTCCAGAAAAGCGGGATACGGTGGTTGTCCCGGAAGACGAAGCGCGTGGAGAACGCAAACACAAAGCTTGCACCGACGAGCGAGCTTATCATGTTGACGGCGGCAAGGTTTGAAACGCGAGTGCTGAGCAGGGTATATACCGTGAAATCGAGCAGCCAGCCTATGCCGCTCAGCCCGACAAAGCGCAGAGCCTGCATTAGCAGTGCGCGCAGTTTACTAGGCGCGGTGCTCATAGCGCGGCTCCTTTCCTGACGCGGAAGGTCTGGCAGCCGCTCGCGAGTGCGGCGGCGACGCCGGAGGCGGAGTCCTCAAAAATGATGCACCGGCTGCGGTCAACGCCGAAGCGCTCGATCACCATGTTATAGCAGAATGGGTCGGGCTTTGCGTGAAGCACGTCCTCCTGAGTGACGACGGCGTCGAACAGCTCCGCAAGCGAGAAATGCTCAAGTATGCGCTCGACGTTCCGCCGCGTAGCGGTGGTGACAAGGGCAATGTAATACTCGCTCTTGAGCGCGCGGAGAATATCGACGAGGGGACGGTTCAGCTCGGCGGACTTCAGGCAGTCCGCGTAGAGCTCGATCTTCCGCTTGTGTACGGCCTCGGTAAGCTCCGCGCTGCCGCCGACGAGGGCGGGGAGAAAATCGCGGTAGCTCCTGCCGTCGCAGCAATTGGCGTAGTGCTCCGGCGTGAGGTCAAAGCCGTGCTCGTTGAGGGCGCGCTTGTAGGCCTCGAAGTTCGCGTTCATCGTGAACACAAGAGTGTTGTCGAGATCGACCATGGCAAGCTTAGTTTTTTTCAAAGCGGTTGTAGACATCGTTTGCGGCCATTACGAGCCCCGCATAGAACATCGGGGCACGCCGGGCGTCCTTTCTCAGCTTGTACGGCATCAGACGCAGCCAATGCACAAGCTCGTGATAAAATATGCTTTTGACCTCCTGCGGGGTGAAGTGCTCTTCAAAATAGCCCAGCAGGAAAGAATAGAGCCGGTCATATACGGCGGAGCGCGTATACACAAAGTCAATGCTGCTGCCGGTGACGGACACGGAATCAGTCTTCATCATAAACTCGTACCCGCCGTGCAGGGACTGCAGGAGCTTTGCATAGTCCAGAAAGCTGGACTCATGGATGTTGCCGGGGTTCGGGTCTATGAGATAGAAGCCGCCGTCGCCGCCGGTGCAGATGATGTTTTCTACCGTGAGGTCGCCGTGGATATCGCAGCAGGTGTCCCCGGCGAAGACGGCGGCAAGATGCTCAGGCTCGAACATACTTGCCAGGTACGGCAGGTTCAGATATTCCTTGTGGTTGATGGTCAGCGTGTCATACGACAGCAGCTCCGCAAGTACCCTCGAACCCATGATCGAGTTCAGGTTATCCGTCACCTTGGCGGAAATATACCGGCTGATATGTTCAGCGTCGGCAGGACGCGCGTTCAGCACATGGAGCCTGCCGCGCACGCTCTCAAGCAGAGACGAGAGAACACGCTCCCCGGCCTGCACCGGGTGAGAGTGGATGTACTGGAACATACAGGAGCTGTCACTCTCGTAGCGCATATCGTAGCAGCAGTATTCGCTGCCGCGCTCACTGCGGATGACCTCGCACAGGGGAAGTGTGCCGCTGTGCGTCGTCAGCCAGTCGAGCTGCCCGGCAAGCTTTTTCCCGTCGGCACCGAAAGCGTACTTACGGTAGAACATCTCATGGCTGTCCATGCACAGCAGTGTCGAGGCGTTTGAACCGGAGGAGCAGTCGCGGATTATGCTTATCCCGCGGTTGAGCTGGGTGAGCTTGCGCAGAAGCTCAGGATGGTCGGCGCTGAAATAATCGTCAAGGAAGCTGAGCTGATCCTTTTCGTCGAGCTGCGGGAGGATCTTGAGGTAACCGCCGTCTACCGAACCGGTCTGCTTTTCGACTGTAGTAAAAGCTTTGGTGAGCGTCGCGGCGAACATTATCACCGACGGCAGCAGCGTATATACCGCGAGCCACAACTGCTCTTTCAGCACAGCCGAGCTTGAGGCGGCGACGGTCAGCGCACTGAGGTCGAGACTCGAGCGCGAGAACAGCGACAGGATGATCTCTACGAGCGCGTAGTCCGAGCCGAGGCGCTGCATGAACGCGGCAAACAGCGCGTATGAGCCTATGTAGAACACCCACATCCCGACCGTCTCGGCAAGGATCACGGCAAAGTTCACGCGGCGGATGTCCCGGAATGTGTTTATGAGCGTCCAGAAAAAGCGCTCGCCCTTGAGCTTGATATGGTCGTTGAACACGGAGCAGAGCCTGAGCGTGATGCGCTTTATCGCGGAGGAGAAAAGGTTCGCTATGAGCAGCAGCGCGAGCACCGCCGCGGCGGCGATATAGTAGAAGCGCGCGGATTCGCGCGCGGCGTCTCTTCCGACGTTTGAAAACGCGAGCACCGCGAACAGCAGCGCCACGACGATGAGGTCGAGAAAACGGTCGAGGATGACCGTCGCGAGCGAGAAGCCTATGCCGTTTTTCATGCGCTTGCCGGAATAATACGCCCTGAAAACATCGCCGAGCTTGAACGGCACGAAGAAGTTGAGCGCATAGCCGAGCGCCATGGAGCGCAGCAGCGCCCCGGCGGGAGGGTGCTCGTATATCTTAATGAAGCAGCTCCAGCGCATGAGACGCAGCGCGTGTCCCACCATGAGCAGGACTATGGAGCAGACGAACAGAAAGACCGTCACGGCGCGTCCACCTCTTTGAGCCGATCATCAGCCGCGGCGGCAGAGTATTCCTCGGGTGTGCCGAAAGAGATGTGCAGGTCGGTCTCGAAAATTTTGACGTCCGCGCCGCCATCGATAAGGACGTTATAAACGCCGCTCATAAAAAATTCCTCATAGCTGCATGAGGTCAGGTACTTCTCTGCCGCCGAGACAAAGACCTCAGGGCGGGAGAAGTAATACGCGCCGCAGATGGCGTGCGTGCTCACAGCCTGTTTCTCGACCGTATAGAGAACGCGGCCTGCCTCGTCAAGCTTTGCGAAGCTGTATTTCGGCACGTCGGAGGTGAAGGTCAGGAGCGCCGCGTCGGGGGCGGAGAAGTCACCGGCAGCGCAGAAATCATAAAAGTCACGGCAGACGAACATATGGTCGCAGTCGTTAAAGAGCAGGGGAGCGCCGCCGTCCAGCCCTTTGACGCCCTCAAGGCAGGTCATCACCGCGCCGGGGAGGACTTCGGGAATAACGACGATCCTTGCCTGAGGGTAGTATTCCTTTATTTTCTGGTCAATTTCAAAATGGTCTATATGTTCCTGGAGAACGACAAAGCTGATGTCTGCGACGTCGACGAACTTCATTACCGACTGCGCCGACCAATAGAAAAAGGGCTTGCCGTTAAGCTCGATGAGCGGCTTCGGCATGGAGTATCCATCCTTGAAGAAACGGTACCCGCGCCCGCCCATAGGCATGATGAGATGAAGCTTTTTCATTATTCGCCCTCCCATTCAAAGACCGGCTGCGCGGTGTAGGTGGATATGACCTTGTCGCGGTATTCCCCGTCGAGGAACGCGCGCTTATTGAAAGTGAAGCTCATAAGCATGCGCAGGGTCTTTGTCGCCTGGCTGAACATCTTCACGTTGCTGACCTGATCGTCCTCGCGCCAGCTTATCGGGAAGAAACGCTGCGACTGACCGAGCGGACCGGCGGCGAGCAGCATATAGCAGTTGAACATCAGGTTATCCTTGAAGCGGAGATAGTACCGGCTGCGCAGGGAGCTGACCTTATACATATTGAGCCCGGAGCCGAGATCGTACACCATGCGTCCCGCGCCGACGGAAAAGAGCAGGTCATACACCCGGTTCCCGAAAGTGCGGAATCTGGAGTAGCCCTCAAGGCTCGACCCTTTCATAAAGCGCGCGCCGAGGAAAGAATCGTACCGGGCATATTCGCGGCTTCTGAGATAAGGGAGGAGATTTGCGATACTGCCCTGATCGTCGCCGTGGAGGACGACAACATAGTCGTAAGCGTTATTGAGCGCGTAATCAAAGGCGACCTTGTGGGAGCCGCCGAGGCCGTAGTTCTCATCATTGCGCAGGAGCGTGACCGGGACGGCGGGGCGGTTGGCCTTGAGCCATTCTTTCACAGCCTGCTCGCCGTTATCAGTGCTGCGGTTATTGACGACGATGACAGCGGAAATGTATTCGCATACGGTCTTATCGAGCTGCGCAAGCACCCTGACGATCTGCTTTTCGCAGTTATACATGGGGATGAACAAAAGTATCTTATCCACGGTATTCTCCTTTTCTCCGCCAAACTATACAAGCGTCATTATATAATGCTTTCGGGCTTAATGCAAGCACAAGGCTTGCATTAAGCGGCATTTCAGAGTATACTACGTCTGAAGAAGCTTGCACCGTTCTGCTTCCGCCTTGCGGCAAAAGCTGAGATATGCATTCTCCTTCTTCCCTTTCCATGCAGACCCGCTTTGCATGGAGCGCACGAGGCGCTTTTTGTCCTTTTCATCTAGATGGGGTACGACACATCCGCGCAGAAAAATCATAGACATAGATATAGGCAGGGAATAAAGTGGCAACAGAGCTTCTTTCCAAATATAAAATAGAGAAAAAGCACCGGGTGATCGGCGCTTTTGCGCTTGTATACTGGCTGCTCAGCTTCTGGTGGGAGCGCTTCGCATTTTATGAGGGCGCGGCTGAGGCAAGACCCGTGACGCATATCGTCATAAAGCTGCTCACCCTTATCACGATATATCTTCTGGCGCTGTTTTTCACGAATGTCGTGCAGGGCTTCAAAGCCCGCGGAGCTGCGGCGCAGACACTCATATACGCGCTGCCGTTGTTTATTATCGTGACCGGCTTTTGGTCTGTATGCGGCGCTTACCCGTTTACCACTGGCGATCAGCTCAATATCCTTGAGGCCTCGCGTCATTACGAGACTATGAAGGGCTTCTTCAATTATTGGACGATGTACATACCCATGATCGCGATGAACATCGCCCCGTTCCCGGCGTTCACGGTCGTGTTCAAGATATGGCTCATGAGCCTTGCGGCTGGATACTGCGTTTACAGGCTCGTGCGCGTGACGGGGTCAAAGCTGAGCTTTCTGCTGTATCTGCCGTTTCTGCTGCCGCCGGGACTGTACCAGAGCTACAGCATCCATCGCTGCCCGATGTACGCGGTGCTGTATCTGCTGTATGCCTGCGTCCTGATATGTGACCATCTTGAAAAGAAAACCATCGGTACCGGAAAATTCCTGCTGCTCAGCTTTATGACCGCGGTGCTGACGCAGTGGCGCTCGGAGGGGATATACCTCCTCGTGCTCGGCCCGGTGCTGCTGTACTTTACCTATAAGCCGACGCTTACCGCAAAGAAAAAAGCGGCGGCGCTTGCGGCGATGCTGCTGGTGCAGCTTGCAGTGTACCTGCCGTCGGCCTTTGACAAGGAGGAGAACGGCCACAGGGCGCTGCCGTTCTTTGAATACCTCATCACGAGCATGGAGCGCAACGGGCTTGACAAGGAGAAGAACGCCGCGGATCTCTCCATAGTCAACAGGTACATTTCCGTCGAAGCGATCCATGAGCTGAACGAGCGGCAGGGCGACTATAATTACAACGACAATATAATCATCTATTACGGCCTTGTCCCAGGCGCGACCGATCAGGACAAGGTGGATTTCCAGAATGCCGTCATAAGGCTGATGATCCATAACCCGCTGGTGTACATCCGCTCGCAGATAGGGGCGTGGCTGCACATCTCCAATGCTTTCCAGTATGAGCGCACGCTGGACTATGCCGCCAATATCTTCAAGAACCTATATGTCCCGACGGCGTGGCTGATCGGGCTGTGGATATACATGCTTGTGAAAAAGCAGTGGTGCTATTGGTTTATTACCTCCGGGCATCTCTGCCATATGGCAATCACCACGGCGCTGCTGCCAGCTGCGTATTTCAAGTACTACTATTCCGAGTATATGTATGCCGCGCTCACCGCGACGCTTGCTGTCTGCTTCCTCGTAAAGCGGCACAGAGAAAAGAAGAGCAGGACGGAGGCGTGAGATGGATATAAATTCTTTGCTGTCCCTCAGGCAGGCGTGGCACAGCTTCCGCCAGAACCACCCCAAATTCCCGGACTTTCTGAGAGCTGTCAAGGCCAAGGGCGCAGTGCCCGGCGCGGAGATAACGATCACTGTCAGCTATCCTGACGGCGAGACGCTCAAGGCGGGGCTCAAGCTCAAGGAGTCGGACGCGGAGCTTATCAATAATCTTATATAATAAAATCGTACAACAGTGGCTGCCGAAAACGACAGCCACTGCGTTTGACAAAAGGCGGTGACGGGCAGTGCTGAGCTACGCGGAGTTCTGCGATAAATTCAATATCAGGCTCGATGCGCAGCAGGCGCAGGCGGTGCAGTGTACCGACAGGGCAGTGCTGCTGCTTGCCGTCCCCGGCAGCGGCAAGACGACGACGCTTATCACCCGCGCCGCGTATCTTGTCTACTGCATGGGGATCGCGCCCGAGAACATCCTGACCATGACCTACACCGTCGCGGCGAGCGCTGAAATGCGCGCCCGCTTCTCCGCAGCATTCGGCGAGGAGTACGCCAAGCGGCTGGAGTTTCGCACGATAAACGGCGTATGCGATTCTATAATCAACAGATATGCGCGCCAGACCCGCGCGCAGCGCTTTGACCTTGTGTCCGACAACGGCGCGATACTTGCCGAGGTTTTCCGCACGGTCCGCGGCGAGTATCCAGAGGGCGGGGATATAAAGGAACTGCAGAAGGCGATCACATATATAAAGAACATGCGTCTGCCGCGCGGGGAGATAGATGAACTTGACTCGGGCGGTATCGCTGTCGCGCCGATATACGATGCATACAGGGAAGCACTCAAACGCCGCGGGCTCATGGACTATGACGATCAGCTTGTTTTCGCGCGGCAGATACTGTTGAAGTACCCGGACGTCCTTGACGCTCTGCGGGAGAGGTACGGATACATCTGCGTCGATGAGGCGCAGGATACCTCAAAGATACAGCATGAGATCATCCGTCTGCTCACGGGCGAGAGTGGGAACATATTCATGGTGGGTGACGAGGATCAGAGCATTTACGGTTTCCGCGCCGCGTACCCCGATGCGCTCATGAGCTTCGAGGGCGACTACGGCGGCGCGCGTGTGCTGCTGCTTGAGAGCAATTACCGCTCCACCCCGGAGATCACCGAGCCTGCCGACCGCTTCATTGCGCGAAACTCCGCGCGGCACGAAAAGCACATTCAGGCTGTGCGCGGCCATGGTGCTCCGGTGCGTACGGTCGCCCTCAGCGAGCGTGCCGCGCAGTATTCATACATATGCACGATGATGGAGAATGCCCCGCAGCGCGAGACGGCGGTGCTCTACCGGAATAACGACAGCGCCGTTGTGCTCATTGACTGGCTCGACAGGTGCGGCGTTCCGTTTAAGTGCCACAGAGGAGAGAACTCATTCTTTTTAAACCGCACGGTAAACGGCGTCAGGGACATTATGACGCTCGCCCTCGAACCGGGGAACGCCGAAGCCTTCATGCGCGTGTACAACAAATTCAGTCTGCCGATAAGGCGGGAGACTGCGGAGCTTGCAGTGAGCCTATACGGCGCAGGCAAGTCGGAATCTCTCATTGCAGCGCTGGAGAGTGCATCGAAGGAGCAGCCGGATTGGCTCAGGGAACGACTCGCAGAACTGCGCGATAACTTTGCTTCTCTCAAGACCGACACTGCCCGCGAAGCGCTCGACAGGATACGCTATAAGATGGGCTACGGCGGCTACGTCCTCAAGGACAGCGGGGACAAGGAGCGGATGTATCTGCTCGCTATCCTCGCGGCGCGGGAAAAGAACACGGAGAGCTTCCTGCAAAGGCTGCGGGAGCTGGAGAATATTTCCACGGAAAACCGGACCGCGGACAGCAAGCTCATCCTCAGCACGATACACAGCAGTAAAGGACTCGAATATGACCGCGTCATCATTATCGACGCGCTGGACGGAATACTGCCGTCCGTGCCGTGCAGCGGCCGGCTTGACGATGAGCAGCGCAAGACCCTTGAAGAGGAGCGGCGGCTGTTCTACGTCGCCGCGACCCGCGCAAAGAACGAGCTCATACTTATGACCTATCCGCGGCAGGGGACGAGCACCTTTATAGAGCAGTTCTTTGAAAAGCCGAAGCGCAGCCTCGGCGGCCTTACGCGCCCGAATGTGACGCAGAAGACGTTGTGGGCGGCGAAGGATTATTTCCCAGGCACGCAGGTGGAGCACAGCGTCTTCGGACAGGGGACTATCACCGAGGTAAAGGGTGAGCTTGCGACGGTTATATTCCGCAGCGGAGAGACGAAGAAACTAATGCTGCCGATCTGTATAGGAAATGGCCTTTTGAAATTGGTAAAAAAATAATTCCGCATCACGCGATGCGGAATTATTTTTTTACTTCAGCTCTTCCTGATATCTCGCGCGTTCGCCGCCGATGAAGCGCGGCCTTGTGCGCGCGCAGATCAGCACGGCCCCGCCGATCCTGTTAAGGCTCAGCCGCACAGGCACGGCGACGTCTTTCAGGTGCATCCCGATGAGCGTTGCGCCGATGTCCATACCGGCCTTGGCCTTGATGTGCTCGACTGCGGCGGGCTGCTCCAAATGCTCCCACACGGTCGTTGCGAAGGAGCCACCGGCGTGCGCCCATGGGCGGACGTTCACGATATCGTAGCCGAACTTTTCGGCGGCCTCGGTCTCAAGGATGAGCGCGCGGTTGAGGTGCTCGCAGCACTGGGCGGCAAGGTATATGCCGCGCTCATGGAGCACCGGGTATATCCCGTCGAACACGGCCTGCGCGGCCTCCATGCTCGAGCCCTTGCCGATGCGCGCGCCGACGACCTCGCTCGACGAGCAGCCGACGACAAACAGATCACCGGCCTTGAGTCCGGAAACCTCGAGCAGCTCCGTGACGGCCTGCTTTGCCTGAGCGGTGATTTCCTCGTACATTTTTGTGCTCCTTTCAGACGGACAGGCGGCGCACATAGGGGATGGCGTAAAGCGCCTTGTATGCCGCGATGCCAACGATTATACCAGCCGCGCCCTGAATGGCGTTGCCGGGGATGCTTGCCGCGGCAGCCATGCCGTAGCCGAGGATGAGGCTTTCATACGCAAAGTACCCGAGCACCATGACTACCTCGCCCGCGATAGCGGAGACGAGCATCGCGCCGGTCTTGCCGTGCAGCGCCTTGAGAATGAGCGCGGCGGTGAGTGCTGTGAGCCCCTTTATAACGAGCGTGCCGGGAGCGTAGAACGCATAGCCGAGCAGCAGATCCGCGAGCATCGAGCCGATACCGCCGGCTGCCATGCCGTAGACCGGCCCGAGGAAGAAGGCGCTCAGCAGAACGACGCAGTCGCCGAGGTTTATATACCCGTTCGTTGCGGGCATGGGGATATGGATAAGCATCGTTGCGGCGCAGGTCAGCGCGGCAAAGAGTGCGGCGAGAATAAGTCTGGTGAGTTTATCGTGTTTCATGTTGCACCTCCGTGGTTTTATGGTGGTAATATAGTCCATAAACTGGATATATTCAAGTATCAATTTAATGCAAAAATACAAGACCAGATGTGCGGCAAAAATGCCGGAGCTGCATCTTGCTTCCACTGCCAACTGATGGTAAAATAAATCATAATTGAAAAGAGCGCTTTGGCGCATAACAGATATGAGGTGAAGATAATGATAAAATTCGGTACCGGCGGCTGGCGAGCCATAATCGCCGATGAATTTACAAAGGAGAACATCCGTCTGCTGACGGCGGGGCTGTGCGGCCTGATGATAGAGGAAGGACACGCGGGCAAGGAGATATGCGTCGGCTATGACAGGCGCTTCCTGTCCAAGGAGTCCGCACACTGGGCAGCCGAGGTGCTCGTCGGCTACGGGTTCAGGGTGTATATGATAAACCGTTCGTCGCCTACGCCGCTTATGATGTTCGTCGTCAAGACGCATAACATGCCATACGGCATGGCCGTTACGGCGAGCCACAACCCCGCAATATATAACGGCATCAAGGTGTTTACTGCCGGCGGGCGCGACGCGGACAAGACCGTGACGAATAAAATTGAAGAGCACATCGCGCGCCTTACGCCCGAGGCGGTCAAGAGCGTCGACTATGACACGGCGCTGGCCGAGGGGAAGATCACGGAAAAGAACCCCTCGAACGATTATATCGACAGCATCCTTGCCGCGATAGACGTTGAGGCGATAAAGAAGGCGCAGCTGCGCATCGCGCTCGACCCGATGTACGGCGTGAGCCAGACCTGCCTGAGCATGATACTCATGACCTGCCGCTGCGATCTTGAGATCATCCACGAGCGGCATGACACGCTCTTCGGCGGGAAGCTCCCCGCGCCGAATGAGGAGACGATGGGGCCGCTCTCGGCGCTCGTGCTCGACCGCTACCGCTGCGACCTCGGCATCGCCACTGACGGCGACGCCGACCGTCTCGGCGTTATCGACGATGAGGGACACTTCGTCCACCCGAACAAGCTCCTTGTGCTGCTGTACTACTACCTTGTGAAATACCGCGGCTGGACAGGCCCGTGTGTGCGCAACAACTCCACGACGCATCTGCTCGACCGCGTAGCCGAGGGACTGGGGCAGAAGTGCTATGAGGTGCCGGTCGGCTTCAAGTGGGTCTCGGCGAAGATGGCGGAGACGGACGCGATAATCGGCGGCGAGTCCTCCGGCGGCCTTGCCGTGCGCGGGCATATCTCCGGCAAGGACGGCATATACGCTGCGGCGCTGCTGGTCGAAATGCTCGCCGTCACGGGAAAGAAGCTCTCGGAGCTCTACCGCGAGATATGCGGGCTTTACGGTGAGCTCGCCTATGCCGAGGCGTCCTTCACCATGACGAACGAGCGCAAGGCGGAGCTTCAGCACTTCCTGTTTGAAGAGCTGCGCAATCCGGACTTTGACGGCGTCGACCACATCAGCCGTGAGGACGGCTGCAAGGTCTATTTCAAGGACGGCAGCTGGGTCATCTGCCGCTTCTCCGGGACGGAGCCGCTGCTGCGCATGGCAGCCGAGGCCGAGACTAAGGAAAAGGCTGAGGGATATATCAATACCTGGAAAAAGTTCCTGAGCCTGTAAAACTGAAAAAATCAACCGGGGTCACTGTGTTCACAGCAGCCCCGGTTGATTTTTAGTTGTGCTGATAATAGGTGTCCATGGCGTAATTGCCGTTTGAGAGCTTGGAATTCGTGATCTCATCAACAACGATGTTGCCGTCCGCGTCGATGACCTGCCGGTGCGTCAGCGTTCTGTAGCCGGAGCCGACATCGTCCTCAAAGCCGTAGGTCTCATGCGTGAGCTTTATGGTGTAGCCGTCGCGGTCGGGATAAGCGGGATCGATGAACTTGTCAAAGTCATATGTCCAGCTATATGAGCTGTCGAACTCGACGGGCATATAGTCGTCATCCTCGAGCGTGCCCCATATCTCAAAGGTGAGGGTGCTCTCTTCATTATTGAAGATGCCGACGATCTTGATGGGGTAATTGCGGCTGTTCCTGAACTTGAAGTCGATGGAGCGTCCGCCGCCCTCGGGGATCGTGACCGTCGCGTCGGTGCCCATCTGCATGTAGTTTACGGGGAAGTAGTGGCACTCGCGCTCGACGGTCTCGAGGAAAGAGAAGAGCGTCGCAGCGTACAGTGTGCTCGACACCTGGCATGCGCCGCCGCCAACCTCGTCCTTGACGTCGCCGTCAACATAGGCGGGGGCGGGCAGGAAGCCTGCCTCCTCGGTGCGCTGGCCGACGACCTCGTTATACGAGAATTCATCGCCGGGGTACATTATCATGCCGTCAATCTTAGAGGTCGCAAGCTCAAGATTGCTGCGGCGGTTCTCGCCGGAGTTGGGGAACTTGGTCGTCATTGTGCCGAGCAGATCTCGGTAAAGCCTGCCGCGCAGCTCGTCGCCGGTGACCTCCGGCCATACGATGTCAAGCGGGATCTTGACCTCATCGCCGGGCTCTGCGTCGTTCCAGAGCTTTTCGGCCTGACTGACGTCAAACTTGCAGCCGACTATCTCGTCCGTGACCTCGAACTTGCCATCATCGGAATAGTATGCGTCGACCGGGTCATGCTCGAGCTCCTTGTGTATCGCGTCAAAGTCCGGGGCGCTGAGCTCCTTGGCAAGCGTCGTATGGCTGAGCTCCGTCTCGCCCTTTTCAAGCGCGGCGATTATGGAGTCCCTGAAAGCCTCCTTGTCGAACTCTATCTGGTTCCAGCCCTTTTTCATCGTCATCTCTGCGGCCTTGGCGTCGACGGTGTATTCCTCCGTGCCCATATACTCGTTGACTGCGGAGATGCCCTCATTGATGCAGGAGTCGATATACTCATTTGAGATATTCTGGCTTTCAGCGTTGATGTCGACCGCGCCGACAAGCGCCTTGATGTAGGTGAAGAGGTTATCGATAATATTCACGCTGTGGCCGTAAGCATGCGCCGCGCTGACAGCATCGTCAACGGAGAGCACAGCGCCGGCCTTGACGGGGTCGACCTCGAAGCTCTGCCCGCCGAGCGTCGTCACCTTGAGCGGGGTGGACACGCGCGTCTCCCAGCCCTGATTTGTGAGCGCGTCTCTCGTCTGCTCGGCGTCGAGCTTTCCGACGGCGATGCTGCCGACATAGACGTTCGGCAGGTTCGCGCTGCTCTGCGTGATCTCATAGCCCACGAAAACTCCGCCGCCGACGATAACAAGTAGCAGGACGAGAATCAGCCACAGCGCCGTGCTGCCGCCCTTTTTCCGCTTCTTTTTCTTCGCCTTAGGTGCGCGGAGCTCAGGCTCCGCGCCGCTGGCGTTGTCATATATATGCTGCTCTGCGGGTGAGTTGGTGTACTCGTCGTACCCGGCTTCGTCCATTTCAAATTCATCAGCTTTGCTGCGCATTTTCTTTCTGCTCATATGCTGCCTCTTCCCGACGTATCTTTTTCTTGAATGGTATTATACCATCAGTTTCGGCCTTCATCAAGTATATTATACGGCGGGAAGAAGCAAATCGGTTCAGCCTCTGCCGAGATCAAGATATCCTATTTCCTCGGAAAAGGGATATTCATACGGCGGCGTGTCGCTCTCGCGTATCTCAAGGTTCTCTGCGATCTTTTCAAGCGTCTCCATGCTGTCCGTGCCGCAGACCTTAACAAGATAGCCGCGCTCAGGATCGAACATGAAGATGTAGTTTACGGTCCCCCAGCTGCAGAAGTTTTTGCTTTCGGTATAATCGGAGACTATTTCGGTTATCTCCCAGCCGTCCCAGTTCTCCTGCTTTACTATTTCCGTTTTGCCGTTGAGCACGCCCTTGGAATTGCCGGTGTTCACATTCGTGGCAGTGATAAGATACGGCATGATGTTCCCTTTGCCGTCATTGCAGAGGTAATCCGTCCACTCGCCCCTGTAAACTCTGTGAGTAGCGGCGGACGGCAGCCAATTGGCCTTGAACTCCGGGCGGTTATAGCTCTCGTCTGGACCCGTGAAGGTCAGCAGCAGACCGGCATCCGGGAAATACAACGTTTTGTCGTTCACTACCTCGCCGTTTTTGTTTATCTCAGTTATGTGCCCAGTGACTACTTCGTCCTGATCCTGAACGTCCTGCAAATTCATGTTGTAGCGCACTATCGCGCACGCGGCCGAGCCGAAGAAGGCCGCTATCACCGCGGCGAGCAGCAGCGTGCGCACTCTCACGCGGCGGCGCGTGGGCTGAACGCCGATCTTTTTGAGCGTCTTGGCCTTTATGCGCGCGGTAAGCTCCGCATCGGATGTGCCGAGCGTGACATTTTCCGGGCAGCAGCCGCTGCACAGCTCGGATATTTTAAGCTTCATTGCCGTACCCCCTCTCCTCAAGATAATATTTAAGTCTCTGCCGCCCGCGCGCAAGCTTCGTGCGTACGGTTGCGCCGTTCATGCCGAGCGCGGCGGCGATGTCCTCGGTCTTCTGATACAGGAAATAGTGCCGCTTGAATATCTCGCAGTCCGGTTCGCCGAGCGTGTCCACCGCTTCGCGCGCAAGCTCGCGCAGCTCCAGCGTCAGTATGCCCTCCTCCGGACTGCCGGCAGCGAGATCAATAATATCATCCTCAAGCGCGCTCTCAATGTGCTTTGATCGCAGCGCGCTCAGTGCCTTGTTGCGCACCACGACGGCGAGGTAACCCTTGAGCTTTCCCGGCTCGACGGAATCACGGTTATACCAGAGTGCGGCAAAGCAGTCGGACACGGCCTCTTCCACGTCCTCCGCCGGGAGCATCGGGCGCATCACGTTCGATGCGATGGCGTAGACATACGGCGTGTACAGATCTATGATCTCCGACAGCGCCGCCGTGCTCCCGCGCTTGAGCTGCCGCAGCAGCTTTGTTTCGTTCACACACGTCACCTCATTCCTCAGGCCAGATATGTATATTGAAGCGCAGGAGAAACTGTTCTCCCGGTATCCATACATGGTAAAGCCCGTCCATTTTATTGCTCAGTCCAAGAAGCTCCTCGGGTGTCGCTGTGACGATGGCGGTAAAAGCCCAGCTATCGCGTCCGTTGTCGATGCTCTTCGCTGACATTACCTCGGCCTGCACGCCATGTGCGGCAAAGGCCTTGGCGTCACGAAGAGCATATTCAAGGTCAAGCGCCTCGGACAGCGGAAGGTATTCCGACTCGTATGTGTCAATGGCCTCCTCCCAGCCATCAGCCTTTTGTAACCATTCGGGGTACTCCTCGGGCAGCTTTTTGAGGAGCTGTTCATCATCAAGCGTCTTTCTGAGCGCGTCGACGCTTTCGTATTCGGTGAGCGCGTCAGCTCCCAACACCTCCGACAGCGCCATCAGCGCCCGGTCATGGTTCTGAAGCGGGATGTTCCACTTGTCGAGCCGCTTGTCAGAATTAGAAAACGGCCATCCGTAGACCACAAACTTCACCGGCTGATCCTGCGGCTGCTGCGCGAGCCAGTCGAGACAGTCGGGCGCGGCGTTATTGCTGAAATAGAAATTGCCGCACTCATCGTACAGAGAGCGCAGAAAGTCCCGTGCGCTGTCGTAGACTTCCGGTTCATCCTCAATGATTTCCGGGGACACCGCAGCGTCAGCTTCGTGCGTCGGCGGCGCTGCGGCACTGACCGGCTGCGCCGGTGCGCTGCCGCAGCCGCACAGCAGCAGCGCAAGGGCAAGCGCGATGATGGATACCCGTTTCATAGTAAGCACGCTCCTTTGAATGTTTTCCTAATATTTGTCTTTCTGCTTATATAAACGCATCGGGAGAGGAAAATGTTTCAAGGAATGGGAAAAATTTTGAAAAAACTCCCGCCGGGAAAACCAGCGGGAGTAGACTATATTACGCGGCCTGTTCAATTTTGCCTATTTTGTGCTTCTTGACATAGCGGAAGTAGATCATATACGCAAGCGAGGTCAGACCCCAGGTGATGGGGTAGGCCACGGCGACGGTGGAGATATCGTTATGCAGCGGCACGATGGTGAATATCCACACAACGCGCGCGATGCAGATGCCGACGGCGGTGATGATAAACGGCACGAGCGTATCGCCGATGCCGCGCAGGCTGCCGCTGTACACCTCGACCGGGACATACAGCAGGTACCACGGCATGATGTAATAGATTATGCGCATGGCGAGCGCTATAACGTTCTGGTCGGTCGTGAAGATCACAAGGAGGTATTTGCCAAGCGTCAGGAACAGCGCACTTATCAGAACGGCAAAGACCGAGGTCATTATCATGCAGTCGCGTATGCTTTCACGCACACGCTGCATGCTGTTTGCGCCGAAATTCTGCCCGACGAAGGTCATGACCGCAAGCCCCATCGCGCTGAGCACCAGCCATGTAAAGGCGTCGACCTTGCCCATGGCGACCCATGCCGCAGCAGTGTCCGTACCGAAGCGGTTGATGGCTGTGAGGATTATCATGTTGGAGATAGAGTAGAGCACTGCCTGAAGCCCAGAGGGCAGGCCGATGTGCACGGTACGGCGCATGATCCGCCAGTCCGTGCGCAGCTTGGAAAGCTCAAGCCTGACGCTCTCCTCGGTCTTCGGCCGGGCGAGAAACCAGCATATCATCACTGCGCTCAGCAGCTGCGAAAGCGCCGTCGCGATCGCTGCGCCCGCGACGCCCATTTTGAATGTGACGACGAACAGCAGGTCGAGCACCACATTTATAAGGCAGCAGGCAATGAGAAAATACAGCGGGTGCTTGGAATCACCGACCGCGCGCAGGATAGCGGAGCCCATGTTGTAGACCATGCCGGGGATCATCGCCATGTACACCCAGCGCATATACACGATGGAGTCGGCCATCGTGTCCTCAGGCGTTTCCATGATGCGCAGCAGCGCAGGCGCTGTGAGGATACCAACAACGGTCATTATGGCGCCGCACGCGATGGCGAGGATCATCGCCGTGTGTACAGAGCGTGAGGAATCCTCCGCGTCGCGCGCGCCGTAATACTGCGCGACGATGACGGCCGCGCCAGAGGTGACGCCGGTGAAGAAGCCGATAAGCAGATTGAGTATCTGCGAGGACGAGCCGCCGACTGCGGCCAGCGCCTCCTTGCCGACGAAGCGGCCGACTATGACCGCGTCAACAGTGTTGTAAAGCTGCTGGAAAAACGTGCCGAGGAGCACCGGGAGAAAGAACAGCATCAGCTGCTTCCAGATAACACCCTCGGTGATCCCGTTATATTTTGAACTATTCATTTTTATCACCTATATTACACCAACAGTTTTGAAGATCATTGCCCACAGGAAAAGCGTCAGTGAGCACAGCGCGCTTGTCGCGACAACGGCGTTGCCCGCAAGCTTTGCGTCGCCGCCCATCTGCTGCGCCATTGTGAATGAGGCGATCGCTGTGGAGGAGGCAAAAGCTCCGAGGAGTGAGGCAAATTCCACGCCGCGGAAACCGATCATACATGCAAGCCCCAGCACGACTGCCGGGATGATGATAAGTCTGCCTATGACTATTGCGGACACGGTTTTAAGATCGTCCCGCAGGTCGCTGAACTCGAAGAAGCCGCCGAGCAGAAACAGCATAATGGGAGAAGTCGCGTTTGCGAGCTGTGCGGCTGCATGCTCAAGCCCGGAGGGCAGCCGCAGCTTCAGCAGCTGGAAGGCAATGCCGATGAAGGTTCCGACTATCATGGGGTTTTTGAGAATGTCAACGACAAGACCGAGCCTGCTTTTCTTCGCGCCGCCGAAGTGTTCGAGCGTAATGACAGCAAGGATGTTATAGAGCGGGATAACCGTTGCCAGCAGCACAACGACGCAGCCGAAATCCGACCCGGCGGGCATGAGCTGCTGCGCCAGCGGCAGACCGATGATGACGAAGTTGCTGCGGTAGAGCGCCTGAATAATAACGCCGCGGCGCTCAGGTCGTCGCTCCGTCCGCTTGACTATCTGCATGCTGACAAACCATTCTGCCAGCACTCCGAGCAGCGCAAAGCACAGGAGCTTTACATTGAACGAGGCTGCAAGGTCGGATACATATATATTATAAAAGACCATGACCGGTATAAAATACCGGAAGATCAATCGGTTAAAGCGGAAAACATCCTCACGCTTTATATCGCCCAATCGGCGCGCCATGTAGCCGAGAGCGATGATAATGAATATCGGAGCAACTGCGTTCAGGCATACGATAAAGTTTTCCAAAGCGTTCCCTCCGATTCTGAAGATTCGCGTTAAGAGCAAGTATACGAGCAAGATATGTAAAAAGCAATCCGGCAGCTCAAAAATCATCGAAATAGCCAAAACCGGCTCGAAACCGCTTCATAGAGTATACAACTTTATGGCATGAAACGGGCAGAAAATCCGGCGTGAACCTGTAAGTCACGCCGGATTTAGCACTTTAATGTTGCAGATTAGTACAGACTTATTCGTCCTTGCTGCGCTTAGAGTCTATGCGCAGGTAGACGACCACGCCGACCAGAGCGGCCAGAGCGAGGAAGCCGACGATGCCGAAGAATATGAGCTGGGTATTATTGCCGCGGTCATAGCTGCCGTTGTCGGAGCTCGTGCGGGTGGGCGTCGCCGTCGGGGACGGGGTAGGCGTTGTCTCCGGTTCAAAGCTGACCTCGGCAAGATCGGTATAGACAGGGTCACTCGTGACGCCCTCGCGGGTGTTCATCACGGCGACACAGTAGTACATCGTGCCCTCGGTCTGGGTCGGGGTATAGCTTGCTTCAGTCGCGCCGTCAATGGGGGTAGCCATGCCGCGGTTGTTCACATTCGTGCTGTACCACTGATAGCTCAGCTCGCCGTTGTTGGGGGAGGTGGCCTGAACGGTCAGTGTGCAGGTCTCGCCCTTCTTGAGACGGGTGCTCTGAGGGGCAACGTTGATGTTCGGCGTCTTTGTGGTGAGGCCGTTGTTGCCGAGATCAGTTCCGCTGTTCTGGTCGCTGCTGCCGTTGGTGGAATTATTCGTGTTGTTGTTCGTGTTGTTATTGCTGTTATTATTGCTGCTGTTGTTGGCGCTATTGTTATTATTCGTATTGTTATTCGTGGCCTTGACGGTTATGCGCGCGCCGTTGGAGTAGGAAGCGCCGTTGGCGTTTTCGAACTTTGCCTCCACGCACCATTCATTGAGCGAGGAGGGAATATTGCTGAGCGTCAGGCGCTCGGTGCCGAGACCGTCAACGCTGAGTCCGGGGAAATAATCCGGGCCGTCGGCGGCGTTATATGTAACGGTCGTGTCCTTGCTGACGAGACGCCAGGTTATCTTCGTTGCGTCGTCCGCGCGGGCGACGAACTGCGCGCTGCCGCCGGGCTCGACAGTCTCACCCGTGGGGTGCTTCGTGATGTGCGGCGGGTTGCCGGTCGCGGGAGCCTTGGTAGGTGTCGTGCCGCCGGTGATGGAGAGGTTGATTATAAAGGAATAGGTGCCGTTCTCAGTGACGACATTGTAGCTGCTGGAATAGTTGCCGGCAGTGGTGGGCGTTCCGGCCATGTAGATGCCGTAATCGTCCCATGACAGGCTCAGCCCCGCGGGAAGGGAACCCGCGTATTTTTCATAGGACTTTATGACAAGGTTGCTGCTGAACACCTGGATGCTGCCGATGTCTGTACCGACTTCAAAGCTGTTGACATAGTCCGCGCCCGCACTCAGCCCCGGCAGGGCAAGCGCCACGCAGAGCACAAGCGTGAGCGAAAGCAGAAGCTTCATGGTTTTACTTTTCATCTTTTTCATTCTCCGTTTTCTTTTTGTCTTAAAAATATTATAGCACAGCGGTATTTTCCCTGCAAGCCGGGAAGCCACGATTTTGCACTCATTTTGCAATCTTAATATATTGACGCAGAAAAGCAAAATATGTTTCAGCTTTCTGCAGAGATTCTTTTTTGTAGACAATTACAATTCACTTTCGCGGCGCGGCATGATAAAATCGTCCGCGTCTGAAAGGAGTGGCTGCAATGAAGAATAAGACCCGTATGATGATCCTCGCGGCGCTGTTCGCGGCGCTTACCGCGGTCGGCGCGTTCATCCGTTTCCCGCTCGGGACAATGTCGGTGACGCTGCAATTCATGTTCACTGCTATGGCCGGTGTGCTGCTCGGCGCGAAATGGGGCGCGGTGTCGCAGACTGTGTATGTCGTGCTCGGGCTTGTCGGGCTGCCGGTGTTCACGATGGGCGGCGGTATCGGCTATGTCATGCAGCCGAGCTTCGGCTTCCTGCTGGGGCTCATACCCACGGCGTGGGTGATAGGCCGCCTGACCGAAAAGGAAAACGGGCACTGGCGCATTGCGCTTGCCTGCCTTGCGGGGCTTGCGGTGCTGTACCTGATCGGCCTGCCGTATATGTACCTGATAATGAAGCTTTATCTGCACAAGTCCATCACCGTGTGGACGGCGGTAAAGGCCGGGATGCTGGTCTATCTGCCGGGCGACGCGATAAAAATAGCGCTGACCGTTCTTCTCTATAAGCCGCTGCGCAGAGCGATAAAGAAATGAGTATATGGCAGCCGCCGGCATGAAAGCCGGCGGCTGCCATATATTATTCCTTATTCCCGGTTATGTAATAGTCGCAGTATTCTCCGTAATTATGCTCAGACGGGAAGCTTTTGTCAATAGGCCTTCGGCATAATAAAAGCGTCTGTACCGCCGGGAGCGACGGTTCAGACGCTTTGTATATTTTATTGTTTGCTCACTTACCGGCGCGACGCTGGAAGAGCTTCACGAGCTCGACTATCGGTACCACGAGTATGGCGAGCCCGAGAGCGACAGCGTACTCGTTCCAGTCGACGGGCGTGAAGCCAAAGGCCGCGGCAATCGCCGGGACTTCAAGGACTATTGTCGTCAGCGCGAGCGCCGCGAGCATCGCGACCCAGAGGAGCTTGTTATGCCCGTGGAGCGTAAATATGCTCCTGCGCTGGGAGCGCATGTTGAAGCTATGGAGTATCTCGCACATGTTCATCGTGAGAAAGGCCATCGTCATTCCGTCGTCGGAGATGCCGTGCGGCCACGCAAAATGGCCGACCTCCATGCAGTGGCCTATTATATATGACACGAGTGTGATGACCGCGATCAGAACCCCCTGATATGCTATGTCGACTCCGAGACCTCCGGCAAAAATGCCGTCGGAAGCCTTGCGCGGCGGGCGATCCATGATGTCCGGTTCGCCGCGTTCAAGGCCGAGGGCGAGTGCCGGGAAGCAGTCGGTTATCAGGTTTATGAACAGCAGGTGTACGGGGTTTAAGAGCGTGAAGCCCATGAGCGTTGCCACGAACACACCGACGACCTCGCTCATGTTGGAGGCCAGCAGGAACTGGATAGTCTTGCGGATGTTGTCATATATGCGCCGTCCCTCGCCGACCGCGTCAACGATGGTGGCAAAGTTATCGTCGGAGAGTACCATGTCCGCGACGTTCTTTGTGACGTCCGTGCCGGTGATCCCCATGCCGACGCCGATGTCCGCAGACTTTATCGACGGTGCGTCGTTCACGCCGTCGCCGGTCATGGCGGTTATCATGCCGCGGCGGCGCCACGAGGAGACGATGCGCACCTTGTGCTCGGGCTGAACACGGGCGTAGACGCTGTATTTATCGATGACCCTGTCAAGCTCATCGTCGCTGAGCCTGTTGAGCTCACGCCCCTCTATGGCCTGCGAAGCGTCGTCGATAATGCCAAGCTCACGCGCGATGGCGACGGCGGTGTCCTTGTGGTCGCCGGTTATCATGATCGGGCGGATACCGGCGCGGCGGCATTCGTCGATCGCGGCCTTGACCTCCGGACGGACAGGGTCGATCATGCCGGTCAGGCCGATGAAGCACAGTTCATGCTCTAAGTTGGCAGGGGAGCAGTCCTCGGGCAGCGCGTCCCATCGGCGCTCCGCTGCGGCGAGAACGCGCAGCGCGCGGTCAGCCATTGCGTGGTTCACGGAGAGTATTTCTTGGCGCTTCTCATCGGTAAGCGGTAGGACTTCGCCGCTATCGAGATAGCTCGTGCAGCACTTGAGCACTTCGTCGGGCGCGCCCTTGGTGTACTGGATGTAGGAATCACCGCATTTATGGACGGTGGACATCATTTTGCGCATGGAGTCAAACGGAGCTTCGGCGACACGGGGCTGCTCGTTCTCAAGCTCCGGTTTTATCTGCCCGTTTGCCGCGCCGAAGTTCACGAGCGCGGCCTCGGTCGGTTCGCCCTGCGCGCCGTCGGGGGAGTAGACTGCGTCGCAGCAGAGCGTCATCGCGGCAGCCAGCTTATCGACCGGCCCGTAATGCTCGATGACGGTCATCTTGTTCTGAGTCAGTGTGCCGGTCTTGTCTGAGCATATCACCTGAGTGCAGCCGAGAGTTTCGACGGCGGTCAGGCGGCGGATGACGGCATTGCGTTTGCTCATGTTCGTGACGCCGATAGACAGCACGACGGTGACGACTGTCGCAAGCCCCTCAGGTATAGCGGCTACGGCGAGGGACACGGCGACCATGAAGGTGCGCAGAACACTGTCAAGCGAAAAGTCACCCGCGACTAAAAGATCGAACACGAAGATGAAAACGCATATTCCGAGGACGAGCTTTGAGAGCACGCCGCCGAGCTGACTCAGCTTGCGCTGAAGCGGCGTCTGCTCCTGCTCAGTCTGCGCGAGGACACCGGCGATCCTGCCCATCTCGGTGCCCATACCGGTGGCGGTGACGACCGCGCGGCCGCGTCCGTAGACGACGGTCGAGCCCATGTAGCACATGTTCCTGCGATCGCCGAGGGGAACGTCCCCGTCGAAGATGACTTCGACCGCCTTGTTGACCGGAACGCTCTCCCCAGTCAGCGCGGCCTCCTCGATTTTGAGTGAAGCGCTTTCCAGCAGACGGCCGTCAGCGGGGACGGCGTCACCGGCTTCGAGGACTACAACATCGCCCGGTACAAGGCGGCTGCTCTCAATGACCTTGAGCTCCCCGCCGCGCAGCACCTTGCACTTGGCGGCGGTCATGCTTTGCAGCGCTTCTATCGCGGCCTCAGCCTTGCTCTCCTGAATGACGCCGAGCACGGCGTTGAGCAGGACGACGACAAGGATTATGAACACCTCAGTGAAGCTCTCTCCGGATAGGGCGTTCGTGACCGCTGAAACGGCGGCGGCAGCAAGCAGAATCAGCAGCATCGGGTCTTTGAGCTGCTGGAAAAAGCGCTGGAGGACGGTCGTTTTCTTCGCTTCGGCAAGCTTGTTCTCGCCGTACCTTTCAAGGCGCTCCTCGGCCTGCTCTTCGCTCAGTCCGGAAGCGGAGCTTTCAAGCTCTGTGAGAATATCATCCTGTGTGCGCTGGTATAACTCGGACATGGACACATCTTCCTTTTATAAATTGCTGGTAAAAAACAAAAGACTCATGCGCAAGCTGTACAGCTTACGCATGAGTCTCATTCTTTACAGAGCAGCCCGGATGCCGCAGCATCGTTTTGACGGGTCTGCCTCGCCCCGCGGACGCGGTGCGGAATTACTCCCTCAGGCGAAATTCAGTGTAGCACATTATATTCTGTGATAATAGAAAAGTCAATATGCGGTCAGGCTAAGAAATTATAAAGATTTTGTGACCGTAATATTATTTGGTTGGAAATCTCGCGCTATCTTTCTTCTTCGCAGGGAAAGCGTCATAATAGAAGCCGAGGAATATACCGGCAATGAGGAAGAAAGCCAGCTCGCGGAAGTCAGTGGGCACACGATCGTCAGCGCAGTTCGTGAAGATCGCGGTTTCCATCATCCCGTAAATGAATATGCCTGAGAGCGGGAGCGTCAGGGTCTTGACAGCTGCCGTCACCCCGGGAAGCCTCGAAAAAAACAGCCGTATCATCTTTATGACCAGCATGACCGAGAACGCAAGAACGAGCAGCAGACCGACCACGCCTGCGAGCATAAGCGTCTGCACAAGGTAATTGTGCATGTGGAAGTAAGGATAGTTCTGGTACTTGTGCGGGATGTCCATTATCTGGTGGCTGTATTTGCCGATGAGCAGGAGAGTGGGATCCTCCTTGATGGTGGGAATGATGCTGGCAAAAATGTTGCCGCGGTTAGACATATTGGAAACGCTCTCCTTAAGGTCGCGCGTGTCGCCGAACTCCTGCACCTGACCGCGGCCGACATAGGGATCCGATATGCGCTCGACATCCGGATCGAGCCAGTCATAGGCCGCCTGAGTGGCGGAAACGGTGAGGTCAAAGCTCTTGTAGACAAGCGGCATAGAGACGAGCGCAAGGACGGCGATGAGCAGGGCTTTCAAGGCGTTGCTCTTCATCTTTATGAGCTTCATTCCGCCGAGGATGACAAGCATCGCGGCGTTGACGCTCATTGCAAGCTTTATGCTGCGGCAGAATGCGAGCGCGACGGCGATATAGAAAACCAGCCACGCGAAAACGATGGGGATGCGCCAGAGCTTTCTGCGGCAGTTGAGAAACTCATATACCATGAGGCAGGATGCAATATAGAACCAGACAGCGGAGATGGTGCGGTTAGTTCCGAACGGAGCAATGAAGTAAAAAGCGGCATACATATAATATGATTCTATGCCGAAAGGAATGTTCTCGGGCGGGATATAGAAGTAAATGCCGAGAAAGCAGGCGGCTATCGCAAGGATCGCGACAATAAAATAGAAACCGCCGACGATGGCGATGACGATGTCAAAAAAGCGCCTGCGCTGTGTGGGGTCAAGCACAAGGCCGGTCGAAAGCACGGCGGCGCAGAGAAAGCTCTTGAGGACAAGGTCAAACTCGTTTTCAAGATAATAGTCGGTATTGAGCAGACGGGTTACAAACAGCCATATAGCGTACCAGATGACAAGCTTTACCTCGACCGTGCCGCGAAGGCCGCATTTCCAGAAATATAGCGCGAGCGTCGCGATAATGGCGCACCTGCCGTAGACGGAATAGAGCGCGCTCCAGTGCTCCGGCGCGGCGGGACTCACCATGAAAAATACCAGCAGGGCAGCGGTCATAAATGCGAGGAACCGCGGCCAACTTTTTTCCCGGCTTTCTATTTTTATAAACTCCATTATCATTTACCCCACAAAATTCGTTCCGTGTATTTTATCATATGGGCAGAAATATTGCAAGATAAGTAAGCCAGACGGAAAACGCGCCCGTGTGCTATATGCACACGGGCGCACAGACTGTCAAAAAAGTATTTTTGCCAGTCTGCTTGAAAATCTGAACTTTCAAAA